>Ga0182746_1000311_pt1 | contig 76732 bp, 72 predicted proteins | sample eDN3rd30CBELigOP_FD_128881 | JGI IMG/M metagenome (GOLD analysis project Ga0182746, IMG submission 128881) | Enriched Organic Plus compost microbial communities from Emeryville, California, USA - eDNA 3rd pass 30_C BE-Lig OP (version 2) (version 2) ...
ACATCGGCGCCTGGTCCTTCTGCCAGGACAAAATCATGACCACGGGCGGCGAAGGCGGCATGGTCACGACCAATGACCGCGCGCTGTGGTCCAAGATGTGGGCATACAAAGACCACGGTAAATCGTGGGAGGCGGTTTACGAGCGGCAACACCCCCCGGGATTCCGGTGGGTGCACGATTCCTTCGGCACTAATTGGCGAATGATCGAAATACAGGCCGCCATCGGGCGCATTCAACTGCGCAAGATTGCCGACTGGACACAAAAACGCCAAGCGAATTCCGCACAAATCAACAAAGCCGCTAGTCGCTACGGCTGCATACGGCTGCCGTCAGTTCCGGACCATATAAGCCACGCCGCATATAAGCACTATGTGTTCATTAAGCCGGATCAACTTATAGAAGGCTGGACGCGCGATCGAATTGTCCATTCGATAGTGGAAATGGGTGTTCCCTGCTATCAAGGATCGTGCTCTGAGGTGTACTTAGAACGGGCATTTGACGGAACCAATTATCGCCCAGCGCAGCGTCTCCCAAACGCGAGGGAGTTGGGAGAAACGAGTCTAATGTTTTTGGTGCATCCAACGCTAACTGCTAGTGAACTAGCAGTAACAATTGACGCATTAAGCAAGACTCTTTCAAAAGCCGCTCGCCCTACGTAAAAGTACAAAATAAAATGCACCCCCCTTTTTTGATGAACGAAAAGCGTATAGCAATAATTGGCGGCCTCCCGGAATCCCTCATTAATTTTCGATGGCCCCTCATTCAGGCCATGGCTGCGCGCGAATGCAAACTTTACGGTTATGCGGCAGGATCAAATGCAGAAGTATCTAAGAAATTCACTGAACTTGGTGGACATTACTCATCCATCCATCTTTCTAGAGCTGGCTTGAATCCCATTCAAGACCTGCGCACATTTCTCGTTTTATATAAAGAACTGAAGAGCATCGCGCCTCAAGTTGTTATAGCGTATACGATAAAACCTGTTATCTATGGGATGATTGCAGCGCGGCTCGCAGGCGTACCCTACAGATATGCCTTAATCACGGGCTTGGGCTATGCGTTCACAAACGGAAGTGCGAGCAGGCAGCGATCCAGCATACGAAAGATAGCAGTAAACCTCTATAAATTTTCGTTAAAAAAATCAACGCACATATTTTTTCAAAATCCAGATGATAAAAAAACCTTCGAAGATTTGAAAATTCTCGACGATCAACAGGCTGCATCCATCGTAAATGGTTCAGGGGTAGATATACATCACTTTAGCCCAACCCCTCTACCACCTCAACCAATATTCTTGCTTATCGCCCGGCTTCTCAAGGATAAAGGGATAAGGGAGTATGTTGCCGCAGCTTCAGAAATCAAGAAAACACACCCTCATGTAATCTTTCGCCTAGCGGGACCCATTGATCCCAATCCGAGCGCCATTACCAAAGATGAACTCCATCAATGGACTCAAAGCAATATAATTGAATATTTAGGGTCTCTCGAAGACGTGCGGCCCGCGATCTCCAACTCCAGTTGTTACGTACTGCCTTCCTACAGAGAAGGCACGCCTCGCACAGTACTCGAGGCAATGGCAATGGGTCGCCCAATCATTACAACAGACGCTCCGGGCTGCCGCGAGACAGTACAACACAACGTGAATGGCTTGCTTGTCCCCCCACAGGACATACCGGCTCTTGTTAAAGCAATGAAGCTCTTATTGGCGTCTTCTAAGCTCCGTGCTGAAATGGGCTCCAACAGTCGAGAGATTGCTGTGAAAAAATACGATTCAGCCCACGTAGCCGATTCAATGGTCAAAAAAATGGCCGAAACAGCTTCTTTATTTACATGACTCACCTTTCCAATAGATAAATCATGCAGAATCTAGAACGCACCAGCATCGCCGTAATTGGCATGGGTTATGTAGGCCTTCCATTAGCCGTCGAGTTTGGAAAAAAATATCCCACCATTGGATTCGACATTCGCAACTCCAGGATCGCCGAACTCCAAACAGGGAACGACAGCACCCTTGAAGTTTCTGAGGCAGAGCTCCGAGCAAGCCCTCATTTAACTTACACCACCAGTGTTACGGACATCTCTCATGCCAACGTCTACATTGTTACTGTACCCACTCCGATAGACTCAGCTAAAATTCCAGATTTAACGCCTTTGATTAAAGCTAGCGAAACTATCGGGACGGTACTCAAAAAAGGGGACGTCGTCGTCTATGAGTCAACCGTATACCCAGGTGCAACTGAAGAGGTATGCGTTCCAATTCTTGAAAAACATTCACGGCTAACCTTCAATCAGGATTTTTTTGTTGGTTACAGCCCAGAACGCATTAATCCAGGCGACAAGCTACATCGCGTTACAAACATATTAAAAGTAACGTCAGGATCGACAGCCGATACAGCCTTATTTGTCGATGCCCTTTATTCTTCCATAATTACAGCAGGCACTCATAAAGCCAGCAGCATACGTGTTGCGGAAGCAGCCAAAGTAATCGAAAACACTCAAAGGGACGTTAATATCGCCCTTATAAACGAACTTGCTCTCATTTTTAATGAAATGGAAATCGACACCCTAGAGGTGTTAGAAGCGGCGGGCACGAAATGGAATTTTCTTCCTTTCAGGCCTGGGCTTGTCGGCGGTCATTGCATTAGCGTTGACCCATATTACCTGACCCATAAAGCTCAGAAAATTGGCTATCATCCAGAGGTAATTTTAGCGGGCAGGCGCATTAACGATGGAATGGGGAAATATGTCGCCAATCAAGTTTTACGCCTCATGGTCAGCAAGAAAATTAACCCTGTTGGCTCAAAAATTTTGATTCTCGGTCTGACATTTAAGGAAAATTGCCCCGATCTCAGAAATACAAGGGTCATAGACATTGTCCATGAACTTCAAAAATTCCACACCCAAGTAGATATTTCTGATCCGTGGGTAAGTGCAGCTGAAGCTCTTGAAGAATACAACATCAAGCTAACCGACCAACCGGCCAAAAACACCTATGACGCAATTATCCTTGCAGTTGGGCATTCGCAGTTCACAAAAATGGGGGGAGAAGAGATAAGAGCCCTTGGAAAAGCGACCTCTATTCTCTATGACGTAAAGTCTGCTCTACCAAAAGAGCAAGTTGATGGCCGTCTGTAATGCACAAGCAAACGATTATGACAACTTCTTACGACCTCCTCAAAGACCGACTCCGTCTGCAACCTAAGGTTTGGCTCATAACCGGCGTAGCGGGCTTCATCGGTAGCAATTTGCTCGAGACTTTGTTGGCGCTCGACCAACACGTTGTGGGCATAGACAATTTTTCCACTGGTTACCAGCACAACCTTGACCATGTTAAAGGGTTGGTAACGGACACTCAATGGGAAAGATTCAGCTTTTTCCAAGGAGATATTTGCAACATACAGGATTGCCGAACCGTATGTGCCAATGTTGACTATGTGCTTCATCAAGCAGCCATCGGATCAGTGCCTCGGTCGATAGATGACCCCGTTTCTACGAATGCCGCCAATATTTCAGGTTTCTTAAACATGTTGGTCTCCGCCAAAGAAGCCGATGTAAAAAGCTTCACATATGCGGCGAGTAGCTCAACATATGGAGACCACCCCGGTTTACCAAAGATAGAGGAGTTCATCGGGGCCCCCCTTTCCCCATACGCAGTAACCAAGTATGTTAACGAACTTTATGCCTCTGTTTTTGCACGGTGCTATGGTTTTAAATCAATAGGTTTGCGCTACTTTAACATTTTCGGCAGACGACAAGACCCAGACGGTGCCTATGCGGCGGTTATCCCCAAATGGATCGCTGCAATGATTAATGGCGACGTCGTATATATCAATGGGGACGGAGAAACAAGCCGAGATTTTTGCTATGTCGAAAATGCTATTCAAGCAAACCTCTTAGCCGCCACAACAGATCACGAAGGCGCCAAAGACCAGATATACAACATAGCAGTGGGCGGTCGTACCACCTTAAATGGACTATTCTCCGCCATCAAGGAAAACCTCGCAGAAAATGGAATCTGCTATTCCAGCAATTTAATTCACAGAGACTTCCGACCCGGCGATGTACGCCACTCGCAGGCCGATATAGGAAAGGCACAGAAATTGCTCGGTTATGTCCCGCAATTTGATATCAACCAGGGGATTAGAGATTGCCTCCCATGGTATATAAAACAGCTTCGTAAGTAGCCATTCAACGCATTAACCAGCAAAATGCACAGCTAGTCTAGGCAATGGTGAAAACCTTGTAGACCGAAATAGCTGAGCCCGTACACAGGCAGGCATCTGCGCCGATTTTCTTTGAGCACACCAGTGAAAACCCTACGCTACCGCTATGACATAGATGGGCTTAGAGCCATTGCGGTCTCTATCGTCGTATTATTTCACGCGGGATTACCGTTCTTGTCGGGCGGGTTTGTAGGTGTAGATGTTTTTTTCGTAATCTCCGGATATTTAATAACGAATATCATCCGAACAGAGCTCGAGCAAGGGCGTTTTTCTATCACAACGTTCTACGCACGTCGAGCCAAGCGTATTTTGCCTGCCCTTTTCTTTGCGTTAGCAACCACTCTCCTCGTAGGCTGGGTGCTGCTTACCCCATCAGAATATCGAGAATTGGGGAAGGAGGGCGTAGCCGCCCTTCTCTCGTTAGGAAATATTTATTATTTCCTCTCAGGAGGATACTTCGACGGCCCAGCGGAATTTAAGTTATTGCTAATGACCTGGTCGCTTGGCGTAGAGGAACAATTCTACGTTTTTTTCCCTCTACTACTACTTTTTCTGAACTCGATCGGGAAGAAAACGCTCATTCAACCCGTATTATGGTTTGTAGTTTTAGGGTCTTTCACAGCAGCTTCCCTCCATTTAGCACTTCAACCACATTCACCGGCGGTGTTCTATCTCCCTCAGTATCGCACATGGGAGCTAGGTATAGGAGTACTCCTCTCTTACTTCTTTCCGAGAATAGAGAACATCTCAAAATACTCTCCACGCTGGATCGTTGAAGGAGTCGGTACCACAGGCCTAGCTCTTATCGTTTTGCCCGCAGTTTTGTATTCAAACACAACCAACTTTCCCGGTATAGCAGCACTTCTTCCTTGCCTCGGCGCAGCACTTCTTATAGTTACATCAGGCAGCCACATAAACAGGAAGATCCTTTCATTGCCTCCAGTTGTTTATCTGGGGAAAATATCCTATTCACTGTACCTCTGGCATTGGGTTCTTTTTTCGTTTGGAAGGACACTAGTCAATGGAGGCTTAACGCCCTTACAAACAACCTTGATACTATGCCTTTCAGTTGGTTTGGCAATTATAAGTTTTCACTTTATCGAACAACCATTCCGCGCACATCGGATGGCTTCGGTCGCCACTTTAACTCGGTATGGTTCGGCACTAGGCGTTTTAGTCATAATTTTTAGCAGCCTTTATGCCACAAGTGGATATGCCAATCGATTTCCTGGTCTTGAGACCGTGGTAGATCACAACCCTCTCACCGATAAATGCACGGTATCGAGTGACATGGCTCATTCGCTTAATAGAAACTGTATAAGCCAAGCGGGTAACGTCACAATTATCCTCGTTGGAGACAGCCATGCCAACGCCTTAGCGCCAGAAATGCGTAACTGGGCAGCAGCCCACGGCTATACGTTTATTGAGATAACCCAAAGCGGCTGCAGACCCATTACGGGCATGACCATAGTAGACGGGTCGGGGCGGCCTCTCTGTCATGCTGGGGGTTACGCAGACGCAGTAGAGAAGTTCGTTAAACAAACGACGGGAACCAAAGTAGTTGTTCTTGCAGGCCGGCTTAGCCATCTAACCAGCGGCACGGGTTTTGGACAAACTGAACACAACGCCTTCTCTAGATATGTGGTAAAAACGGCCTCGGCACAAACCCCTGACATTCTCGCTGTCGACAAGTCTCGAGAGAATATTAGGGTAGGGTTAAATCAATTTGTTGATAATCTTGTTCGACTCCATACAAAAGTTCTTCTATTAGATCAGCCCCCGGAACTCGGTTTTCTACCCGCCTCCTGTGGAGCCGTGAATAGGATCTGGGGACGAGCCTCTCTCTCTAAAACGAACTGTCAGATGCCAGAGCCTTCCGTTGTAGACTGGCGACTCCACGACGGAAAAGAAATATTAACTTCTATCGCGTCGCGGCACCGCGCCGATGTTTGTTATTATTCATTATCAGAGCAACTCTTTGATGGTGAAAAGTATTTTTATCGCATTCGTTCTACGTCTTTATATTCAGACGACGATCACCTAAACAATGCTGGCAGCAGATACGTGCTCAAGAACCTTAATCTAAGCCGCTGTTTTCCGACAATAGACTCAAATCAGCGATGGCACGCTCAAACTAGCATAAATTAATGCGCCGGCATCCGCCAGCGCTCCCCAGACTTTCTCTTCTATATCATGGGTTCTGGTAAGAAAAAAAAATTTCTTCATGCACTAAAAGCGATCTCATTAATATGGGCAGGGTCTCTTGCTGGCGGCTTTCTTGGATTTGCTGTTCAAATATTATTAGCGCGAAATTTTCAACCCAGCGATTACGGCGCCTTTTCTTCCGCATTTGCCACAATTAACCTTCTAGCTCCGCTTTGCGGCTTTGGCGTGGGGAGTTTGTGGCTACGCATCTATGCCCAGTACGGCCCAAACGCTACATCTTGGATACGCCCTTCTCTTGAATTTTGTGCGCTATCAACGGGACTCACGTTTGTAGTGCTTATATTGTGGGCTTGCTTAGGAGTCCACAATTCATCAGAGAAGATTCTTCTATTTGCTATGAGTCCCATTTTTCTATGGCAACTCGCAGTTGGCTTGGTTAGCTCAAAACTACAACTGGAGCAGCGCTATGGGGTTTTCACTTATTGGCAAGTTTCGCAGTATTTCTTTCGTCTTCTAGGCGTAGCCGTTTTAGCTACTCTTGGCTTCCTAACAGTCTACACCGCGTCTTTACTCTATGCAGCACTCGCTGTCGGAACATTCATTTTTTCCTTTCCTCACATATCTAAGCTCCTACGAAAACAAGCAAATATAACTTTTTCGCCTGACTTGAATTATGCCGCTCAATCGCATGTTGGTATAAAGGAAGTCTGGACAGGAGCATGGCCTTTCGGATTTGCGGGATTCTTTTATCTAATATACTTTCAAAGCAATATTATAATTATCAACCACATCAGAAGCCCCGCAGACGCAGGGATATATAATGTAGCCTTTACCATACTTTCTGCTCTGTACCTTTTCCCCAGTGCAATTTACCAGAAATTTCTACTAGCGCGAATGCATCGCTGGGCAGCGCATTCCCCCCACACACTTCTCAATATTTGTCGAGCTGGAGGGATTATTATGTTCGGCATAGGTTGTGGGGTTGGATTAGCTGTCTATTTCTCGAAAGACTGGCTAATCCATATTATGTTCGGCGGAAAATACTCCGAAGCTCCTTACATTTTAGGAATACTGTGCCTTTGCCTTCCTATAAGATTTTACGCAACCGCAATTGGTTCAGCATTAGCCACTCAAGATCATATGCGAACCAAAGTAAAATATATGGGGTTTACAGCATTGGCAAATATTGCAATTAATTTCGCTCTCATCCCCCGCTTTGGTTTACATGGCGCCGCCGTCGCGACAGTATTTTCTGAATTTACACTCCTGGTTCTATACCGCCATCATTTGAAACGACATGTTTTTGGCCTGAAAGCCTGGGATGACTGGCAATGGAAGGTTTTTTTTCGAAAGAGCCCCTAAACATGCAACTACCTCAACAAACAGTTGAATCAACTCTCAGCACCTTGATAGGGAAGCCTGAGATTTATTACATGACCCTCCCTGGCAACGGCGGAGACTCGTTAATAAACATTGGTTTTTTCTGCCTTGCAGATAAGCTCGGGCTGCAATTCAAAGTGGTTGGTCCTAATGCGACCCTTCCTCCGAATTCAACGTTAATACTCGCGGGTGGAGGGGGCTTAGTTCCAGAGCATAAAACGGCCAAAGATATGATAGAACGCTATCACGCCACGGTAGCATCCATGATTATTCTTCCTTGCACCGCGAGAAACTGTGACAGTTTATTGAGCTCACTGGGCTCCAACACCGTTATTTTTTTTAGAGAACATTATTCCTATGCCTACGGTTCCCGAACGTGCACCGGCGGAGCAAAAGCGTACTTTGATCACGACATGGCTTTTCACATGGATATAGACATCGTGTTCAGTGAGAAGCTCCCCTTTCTCCCACCTCGGAGAAGCCTCTACAATTTTATACGTCTAATTCTCGTTGCACGGCTGCGAGGCATTTCTTTCTTTACACGTACATTGCAAGCATACCGGACAGACATAGAGGCTGCGTCGCCAAAAAACGGAAGCATAGCAAATGACGTTTCAAAAATCTGCTCATTTGGAACGATCGACCGTAGGGCTTGTTTTTACTCAGCGCGAGCTTTCTTAGGAACGCTTAGCAAATTTGAAGAAATTCGAACAGACCGACTTCACGTCGCAATAGGCGCGGCCATACTAAAGAAAAAAGTTTCTTTGAGAGACAATAGCTACTATAAATGTCGAGCAGTCTACGAATCGTCTTTACGTGGAAGATTCGACGTAACAATGGCGAACTCTGGCTAATCTTCCTATGAATATATTTATCGGACTCAAGACTACGTCGTATACACCTGAGGCCTACGCGTATCGAGATTTTTTTGAGGCTAGAGGACATAAGGTACTTCTTGCACCAGAAGCGGAAGTCCCTCCGTCAAATATTGACGTCACGATCAAGTTCCTCGGGCTTCAACCATTTTGGACATCTTCGGCAAGAAAGGACAAGCATATTTTAGTCCACGAGTATCATAGCTTGTCTACCCCACCATATGCCCACCTTAAGAATTTCGTCAAAAGCATAATTAATACAAAGCCTGATATGCGGATTTTCTTAAGCAAACAGGTTGAAGACGAATTCTCATTTCGGAAAGGCAGAGTCCCGACGGTTCATAGGGACATGGGAGTCGACCCTATTTTTTTTAATTCGTCGACAACGGAGAAAGAATTCGATCTTGTCTATTGCGGCTCATATCGCCCAGGTCTTGATGCAACGCTGCTAAAGCTTGGTGCACTGGGAGCGAAAATCTTGGTCATTGGACACATGCCGAAAGAGACTGAGGCCCTGCTATCTCCAGTTCCATCTATTACACTAACAGGTAAAGTAAGGAACGATGAAGTTCCGTCACTCATTAAACAAGCGCGCCTAGGCTTGAACTTCATGCCCAATGTTTATCCATATAATATGCAGACGAGCACTAAGGTTTTGGAATATTGCGCCGCAGGTTTAGGTGTCGTTTCTACAAATTATGCTTGGGCAAAGTTATTTGAAGCTAAAGAAAAAGCACGCTTTATATGGTTGGAGCAGGTATCCTCGATCGAGGATCTGTACTCCCCGACCATAATTCCTGATATGAGCAACTACACATGGGAAAAAATTATTGAAAGCTCTCGGCTCCTGGAAGCTCTCGAGGCACTTTTCTAAGCCTCGTATTATTTCTGTTGAATAATTAATCCCCGCAAGTTATCTATTTGATCACCCACGCCAACTGAATCACCCTTTATATAAATTTTTGTAGAAAAATCATTACCTTTTCGCTCCCATTTATTGGACGTAGCAACAACGCCATCACGGAGCACTGCGACGGTATATGCCCGTTTTGCTTGATTTTGCACCACGACGGAGTTGCGCTCAAAAGAGATTCCGCTACCCTGCAAGGCAATCGATGCGGAAGAAGACCTTTCGTCTTGTTCAATGATAAATTCACTCTCAGCTATTATCCAGTTAGGAGCTGGATCTTTTGCCAAATAAGACACGAGTGGCCCCGCCATACCTTTGGAGATAAATTTTGATCTGGAAATAGCTATTGAAGCCATATGAGCCATTTTATAAAGGCCGTATCCAGGCACTACAGAAACATTTTCGAATGTACACTGATCAAAAACTGCGCGCCTCACGACAGGGTTCACCTTACATCTCGTTTTTCCTTCTCGAGAGGGTCCGCCGGTCGAATAAAACAAGCAACTTTTGCAATAAACCGTATCCGTCGTATAAGGAGAAGAAGCCACAAAATTGAAACCTTCATTATCTCCAAATTTGCAGTTTTCGAAGTAAATTTCACCGGTCATGGCCCCTGCTACGGGAGGCCGCTCTGTCGGTTCTATATCAACCCCAGCCATTGGAGAATGGCCGCCGTAGCTCCCCCCTGTATTGCCCATCTCAGTGAACGAGCACTCAGTACAGCGAACATCTCTAGCGCCAACAATTGACATACCCTGTCTCGCGTTTCCTTTAAAAGAAACGTTTTTCAAGACAATATTAGTAGATACACCGTATTTCTTACTATCTTGCGTATATAGACCCGCTATATATAGTCCATCACTGGCAAAATTATTGATACTGAGACTGTCCAGCGTAATGGTGTGGCAATTCGCAATGCGAACTCCATGACAAGCGCCTTCTACTGTACCGGAGTCTCTTGTCATAAGCCGTGCTTCTCCGATCAACGTCCCATTTTTTATTGTTATATTTGAGCAGTTTACTAAGTTAATTGGTATAACTGTATTTATCTCAGAAATCCAACCTATTTTTCCCTTCCTATCTGCACCTCGATGTATCGCTCCGTTGACTCGAACCTCAGAGCCTTGAAGATCAATAATTACGTTAGAACAATTCTTTAACGTAATATTTTCTTCATCCAATTGATCCAGTTTGATACGATATTTCTTTATATAGTACCTTCCCGGCGGAAATACCAAAACTCCCGTCCGTGCCTCATTTAGGGCTGCGAATGCTCTTTTAAGAGCGCCATAATCATCAGTGACGCCATCACCTTTCGCACCAAAGTCCTTGACGTTTAAAGGCTGCGCTGCATATAGATACGCGTTGCGAAATAATAAAAAGCCGCAAGCAGCGGCTTTTAGATAAACTCGGCGTGAATCAGATACGTTCATCGCAACCTCCAGACGCATATCTAAAATTCTAGGTTAATCCGCTACAGCTTTACCTCTAACGAAATATAGGAGCTGAAGAGACATCTTGAGCGCCTAAAGCTCTTTGTCTCTGTTTACGGCTATGACGCCCCAATATTGAAATCGCTAAAAATAACAGAAACGGCAAAAACATCCATTTTTGCCTTACGGAAATACCTAAATTTGAAGTTGTAATCGCCAAGGTGACCCACGCCACCATTGCAAACAAAAACATAAACACGCGATTTCCAGGCAACCCTCTCTGTCGCCTTAATACCCAAGTCACAATGGCCAACAAACAGACTCCGAGTAGCACCACATTATCTAAAGACGCGGCAAAGGCGGCAAAGCCACCTGCTTCATTTGGAAGAGGCCTAAATAGATAAGTAAAAAGCTGCATTGGCGGGCTCATGGAGGAAATATCAACCCCACCGCCACCTTCCATATTATATCCCTGACGTTGTTCAATATAAGTCTGCAAATCTTCCACTCCCGAGGAGTCTTCAAGACCGGCATACTTTAATACAAAGGGCAACAAACCTATTCCTAGGAAGAGTGCTAGAAAAAACAGAAGCGTACGCTTCCATCTCGCTATGTTCTTTTGCGCAAGAATAGCTAGAGTAATAGCAAACAGCATCATGCCGGCTACATGTGGTCGCACGACAAGCATAAAGAACATTGCCCACAACATGAGCCAAACTCGTCGCTCTAACTTAATAGCACTCCAGAGCGCCAAGCCCGCCGCCATAAACGCTATCGCGTCTTTTCCAAGCCCTGCCGACCAAAAGCTTACCGACGGCAGAAAAACAACCACGGTAGCTATAAGCCTTACCCACTTGGGCTTATTCGCCGATGCAGTTTTAAGACTCGCGTCGTATGCAAATAACCCTATTGTTCCAAATATATTAAAGAGCAAAAAAGTCGCTATGAAAGAAAAGTCCAGGACCCCCACAAAGAAGGCCGTTATTACCTTAACCGCAGCAGTTCCAAACGAAAACTCCAGATCGCCGCGCTGTGCACTAATATAGTAATTTAGAGAATCCCCACCATATTTTATTACGTACAAAGCATATGCAACACAAAAGACCGTGTGCCACACATATAGCACGCTAGCTCTTGCAACACTCAGTCCAAAGGGCACCCGTACAAACCATGCAATAATGAAGCCAATGGAAAACACCATTAGCGCACCCAGCAACTCCCATGGCGATTGAAAAAGCAGCATGGTTTAAGATTACTCTTCCTACATAAATTTATATTTTAAGCGCTGTTTTGCATCGCTTGTGTGGGCAAACCTTTGGAGCAAGACTGCGGCCAATTAACGCTTACTTTTTTTCGCCATAACCATAATAATAGCGATACGCGGCACCATAGCTCACTCGGCGTCGCTTAATGCCATTAAAAATAAAGCCTTTAACTGAAGCACCCGCAGACTGAAGTCGCTTCATGGCATCTCGAACTTCACCCAAGGTACTCTGCTCTGCCCGAACAATTAAGAATGTAGTTGCAGCGCAGCGAGCAACCGCGAGTGTGTCGCCCACAGGCAGCACAGGCGCCGAATCTAAAATAATATGGTCGTAGTCATTTTGGAATTTCTCCATCAATCGCGGGAAGGTCTCACTCAGCAAGAGCTCACCAGGATTGGGAGGTACCCGTCCCGCGGGAAGAACGGTCAAATTTACGTTGGGTACAATTTCCTTACGTAGCACATTTTCGATAGTAGTAGTGCCTGCAAGTAGATCTGAAAGGCCAACCGTCTCCCCATAGCCAAAGTAGGCGCCTAACTGAGGTCGGCGCATGTCGGTTTCAACTAGCAAGACCCTCTTGCCAGCAGAGGCCAACAACAAGCTGAGATTGGCCGAAACAAAGCTCTTGCCAAGTGACGCGGTAGCTCCAGTAATAACAATGTTCTTGTCTTTAGCACCCATCAGTGCAAATGCGAGCCCTGTTCGCAACGACCGTAAGCTCTCCACAGCCGGATCGTCGGGCTGGAGCAAAGCTAAAAGCTGAGTACGCCCGTCAACGACTGCGCTCTTTCCTTTGCTATCTCTTTTGCTTGAATCAAGCTTTTCCTGAAAGGTGCTCTCAGGAACCGTAGCGTAGGAAACAAGTCCTGTACCACGCTCAATTTCGTCTGCCTCTCTTAAAGTTGGCCTCAATAGCCTGACGAGAAAGGCAGCAAATAGTCCCAAGACAACACCGGTGATCCCGGCAATCGCCATGACCACCCCGCCGCTGGGGAATACAGGGTCTTTATCTTTGACTGCGAAGTCTATGATGCGAACATTTCCAATCGTGCCAGCTTTTGCTATCTTCAGTTGCTGTGCATTATTGAGCAAAGCAATATATAGTTGGTTATTTACCTCCACATCTCTTTGCAGTCGCAGGAGATCTCTTTGTGCGGCAGGAAGTCGATTCACCATCTCATCGACTTTATTAGACTCCTGCTTAGTAGCAGCTAGCTGGGCGTCAAGCGCCTTGACTTCAGGATGGTCCGGGCGAAAACGCTGCAAAAGTTCATTCTTCTTCAGCTCTAATTGCAAACGACCGCGCTCGACTTCAACGGCCTGTCCGAGCAGAGACTGTGTAGATTGCTCGACACTAATCGTACTGGTCCGAGTTCTGAATGCATTCAACGCATCTTCAGAACGCTCAACGTTTTTCTTGATTTCTGGCAACTGTTCATCAAGAAACTTTAGACTTTGATCAGCTTCAGCCGTACGTCTCTCTACGTTCTGCGTAAGATATGCTTTGGCAATTGCGTTTACTATGGCCTGCGCAAAATCAATGTCAGAATCTTCGTAGCTAATACGAATTATGTTACTTTGACGCCCAGATTCAGCAACTGAAATCTTCCCAAGGATTGCTTTATAAGCGGTTATCGGATCCACACGAATCACATCAAATTCCGTACCGACACGCCCCTTAATTCCCGAGACAGCGACTCGGGCCGGCTTTCCTCCAACCTCGAAGTCTATTGCTTTCCCTACAACCCCCTTCGTAAGTTCCACTCCGTCCTGGTCTTCAACAACATAGCCACTTTCCGTCGCCTTGAAGATGAATTTGCGCCCAAAATGACTCTCAGGAATCGAAAACTCCTCCAGCTTGAGAAGCTCTCCTCCCCAAGCATAGGAATCGAGCCCAAAAGGAGCACTACGTGGTCCGTCGTTCAAATGACGCCTTGCGTACCAATCACCCACTATCGGGAAGCGATTTGCGATTTCAACTTGGATATCAGCTTTCGTAGACTTTATAGCTCCTACGATCACTTCGCGTGAGCGCAAGATCTCTATTTCACCCGTAACCGGGTTTGCGCCGGTCCCTAAAGCATCTGCGATTTCCTGCACGCCGCTTAGCATACTGGACTTCTTGTCCTCAACCTGAATGAGAGCGTCGGCGCGATATATCGGTTCAGCAAAAAATAGATATATTGCTCCAGCAAGGATAGCAACAGCAAACACTCCAATAATTAACCATATGTATTGGAGCAATGTATCTAAGACGTGGGAGAGATCAAATCTATCCTCGTCTGAAGTCGAGAAATTATCGCTTACGATTGTCGACATAACAGTGTTTATTAAGTCAATTAGTTCTGGACACTAGCACGAATAACGGAGGCGGTCGGTATAATATTACTTATGACACGCCCGAATCTAGCAACTCCAGCGGGGTCAACGTAAACAATATCTCGAGATTCTAAATCAAATCTGTCTGCGAGAATAAGGGCATCAGGGCTCGAGGCATCGAGGTGCCATATCTGGGGCTTCTTACCCCCTTCTCCGCCACGAATAACATACAACTGCCCCGCGTTTGCGGTAAGAGGATTAAAGCCCCCCGAATCAGAAATCGCTTCGGCCAAGCTGATTCGACCACGAGGCATCACGACAGACTGCGGTTTGGCGACCTCGCCCAAGACAAATATTTTGTTATATCTATTTTCCGGAATGGTCAAAACATCACCCGACTTGAGTTGAATGTTTTGGCTTACATCGCCCCGATAATAGAGAGAATATAGGTCAATAGACTTGGATGAACCGGCTCGCATTAGCGAGGCGGCTCTTAGGTCTGCGTCCTGTTTAAGTCCACCTGCCTGAGCAATGAGATCAGTTACCGTGAGGGGGACATCTGTTATAGGAACAATGCCTGGTTTTTCTACCTGCCCGACCACAAAGGCACGCTGACTGCGGTAATTCAGAACCGATACGTCGACCTGCGGCTCCACGAGAAATTTGCTTAATTTTTGAGCAAGATCATCCCGTATTTGTTGGACAGTTTTCCCTGCGGCTTGAATCTTCCCTGCATAGGGAAAAAAGAACGTTCCGTCAGCGTTAACTACCCTCCCTGACAATTCATTAAGAGTCCCCACAGGATTACTAAGTTCCGGATGATTCCATATCGTAATTCGTAGCGTATCCTGTGCTCCAACAACATACTGATATCGAGATGGTTCTGCTAAAGAAGACGCAGCGTCTGCTTGCGTCTTCATATAGGCAGCGTCTTGCACCTGCCGCGCCTGAGCGAGTTTAGCAATAGTAGTTGGAGTGATAGAAAAAATATCAGCCCGTTGAGTTATATCCCCTGCACCCGACATGTCATATTCGTAATCTTTATCGGTTTCGGAGATAGAACGATCAGTTATACCGAGATATGTACCCGGCACGAGAGAACACCCCCCCGTGCCCGCTACAATTAGCATTACGAGCAGCTGCCTGAATCGCGCGTTACCATTAAGCGGATCAAAAGCCATAAAAAGTTTCACCTCTGAGCACCAATTATTCGAGAAAAAAGCACTTTAACTGGCAGTGACCTTTTGGAGGTCTACCATATTTGCCTCTTTGAGGTTGCGTGCCCAAGCGGCCGCTCCGGCATCGATTTTCTGCCAAACCGACTCGAAAAACTCTTCAGGCTCATTAATAGGGTCCTCAATCTCAGTTCCCTGCCATTCACCCAACAAGAATACTTTCCCCGAAATTTTTGGAAAACGTCTTTGCAACTCTCTGCGATGGCCACTATCCATTACTAGAATCACCATAGCTGCCATCAACTCAGCGGTAGTTACCATTTCCGCTCTTTTATTAGGCGCGATTCGTACACCATGACGCTCGGAGACGCGAATAGCATATTGATGTGGTGAACGCCCGACGGGGGCCGCTAAACCACGAGAAAAGGCAGCACACGCCACCCCCTCTTCTCTTAGGTAATAATTTAGAAGAGTTTCTGCCATTGGGCTTCTGCACACGTTTCCAGTACAGAGCACTAACACAAAAGGGTTACCAATCGCCAATTCAGAAGACATAATACGCTAAACCCATTTCCCTCATCAATTACTTAGGGAGCATTTATTCTGCCAACACCTCTAACCGCCGGCTTCAGTACTCACCATCCTGCGGCCCCAAGGGGAAAATCCATTGACAGCATCAGACTAAATCCATTTGGCATATTTCCATCTATGCGACGCAGCATCGTAGCACCAGCCTTAAAACGTGCTGGACGTAGAGCCCAACTGTACGCCAATTCCACACCATACCACTTTGAACTCTTAGGAAAAGCTTGATTAATATCTTGACTCTTGGCGTTTACCTCAGCATGCATTAGCTTGAGGCTATATCGAGAAAAGTATCTAAAATCATCAGGAACTACAGAGACCCCGGCCGACAAAAGCCTCCCAGACCCTCCAATCGGATGGGCGATAGGCAGGCCATCATGATATAAGCCATTCGTATACGTGCTGTGACGATATGCGGTTCCACTCAAGCCTTCGCTTAGCCCAAAAATACGCTTTGCTGTAGTGTCCGACGCCTCGGCGTACCACTGCATCCTTGTTGCTCCGACACTATGCTTATACTGAACGCCCGCTTGAGCCAGATAGTGAGAGGGCAGCCCTCCTGCTTCGTCTTCCCCTGTTAACTGACTATATAGAGTAAGAGGATTACCCCACAGTCCGAACGTATAGCGAAGGTCAACTCCTGATAGTTCATTACTCGGATCATTTCCTGGGTTATTAGAATTACCTCGTAGCGCGTTCCATAGCGCTCCCCATCCGTTGTCTCTTCCGTCTCCACCCCATTCGATAAAACGGGAGGCTCCGAGCTCCAACCCTGAAATTGGCTGAACAAAAACGCGCATATTGATGACGCGAGCCTTAGGTACGGCCGTGTCATGTTGTAATTGCCCCAGGAAAAAGTCGTACCCCCAGGGACCAATCCACGATAACCACTTGATTTCCGGAGCTATCTGCTTAGCGCGCTGTAACCCAACACCAGGAATAGCCGTTCCGGCATTTCCCCAATTTAGGCTGCCGTCTACCCCCGGACCCCAATAATGAGCGAGCTGCCCAACGTACAGCGCCTGTCCAAGGAACCGAGCAGCTACATAGCTTCCCTCTAAATTCGCCTTTGATTGCTTACTAGTGATTGGATCTAACAGGCCATTCACCTGAAGCCTACCCGCGAAATCATCATTTCCACCTTGCAGATAGACTCCACCAGTCGCAGCAGCACGACTCTGGCTAGCGAATCCCAATTGAGGCAAAGAATCCGTGTTGACCTGCGCCTTTATCCCGTAGCTCGAATTTTTCTGATCATCTAAATAACGACGAACTGCGAGAATCGCATGTACGTCCGCCCGAGTCAGCTCTCTTTTCTTCCGGCTTTCTAAAGCAGTCTCGAGCACGGATACAGGGATAGGCCAAGTTGTCGTAGAAACATAGCCAATGATCTTGCGGTCAACCAACCACTGAATGTCATCTCGCAACTCTTGGTTTCCTGCCTCGATCATGGCGGCCTTCTGTGCAAAGGCGCTCCCTGTACCGAAGGCATAAGCTATCCCGAGCAAGTAAGTTGCAATAAATCTTATGGCATGCTTGCTAGTCGGAGAATCGGAGCGGGTCAAGCCATGTTTGTGCACGATAGACATCGAGAAAGAGGTCAGTCCATTTTTTCTAGGGGTTAACCCTAGATCCCACGGAAGAGAGAAAGGCGAGCAAACATACCATGAAACCCCCTGCCTCCCTATCGCCCTTAATTTCTATAACAAATTTGCGATCTTCCCGCGATGAAGGTTTCATGATCCTCAGGTTTGCACCTGATACAGACATGATAGCCCCCGTAACCAAAGTTTGATCCACGGTAACAAACGCTTTTTCACTTTTCTTTGCACTCAACTTCAGCGCCCCAGCGCCCCGGAACGAGAAGCAAGTCGAGTAACATGCCTAGCAACCTCACATTCTTACCTCTTCTCGAGTCTCTTCTATGAAACCGATCCGTACCGCCGTCTTCCCCGTTGCGGGCCTGGGCACGCGTTTCCTTCCTGCAACAAAAGCCATGCCGAAGGAGATGCTGCCCGTCATCGACAAGCCCCTGATCCAGTACGCCGTCGAGGAAGCGGTGGCGGCGGGGATCTCTACGATGGTCTTCATCACCGGCCGCAACAAGCGGGCGATCGAGGATCACTTCGATACGATCCCCGAGCTGGAAGCCGAGCTGGTGGCCAAGCACAAGATCGAGCTGCTGCGCACGGTGAAGAACATCATCCCGCCATCGGTGAACTGTATCTATATTAGGCAGCCTGCTCCCCTGGGCCTGGGCCACGCGGTATTGTGCGCCGAACCGGTGGTGGGCCGGGAGCCGTTCGCGGTGCTGCTGGCCGACGATCTGATCGATGCCGACGTACCTGTTACAAAGCAGCTGGTCGATGCCGCGCTGGCGAATGGCGGCAGCGTGCTGGGGGTGCAGGACGTGGACCGGCAGGATACGTCGAAGTACGGGATCGTCGACACGCGGGACGCTTCGGGGCAGACCGCCCAGGTGTTCAACATGGTGGAGAAGCCGGCTCCGGAGGATGCGCCTTCGACGCTGGCCGTGGTGGGCCGTTATGTGCTGGAGGGCGAGATCTTCGATCACCTGCGCAACCTGGGCAAGGGCGCGGGCGGCGAAATCCAGCTGACCGATGGGATCGCGGCCTTGATGCAGGCCAAGCGCAAGGTGTTTGCGCATCGCTACGACGGCAAGCGGTACGACTGCGGCAGCAAGACGGGGCTGTTCGAGGCCACGCTGGCGCTGGGCCAGAAGTATCACGGGTTCAAGGTGAACTGAGGCCCGGGCTTTCCGGTTTCGGACCGGGATCTGGCGCCTTGACTATATATAGATAGTAAACAAGCAATAAATAGTAGGCGGTGCGGCCTCCGGACGCTCCCCGGGGGCCGGCCGCCGATCGGCCAGCAGGGTCATGGCCGGGACTGCCCGCCCCTTCCTTTACACTAACGGCCTGCTTTCCTCCCTATACGCCGTGAAGACCGCCCGCCGCTACCTGGCCACTGAAATCTACCGTTCCTCGTCCATCGTCCTCGCGGCGCTGGTCGGGCTGTTCTCGTTCTTCGCCGTGGTGGACGACCTCGACCAGGTCGGCCGCGGCGGCTTCAAGCTGTACCACTTGCTGTTCCTGGAAGTGCTGGCGCTTCCCACCCGCATCTACGACATCCTGCCGATCGGCCTTTTGATCGGCGCGATCCTGGCGCTGGCGGCGCTGGCGCAGCGCCATGAGCTGGTGATCCTGCGCGTGTCGGGGGTGAGCGGCATGCGGCTGCTGGCGATGCTGTGGATGGTGTCGGTGCCGGTGATGATCCTGGCGCTGATCCTGGCGGAGTGGCTGACGCCGGTGGCGGAGGTCAAGCTGAACGAGACCAGGCTGACGATTACCGGGAGCGCCGGAGGGCGGTCGTCGGGGGTGTTGCGCAGCGGGTATTGGTTCAAGGAAGACACGGCGGCCGGGGAGCGCATCATCAACGTAGCCGCCTTGCAGGCGGGGGGCGGCGCTTCGGAGGTGACGCTGTACGACTTTACGCCGGAGCGGCGGCTGGCGTCGGTGATCCAGGCGAAGACGGCGAATTTCGGGACGAACGAGCTGCGGCTGCACGACGTGGCCGTGACGACGATCGCGCCCACGCTGGAATCGTCGCTGCACGGGGGCACCCGCGTCACGGAGGCGCCGGTCAAGGTGACGCGGGAGGCGGAGCGTACGGTTTCGACGACGCTCACGCCTGAGCTGCTGCTGGCGCGCGTGCTGACGCCGGAGCGGATGTCGTTTACCGACCTCATGGATTATGTGGGGTATCTGAATCGCAATAATCTCGTGGCGGACCGGCAGGTGGTGGCGATCTGGCGCAAGCTGATCTATCCGTTCACCTTGCTGGCGATGATTACCATCGCGGCCCCGATCGGTTTCATGCAGACCCGCCGCGGCGGGGTGGGCGTGAAGGTGTTCCTGGGGATATTGCTGGGCGTGGGCTTTTTCATGCTGAACCAGCTTGCGCTGAACGTGGGCATGCTGAACCGCTGGCCGGCCTGGGTGACGGCGGTGGCGCCGAATGCGCTGGCGCTGGGCCTGGCGCTGCTGGCGATGCTGAACATGGAGTACGGCAATCTGCTTCGTGCGCGCTGGCGCCAGCCGGCGGGCAACGCGGCGTGAGTGGCGGCCATGAGCATCTGGATGATCGGCGACCTGCAGGGCTGCTGCGAATCGCTTGACGCCCTGCTTGCCCGGCCGGAGATCGCCGGCGATGCCGAAGCGAGGTTCTGGTTCGCGGGCGACCTGGTGAACCGCGGGCCGGCTTCGCTGGCGACGATACGCCGGGTGATGGCGCTGGGCGAGCGCGCGGTGGCGGTGCTGGGCAATCATGACTTGCACCTGTTGGCGGTGGCCGCGGGGCTGCGCAGGCCCGGAAAGTCGGACACGATCCAGGAGATCCTGGATGCGCCGGACGCAGCCGAGATCCTGGACTGGCTAAGGCATAGGCCGCTGGCGCATTTCCAGCTCGGCCACCTGCTGGTGCATGCCGGGGTGCTGCCCGGCTGGACGGCGGCGCAGACCCTGGCGCTGGCGGGCGAGGTGGAAGCCACGCTGCGCGGACCCGATTGGCAGGCTTTCCTGGCGCAGATGTACGGCAACACCCCGGCCGCCTGGGACGATGGCCTGGAAGGGGCCGACCGGCTGCGGGTGATCGTCAATGCGTTGACGCGCATGCGTTTCTGCACGGCGGACGGCACGATGGAGTTCGCTGTGAAGGATGGCGCCAAGCATGCGCCGGAGGGGTTCATGCCCTGGTTCGACGTGCCGGACCGGGCGACCGAGTCGGTGACGGTGGTGTTCGGCCACTGGTCGACGCTGGGCCTGCTGGAGCGCCCGGGCCTGCTAGCGCTGGATACGGGCTGTGTCTGGGGCGGGCAGTTGACGGCGGCGCGGCTGGAGGACCACAAGCTGGTCCAGGTGAGCTGCCGGCGGTATCGGGTGCCGGGCTGACGCGCCCGCACGGGATCATCGATCGTGAAAATTCTGCAGACCCGCTTGCCGGAAGTCCTGGTGTTCGCGCCCGAAGTGCTGCGCGACGCGCGCGGCTATTTCGTGGAGACCTTCCGGGCGAGCTGGCTGAACGAGGCGGGCATTGCCGCCGGTTTCGTGCAGGAGAACCAGTCGCTGTCGCGCCGGGGGGTGCTGCGCGGACTGCATTTCCAGTGGCCGCATGCCCAGGGCAAGCTGGTGCGCGTGGCGCGCGGCAAGGTGTTCGACGTGGCGGTGGACGTGCGCCTGGGATCGCCGGATTTCGGCGCCTGGGTCGGTACGGAGCTGGATGGCGACACGCACCGGCAGGTCTGGATTCCGCCGGGCTTTGCGCACGGCTTTTGCGTGCTGTCCGAGGAGGCGGAAGTCGTCTACAAGTGCACGGCCTATTACGAGCCTGCCGCGGAGGCCGGCATCCGGTGGGACGATGCCGACCTGGGCATCGCCTGGCCGCAGGCCGGCGGCCCGTTCACGCTGTCCGCCAAGGATGCCGCGCTGCCGCGGCTGGCCGACTTGCCGCGGGACCGGCTGCCCGTCTACCGGGGCCGCCCATGACGATCCTGGTTTCCGGGGCGGGCGGCCAGCTCGGGCGGGAGCTGGTGCGGCGCGCCGGCCGGCGAGATCTGGTGGGGCTGGATCGCGCGCAGTGGGACGTTGCCGATCCGCAGGCCACGGAAGAGGCGCTGGACAGGCACCGCCCCGTGGTCGTGATCAACGCGGCCGCCCATACGGCGGTGGACCAGGCGGAAAGCGAGCCGCAGCGGGCCTTTGCGGTCAACCGCGACGGGGTCGCCCAGCTCGCGCGCGCCTGCGCGGCGCGGGGCATCCCGTTGCTGCACCTGTCCACCTGCTATGTGTTCGACGGCCAGAAACGATCGCCGTATACCGAGGACGACCCGCCCGCGCCGCTGAATGTTTATGGCCGCAGCAAGTGGGAGGGGGAGCAGGCTTTGCGCGCCGCCCTGCCCCGCCATGTGACGCTGCGGGTATCCTGGGTGTTCGGGGCCCACGGGGACAATTTCGTGGGCGCCATGCTGCGGCGGGCGCGGGCCGGCGCCCCGTTGCGGGTGGTGGCGGACCAGGTGGGGACGCCCACGCATGCGGGGGCCATTGCGCGGGCCTTGCTGGCGCTGGCCGGCCGTATCGAAGCCGGCGAGGAGCTGGCTTGGGGCACCTGCCACTATCCGGGCGGACCGGCGGTGAGCTGGCATGCGTTTGCCCAGGCCATCCTGGCCGAGGCGCACCGGCTGGGGCTGCTCGACGCGGCGCCGGAGGTGGCGGCCATTACGAGTGCCGAGTACCCGGCGCCAGCCCGCCGTCCGGCCTATTCCGTGCTGGACGGTACGCGTGCCTACCGCCGCCTGGGGCTGCCCGCGGCGGACTGGCGCGCCGGACTCGAGGAGGTGTTGTCCACATGGAAGCAGGCGACGTGACCCACCGCCCCCATCGGGTCCTGGTGACCGGCGGCGCCGGCTTCATCGGCGCGAATTTCGTGTCGTACCTGCTCGGCGGCGATCCCCACGTGCGCGTGGTGAACCTGGACCTGATGACCTATGCGGCCGATCCGGCGATACTGCCGCGCTTCGACGCGACCGGCCGCCACGTGTTCGTGCGGGGCGACGTTTGCGACGCCGCGCTGGTGGGTCGCCTGCTGCGCGAGCACGACATCGACACCATCGTCCATTTCGCGGCCGAAACGCACGTGGACCGGTCCATTACCGGGCCGGGCGATTTCGTGCGGACGAACGTGGACGGGACTTTCGTGCTGCTGGAGGCGGCGCGCCAGGCCTGGCTGGTGGAGCGGGGCTCGGCGGACGGCCGGCGTTTCCACCATATTTCCACCGACGAGGTGTACGGCTCGCTGGGGTCCGGCGATGCGCCCTTCACGGAGGCATCGCCCTACGCCCCCAACTCGCCCTATTCGGCCAGCAAGGCGGCCTCGGACCACCTGGTGCGGGCCTATTACCGGACCTACGGGCTGCCGGTGGTCACGACGCATTGCTCCAACAACTACGGCCCCTACCAGCACGACGAGAAGTTCATTCCCACGATCATCCGCAACTGCCTGGGCGGCACCCCCATCCCGGTGTTCGGCTCCGGCGGCAATTCGCGCGACTGGCTGTACGTGGACGACCATTGCCGCGGCATAGACCGGGTGCTGCGGGCGGGGCGGACGGGGGAGACCTACAACATCGGCGGCGGCTGCGAGCTCACGAACATCGAGGTGGCGGAGCGGCTGTGCGCGCTGATGGATGAATACCATCCCGAGGGGGCGCCTCACCGGCGGCTGATCCGCTTCGTGGCCGACCGGCCGGGCCATGACTGGCGATATGCCATCAACGCGGGCAAGATGCGCGACGAACTGGGATGGTCGCCGCGGGAACAGTTTGAGGAAGCGAGCCGCAAGACCGTGCGGTGGTATCTGGAAAGATAGAGGAATGGGTCTGGATATATAGGCTTGACTAGCCGAGTTAGCCAGACTAGACTAGACCAAACTGATACTTAGGAGGAATCCATGCAAGCGGTCAACATGCTGGAGGCTAAATCCTCGCTGTCCCGTCTGGTCGAAGCAATTGAACAAGGCCAAGAACGAGAGATCATCATTGCGCGCAACGGCCGGCCGGCCGCTAAGCTGGTTCCGATAGATGCCACGCCGGTCGGCCGGAGGATCGGGGTCGCCAAGGGCAAATTTGAGGTACCGGACGACATCGACGTTCACAACGATGACATCGCACGCTTGTTCCTCGAAGGGGAACAACCTTGAACTTGCTGCTGGATACGCATGTCGCATTGTGGGCCATTACAGACAGCCCACGGTTGCCGCAACATGCTCGCAACTTGATCCAGTCAAGCCGAACAACGGTCTGGGTCAGCGCGGCAAGCATCTGGGAAATTGCCATCAAGCACTCCCTTGGCCGTGGACACATGCCGGTGTCGAGTCCGGACGCAATACGCTACTTCAACGACGCCGGTTATCGGTTTCTCGCCATAGAGGCCGAACATGCCGCCGCAGTAGAGGACTTGGCCGCTCACCACCAAGACCCGTTTGATCGGCTGCTCGTCGCGCAAGCGCTGATCGAACCGATGCGGTTGATGACGCACGATGCCTTGGTGGCACGCTATAGCGACACGATCATCGAAATTTGATCCTTGCCAGGCGTCAGGCCGCCGCAAATTCCTCGCAGAGGGAGCGCTCCGAACGCTATCGCCGCACGATCGCTTCCGCCGCCGCCCTCGCCTCCCGCACGAAACGCTCGCGATCCAGATCCACCGCTTGCCCGCCGCGCACGCGCAGCCGTCCTTCCACGTACACGTCCAGCGGCGCCACGCCGCCGCTGCGCATCCAGGCCAGGAGCGGGTCGGCGAAGGGCGCGAAGCGCGGGCTGTCGGTATCCACCAGCACCAGGTCGGCGGTCTTGCCGGGGCTGATGGAACCGCGCCCGGCCTCTTGCGCGCAGGCCTTGGCGCCTGCCAGGGTGGCCATTTCCAGCACCTCGTCCGGAGGGAATACGGCGTCGTCGCCCAGGACTTCCTTGTGGGCGTAGTAGGCCAGGGACATCTGTTGCGGCAGGTCGGGCCACTGGGCGGAGTCCGTGCCCAGGGCGACCGGCACACCGGCGCGGCGCATGGCGGGGATAGCGCCGCGCTCGATGATCTGCTTGCCCGAGCCCATGGACGTGGCAGGACAATGCGCCACGTGCGCGCCGGTGGCTGCCAGCGCCGGCAGGTCGTCTTCGGCAACGAAGCCCATGTGGGCGCCGATCCAGTGCGGGCCGAGCACGCCCAGGTCGAGCAGGCGCCGAACCGAGTCGCGGCCGTGGAGCCGCCGGGAGGCTTCTTCGTGCCGCCGGACCGTCGAGGAATGGGTGTTGATGCCCACGCCGTCGCGCCGGGCCAGCCGGGTCGTTTCGACGTACAGCTCGTCGCTGGCGTTGAGGTCGCACAGCAGGTTGTACCAGCACTGCATGCCATCGCGGCCGTGGTGGCGGGCGACGATGGCCTCGGCACGGGCGAGCAGTGCGTCCGCCTGGGCGATGCGCACCGGCATGGGAGGATCGCGGCCGAGATCGAAGCCCAGGTCGGCGCCGAAATCGTAGGTCACGACGCCGCGCACGCCGGTCTCGCGCGCGGCCTCGGCCAGCGCGTCCGTGTCGCCCGCGGCGGCGTCGTTGAAGTAGGTCACGCCGGATTCCAGCGCGCGCAGCAGGCTGGCGCGCGCGGCGATGCGGGTCTGGCCGGGGTCGAGGCGCAGGCCGCCGGTCAGCAGGTTCAGGAAACGCTCGATCTGCCCTCCCCGGGCCAGCAGGCCCGGCCGTTCGGGGGTAGGCGCGGGTGCGAGGCGGGCGAAGAAGAACAGGCCGGGATGCACGTGCGCGTCCACCAGGCCCGGCACCATGAGCGCCCGCGGATGGCGGTGGACCTGGCCGGCGCGCCACCGGGCATGCAAGGCCTCGCGCGGGCCCACCGCGGCGATACGGCCGGCCTTGACGGCCACGGCGCCGTCCCGGATGCGCCCGAGCGTGGCGTCCACCGTGGCGATGTGTCCGGCTTCGATGATCAGGTCGGCCTGCTGCATGGCTCGTCGTCGTCCTGTGGTGGATCGGCCTCTGCCGCGGCGAGCAGGGCTTGGCAGTGAATCGGTACGGTGTCCCACAGCCGGAAGGGCAGCGGGCGGCGCGCGATGGCGAGCGGCAGTTCGGTGCAGGCAAGCACCACGTCGCGCGCGCCTTCGGCCCGGAACGCGGCTTCGATCTCGTCGAGCACGGCCAGGGTGCGGGGGCCGGCCTCGCCGCGTTCGAGCTCGCCGAAGATGGCTTCGTCCAGGCGCTGCATGACCGGTTCGGAGGGAATGCGGGTGCGGATGCCGGCCGCGTTCAATGTGTCGTGGAACATGGGATGCACGAGGGTGCGCCGCACGCCGAGCAGCCATGCGTCGGTCACGCCATGGGCGCGCAGATGGTCGGCCAGCGCGGCGTCCACGGGCACGAAGCGCATGGCGGTGGATGCGCGCAGCTCGCCGCAGAACAGATGGCCGGTGTTGGAGCAGACGCCCAGCACCCGCGCGCCGGCGGCATGCAAGTCGTCGGCCGCCTGCCGCATGATGGCTTCGACGCGGCCCGGCGTATCGGCCGCGGCGTAGACCTGGGCGAAGTCGAGCGAGCGCAGCGCCAGGTCGGCGCTGGCCAGGCCGCCGCGCCGTTCGCCGACGAGGCGGTTCAATCGTTCGTAATAGTCGCGCGTGGAGGGCCAGCCTATGCCGCCGATGAGGCCGATGCGGCGGGGCGCCCGGGCGCAGGAGGATGCTCGCGTCATTCGGGCGTCAGCCCCGTGCTCTGGATGAGCTGGTTGACCAGCGGGAACTCGCGGTCGAAGTCCTGCCTGAACTGCGCCGCGGTGCTGCCCACGGGTTCGGCGCCCAGCGAAGCCAGAAAGCCCAGGAAGCCGGGATCCTTCAGCGCCGCGCCGACCTGGCGATGCAGAGTGTCGATGATCGCCGCGGGCGTGCCGGCGGGGGCGCAATTACCTGCATCGGGTCAGCGCGATCTCGACTCCCCTGTTCGACGCGGACCGCCGCTTCTGGGGCGTGCTTACCGCCCTCGGGCCCACCGCGCGCTTCCCCTATGGGTGGCGCAGCCCGGTTGCGCGCGGGCTGCACGCGTTCAGCCTGGAACACGCGGTGCCGGAGCATTTCGTGGACAGCCTGCAGGCGATGCCTGCGGGATGAGCAGGTAGAATGCTTGGGCCACTGACCCAATCCCTTTCTTCATGAAATCTCCCACCGCCGCGGTCGAGTTCGCCGCCATCGCCGCGCCCCGCGCCGTCGACGAAATCGAATCGCAGATACGCGACATGGTTGCGCAGGGCCGGCTCAAGCCGGGCGACCGCCTGCCTTCCGAACGCGAACTGGCCGCCCGGCTGAATGTGAGCCGCAACACCTTGCGCGAAGCGCTGCGGACACTGGAGCGCGCGGGGATCCTGGAGATGCGCAAGGGCGCCACCGGCGGCGCCTACATTCTTCATGGCAGTTCGGACGCGATCGTCGACGGCTTGAGCAACCTCTACCACCTGGGCGCGATTTCCCCGCAGCAGTTGACCGAGGCGCGGATCTGGCTGAGCGAGATCGTGGTGCGGGTGGCATGCGAGCGGGCCACCGAAGAGGACCTGAAAGCGCTGGACGAGAACATCCAGGCCGCGCGCCGCGCCATTGCCGAGGACCGCTTCGACATCCGGCAGAAACTGCACCGGGAATTCCACCTGATCCTGGCCCGCGCCACGCGCAATCCCATCATCGAAGGCACCATGGCGGGCGTGATGGAAGTGATGGGCTTGTTCATCGAGCGCATCGGACCGAGCGAGAACGCCTTCACCGAACCGGCGCGGGACCGCTTGATGAAGCACTTGCGCAAGCGCGATGCGGATGCCGCGGTCAAGGAAATGACGAGCTACCTGAAGCGGCTGCAAACACGCTACCTGGACCAATGGGCCGAGCGGGAGAAACCCGGCCGCTGATCCCCTCCGCCGCAGACATGCCCGCACGAACGCCCTCGCTGTGAACAGGCACCGGGCGGGCGCTTTCCGGCACCCTCCTTCTCCGCAACGCCCCCTCCCTCCGGATTTCGGCTGCTAGCCGATTCGCTCCCCTTTCCTGCTCATCCATGACCATGGCGGCCTGGCGGGCTCGTGCAGTCTGCCGCCGACGGCGCCGGCCGCACAGCCCTGGCTTCGCGCGCCTCCCGTCGGCTGGGGATTCTCCCGACACCTTCCCCCTGGACATCGGCCTTGGATCTCTGGTAGATTGCTTGAATGGTTGAACCAAACTTTCAGGAGACAAGGCATGTTGTCGCACGAGGATAACGAGCGCCTGGTCCGGGTAGGCCCCGGCACGGAAATGGGCAATCTGATGCGGCTGTACTGGATTCCCTTCCTCGCTTCCAGCAACGTGAAGGCGGACGGCCAGCCCTACCGGGTCCGCCTGCTGGGCGAAGACCTGGTGGCTTTCCGGGACAGCAGCGGCCGCGTGGGGCTGGTGGACCACGCCTGTCCCCACCGGGGCGCGCAGATGGCTTTCGGGCGCAACGAAGAAGACGGCCTGCGCTGCATCTACCACGGATGGAAGTTCGGCGTGGACGGGCAATGCCTGGAGATGCCGGCCGAGCCCGCGGGATCCGCCATGCCGTCGCGCATGCGGATCAAGTCGTACCCGGTGCGCGAACGCCATGGCGTGCTCTGGACCTACATGGGACCCGACGCCGACGACCCGCCGCCCCTGCCCGACCTGGAATGGAACCTCGTGCCCGAAGACCAGTCGGTGGTGACCCTGCGCGTGCAGGAGTGCAACTGGCTGCAGGCGCTGGAAGGCGAGATCGATTCCGCCCATGCGGCCATCCTGCACGGCCGGGTGGATGGGGGCACCGTGAACCAATGGCGCCAGGCGCAAGACCTGATGCCCACCTTCGAATGCCAGCAGCACGATGCGGGCATCAGCATCGCCGCGCGGCGCAAGGTGGACGGAGACAGGAATTACGTGCGGGTCAACCAGTTCCTGATGCCGTTCTGGACCCTGGTGCCGCCGCAGTCGCAGTACCCCGAGCTGAGCGGACACGCATGGGTGCCGATCGACGACGAGCACACGCTCTGCCTGATGTTCTCGTACCACCCCACGCAAACCTTCTACGAGAAAAGCCGCAAGGTCTTCAAGGAGGGCTACAAGGGCCGCGAAACGGGCCATGCCTCCGAGCATTCCTTCGAGCGCCGCGCCGTGACCGTGCCCTATCACACCTACTGGAGCAAGTTCAATCGCGGCAACGCCTACCAGTTCGACTATCAGTCGCAAGTAGAGAAGTACAAGGCCGGCCTGCCGGGGCTATGGGTGCAGGACGCGGCTTGCCAATCGGGCGTCGCGGCCATCTACGACCGCACCCGGGAACACCTGGGCACCACCGATACCGGCATCGCCCGCACGCGTCGCTTCCTGCTGGAAGCCTTGAAGCGGCTGGCCGCCGAGCAGGCGCGCCCCGCATCGGTCCACGCTCCGGACCTCTTCATGGTCCGCGCCATCTCGGTCACCCTGCCGCGGGGCGGGGACTGGATGGAAGCGGGCCGTGAGTTGATGAAGGCCCGCCTGGGCCAGGACTTCGGCTACACCCCTTAGCAATCCCGCTCATCCACAACGAGCGCGGGGCCCGGCGGGCGATCCGCGCCAAGGAGACGAATCATGATCCCGCATCGACTCGATTGGCGCCTGCTGGCGGGCGCGGCCTGTGTATCGCTTGCCCCTGCGGCGCAGGCGTCGGACTATCCCAGCAAGCCCATCCAGATCATTGTCCCGTACGCGCCGGGCGGCTCCACCGACCAGCTTGCACGGGCGCTGCAAAAGCCGATGAGCGACGCGCTGGGCCAGCAAGTGGTGGTGATCAACAAGCCGGGCGCCGGCGGCACCATAGGCACGGACCAGGTGGTGCGCGCCGAGCCGGACGGCTACACGCTGGTGTTCGGCAACACCGGCCCCAACGCCATCGTGGCGCTGACCCGCAAGATCCCGTACGACCTCTTCACGGACCTGCAGCCCATTTCCACTGTGGCGCTGACGCCCATGATCCTGGCCGTGCCCGCCGACAGCCCGGCCAAGACGCTGAAGGACTTCATCGCCTACGCGAAGAAGCAAGGCAACACGATGAACTTCGGCTCGGTGGGCGCGGGATCGCTTTCGCACCTGACGGGCGAATACTTCAACGAACTGTCGGGCCTGAAGCTGCAGCACGTGCCCTATACCGGCGGCGCGCCCATGCTGCCGGCTTTCATCGGCGGAGAGATCCAGGCGGCGTTCGTGACGGGGCTGGACGGCGCCACCATGCTGGCATCGGGCAAGGTCCGCTACCTGGCCGTGGGCACCGAGAAGCGCACCGACGTGGCCCCCGGCCTGCCCGCCATTGCCGAGGACGTGCCGGGATTCAAGAGCGTGGCCTGGTTCGGGGTGCTGGCGCCTCGCGGCACGCCGGACAACATCGTGAAGAAGCTCAACCGCGCGGTGGCGGCGGCCGTGGCGAATCCCGAGGTGAACAAGCTGTTCCGCGATCGCTGGATCGAGCCGCACAGCAGCACGCCGCAAGAGTTGACCGACATCATCAAGAGCGAAGTCGCCCAATGGAAACCCGTGGTCCAGAAGGCGAACATCCAGAACTGACGCCGGCCACGACCTGCGTACCCAAGGAATCCCATACATGCTGCAGAACCTGGAAGCCGATTTCCCCGCGCACTCGCCGCGCCCCGCGCAGGCGCCCCATGCGCTCGAGGGCATGCGGGTGATCGACTTTTCGCATTTCATCGCCGGGCCGTTCGCGACCATGATCCTGGCCGACATGGGGGCGGAGGTCATCAAGATCGAGGCGCCCCAGCGCGGCGACGACTTCCGCCAGTATCCGCCCGTGCATCCCGATATCGGCCAGGGCGCCCCCTTTCTCTGGAGCAACCGCAACAAGCGCAGCGTGGCCCTGGACCTGAAATCGGCGGAAGGATTGCGGATCGCGCGCGAGCTCATCGCCACCGCCGACGTCGTCGTGGAAAATTTTTCCACCGGCGTGATGGAGCGGCTGGGGCTGGACTACGCGAGCTGCCGGCACGGCAACCCGGCGCTGGTGTATTGCTCGGTCTCGGCCTACGGCCGCGAAGGCGCGTTCGCCGACCGGCTGGGCTTCGACCCCATCGCCCAGGCGGAAAGCGGCTTCATGTCGATGAACGGCTATCCCGACCGCGAGGGCGTGCGCGCGCTGTCGCCCGTCATGGACATCGGCACCGCGATGATGGCGGCCAATGCCATCCTCGGCGCGCTGCTCGCCCGGGCGCGGACCGGACAAGGCCAGGCGGTGGAAGTGGCGCTGTTCGACAGCGCGGTGCTGATGACGGGCTACGCCACGCTGCAGCACGTGTTCAGCGGCGAGGAACCCCGCCGCCACGGCAATACCAGCCCGGATACCTGCCCGTCCGGCGCCTTCCGGGCCCAGGATCGCGCGTTCTACATCAACTGCGGCAGCAACAAGATCTTCCAGAGGCTGATGGCGCAGGTGCTGGAACGGCCGGACCTGGCCGAGCATCCGGACTATGCCAGCGGCGCGGCGCGCAGCGCGAGGCGCGAAGAGTTGTTCGCCATCCTGGACGAGGCCTTCGCCAAGGAGCCCTGGACGCATTGGCAGGCGCGCATGCGGGTGGCCGGCGTGCCGTGCGGGCTGGTCCGTACGGTAGGCGAGGCGGTGCGGTCGCCCGAGGCCCGCGAACGCAAGCTGCTGACCCGCATCCCCCACGACCGGCTGGGATGGGTTCCCAATCTCGCGCTGCCGATCCGCTATTCGGCCACGCCGCTGGCCGATCCCGTGCCGGCTCCCACGGTGGGGCAGCACACGCGCGAGGTCTTGGGCGCCGTGCTGGGATACGGCGCGGACCGCCTCGACGCGTGCGCCGCCGCGGGCGCCTTCGGCCCGGCCCCTCTCGCGCGCGAAGCAGCGCCATCATGACCGGCCGCAGCCTGAAAGGCCGCGTAGCGGTGGCGGGCATAGGCGAGAGCCGCTACTACCGGCACGGGCAATCGCCGGATCCCGAATTCAAGCTGGCGCTGCAGGCCATCCTGGCCGCCTGCCGCGACGCGGGCCTCGCGCCCACGGAGATCGACGGCTTCGCCTCGTACGGCAACGAGCGCAGCGACGCTTCCCGGCTCGCTGCCGCGCTGGGCATTCCGCAACTGCGTTCGGCCACCATGCAATGGGGCGGCGGCGGCGGCGGATGCTGCGCCGCCGTCGCCAATGCGGCCGCCGCCATCCGCGCCGGGATGGCCGAATGCGTGGTGGTCTTTCGTTCGCTGGCCCAAGGCGAGTACGGGCGCTTCGGACAATCCGCGGACCTGGCCACGGTGTCCGGCGAACGGGCCTACCTGATGCCCTATGGCGTATTGGCCCCGCCCCAGCGCTTCGCCATGCGGGTACGCCGCTTCATGCACGATCACGGCATCCGGCAGGAGGCGATGCGCGCCATCGCGCTGGCCTCGTATCGGCATGCGCAGTCGAACCCGCGCGCGGTGATGCATGGCAAGCCGCTGGACGAAGCCGGCTACGACGCCTCGCGCTGGATCGTGGAACCGTTCCGCCTGTACGACTGCTGCATGGAGAACGACGGGGCCGCGGCCCTCATCCTCGTGGATGGGCAGCGGGCGCGCGACTTTCCCCACAAGCCGGTCTACCTGCTGGGCGCCGCGGCAGGCTCGGGATACCGCGCGGGCGCAGATCCGCACAACGCGCCCGGCTACGCCGGCGCCAATTTCGGCACGCTGGCCCCCGAGCTCTACCGCATGGCCGGCGTCAGCCCGCAGGACGTCGGGGTGGTGCAGAGCTACGACAACTTCACCGCGGGCGTGGCCATGGCGCTGATGGAGCACGGCTTCTTCCGGCCGGAAGAAGCCAACGAGTTCCTGACGCCGGACAACTTGTCCGCGCCGTCGGGCAGGCTGCCGCTCAATACCAGCGGCGGCAACCTGGCGGAATGCTATATGCAGGGATTCGAACTGGTGCTGGAGGCCGTGCGCCAGGTGCGGGGCACGGCAACCGCGCAGGCCGACCGCGCCGACGTCGCGCTGGTCACCGGCGGGCCGATGGTCACGCCCACCAGCAACCTGCTGCTGGGATCGGAGGCCGCCCTATGAACGCGCGAAAAACCGGCGATGCCCGCTATCTTCCCGCCGGGCTGCCCATTCCCGTTGCCGAGCCCGACGGTCTGTCGGCGCCCTATTGGCAAGGGCTGCGCGAGGGCCGGCTGCGCGTACAGCGCTGCCCCGCTTGCCAGACCTGGCAATTCGGCCCGGAATGGCTGTGCCACCGCTGCCATCGATTCGATCCCGAGTGGCGTGACGTGGAAGCGAAAGGACTCATCCACAGCTGGGAACGCGTCTGGCATCCGTCCCATCCGGTACTCAGGCGACATGGGCCATATCTGGCGGTGCTGGTCGAACTGCCCCACGCGGGCGCCGTGCGCATGGTCGGCAATCTGCTGGGGGATCCCATGCAGGAGGTGCGGATAGGCGCGGCGGTCGATGGCGTGTTCGAGCACCATCCCGATGCGGCCCCGCCTTATTCGCTGCTGCAGTGGCGCATCCGCCGGAACGGCTGACGGCGCTTTATCCTGAACGCGAGACTGGCGATGAACCATCACGATGACGAGGCCGCACCCTGCCGGGGCCCTCTTGCCGGCCTGCGGGTAGTCGAGTTCGCGGGCCTGGGCCCCGCTCCTTTCGCCTGCATGCTGCTCGCCGACATGGGGGCGGAGGTCGTCACCATCGCCCGCCCCGGGACGCCGGCCACCGACGCGCGGCAAATCGCCGGGCGCGGCCGCCTGGTGGTGCGGGCCGACCTGAAGGACGCCCACGCGCGCGGCGAAGTGCTGCGGCTGCTCGACGCGGCAGACGTGCTGGTCGAAGGTTTCCGGCCGGGAGTCATGGAGCGGCTGGGACTGGGGCCCGATGCCCTCGCCGCGCGCAACCCGCGCCTGGTCTACGGCCGCATGACGGGTTGGGGCCAGGCGGGCCCGCTGGCGCAGACCGCCGGACACGACATCAACTACATCGCCCTCGCGGGCGCCCTCCATGCCATCGGCCCGGCGGACGCCGCGCCCGTGCCGCCGCTCAACCTGGTGGGAGACTACGGGGGCGGCAGCCTCTACCTGGTGGCGGGCATCCTGGCCGCGCTGTACGAATCGCGCCGCTCGGGACGCGGCCAGGTGGTGGATGCGGCCATTACCGACGGCGTGCTGTCGCTGATGAGCCAATGCATGTCCGGGGCGCTCAAGGGCACCTTCCGCGAACGCCGCGGCGCCAACATGCTGGATGGCGGCGCGCCCTACTACGGCGTCTATGCCACCGCCGACGGCGGCCACGTGGCCGTCGGCCCGATCGAACCGCAGTTCTTTGCGGAGCTGTGCGAACGGCTGGACGTCGATCCGGTCCTGCGCGACGCCCAGCACGATCCGGCGCGCTCGGCGGCCTTGCGGGCCGAGCTCGCGGCGCGTTTCGCGCGCCGGACGCGGCGGGATTGGGAAGACATCTTCGCCGGCAGCGACGCCTGCGTCACGCCCGTGCTGAGCCTGTCGGAGGCGCGGGCGCATCCCCACCATGCCGCGCGCCAGGCATTCGTCGAAGTGCAAGGCACGCCGCAGCCGGCCCCCGCTCCGCGGTTCTCGCGCACGCCTTCCGCCGCGCGGCCGGCGCGGGAAACCGGCATCGCGGCGGTCGCCAGGCGCTGGGAGCGGCCCCAGCCCGTATGATGCATGCATGGATCCGCGCGCGCATGCCGCGAGCGCGGGTGCCCCGCAAGGAGAAACGAGCGCATGGTTAATCCCGGCGAAGACAACGCATCGATCGAACAACTGCTGCACGAGCGCTGGAGCTGCCGCGGCTTCCTGCCGCAGACACTGCCCCGGGCGACCATTACCCGGATACTGGCGCTGGCGCAGCGGACCGCCTCGTGGTGCAACACGCAACCCTGGCAGGTGGTGGTGACCTCGGGCAACGGTACCGAGTGTTTTCGCCAGGCGCTGAGCGCCCACGTGGCCAGCCGTCCGCAGGCGCATCCCGACTTCGACTTTCCCAGGGAGTACGCCGGCGTCTACCGCGAGCGGCGCCGCGAGTGCGGCTTCCAGCTCTACGACAGCGTGGGCGTCCAGCGTGGCGACCGCGAGGCCTCCGCCCGCCAGGGTGCGGAGAATTTCCGCTTCTTCGGCGCGCCGCACGTCGCCATCGTGAGCACGCCGGAGGCGCTGGGCGTGTACGGCGCCGTCGATTGCGGCGCATATGTGAGCAATTTCATGCTGGCCGCCCGCAGCGTGGGCGTGGCGACGATCGCCCAGGCGGCGCTGGCGGAATACGCCGGCTTCATCCGCGAGCACTTCGACATCGGGGACGACCGCCGCATCGTGTGCGGGATTTCGTTCGGCTATGCCGATCCCGCGCATCCGGCCAACGGCTTCCGGACCAGCCGGGCGCGGATCGACGAGGTCGTGCGATGGGTGGAGGAATAGAACCCCCCGGTTCGTAAGGCCCCATAGCGGCCGGGTGCGCCCGCGAGGGGCGCATCGCCGGCGCCCCAACCGCGGCGCCGCACACTCCTCAGAAAAAATGACGTGGCGCGACGAAAACTCACGCGCCCGCGTTCGCTCGTCTTTTCTTATTGCACGATCGTGCGATTAGAGCCAGAATCCCCGTACGGGCATCAAGCATCGGCATGCGCCGTGAACGTGCCTCCACCATTCGGAGAAAGAAGGCGATGGAAGACATTCTTGTGGAATCTCGTGCCAGTTGGCTTGAGATCACCATCAACCGGCCTGACAAACTGAACGCCATACGGGAGCAGACCGCGGCGCAGATCCTCGGCCAGCTTTCGTCGGCGGAGGCCGACCGCCAGTGCCGGGCAGTCATCCTGCGCGGTTCGGAAAAGGCGTTCTGCACCGGCGTGGACACCAGCGAACAGGTGCTCGCACCGGACGAGATTTTCGAGCTCTGGCGCCGGCGCAAGCGCGAGCGCAAGGTCAACCAGTTGTTCAAGGCGCTGCCCGAATTCACCAAGCCGGTGATCGCCGCCGTGGAGGGCTACGCCCTGGGCGGCGGCTTCGAACTGGCGCTGCTATGCGACATCATCGTGGCCGCGGACGGCGCGCAGTTCGGGCTGCCTGAGGCGCGATTGGGGCTCATGCCGGGAGGGGCGGGCACGCAGACGCTGCCGCGCCTGATCGGCAAGCCGCTGGCGAAGGAATTGATGTGGACCGGCAGGCGCATTCCCGCGGCCGAAGCGCTGTCGCTGCGCCTCGTCAACCATGTGGCCGAGCGCGGCCATGCGATCGACAAGGCGCGCGAGCTGGCGCAAAGCCTGTCCGCCCAGGCCCCGCTTTCGGTCATGTTCACCAAGCAGGCGGTGGAACGGGGTTTCGACGCCACCTTGAGCGAGGGCATGAACATCGAGGCCGACGCGTTCTTCGCGCTGGCCTTCTCGTCGGACAAGGAAGAAGGCCTGGCCGCCTTCCGGGAAAAACGCGCCGCCAACTTCACCGGGCGTTGAGGAGTCAATCTTGGGCAAGAAAAAAGACATCGCGATCGTCGGATACGGCGAAACGCCCGTGGTCCTGCGCGGTGGGCGCAGTTCCTACGAGCTGGCCGCGGACGTGCTGGACCAGATCCTCGCCGCCACCGGCCTGGAGAAGTCGGAGATCGACGGCATTGCCGTTTCGGAGACCATGAGCGAGACGAGCAATCCGTTCTGGGCCGTATTCCTGGCGGAGCACCTGGGCCTGCAGACGCAATGGACGCAGGTCAACGGCCTGGGCGGCGCATCGACCATCGCCGGCATCGCGCGAGCGGCTGCCGCGATCCGCGACGGGCAATGCCGGACCGTGCTCGTCATCGCCTCGGACGCCCAGTCGAGCTACCCTCCGGCCGAACAGGGCGGACAACGCTGGGAGTTCCAGTACCCGGTGGGGCTGCGCGGGCCGACTGGCGTATTCGGCATGCTGATGCATCGCTACGAGCACCAGCATGGGCTGGATTACGGGGCGCTGGCCAAGCTGGCGGTCACGCAGCGCAATCACGCCCTGCTCAACCCCAATGCGTCGGCCAAGCTCAAGACGCCGCTGACGGAACAGGACTACCTGTCGTCGAAGTTCGTGTCCACGCCGCTGCGCGTCCTGGACAGCGTCATGGTGTGCGACGGCGCCAACGGCGTCCTGGTCACGTCGGCGGAGAACGCCGCGCGCCTGGGCCTGAAGAAGGCCGTGTATCCCGTCGGCTACGGAGAGGTCTCCAACTACAAGGTCGATGACCTGACGGCGGACATCACCGAAAGCGGCTTCACCCTCGCGGGCCCGAAGGCGCTTGCCCAGGCGGGCATGTCGGCGCGCGACGTGCGCATGTTCCACCCTTACGACGACTTCCTCATCGCGATTCTCCTGCAGCTCGAGCAAATCGGCTTCTGCGAGCGAGGCAAAGGCAGCCGGTTCATCCTGGATACGGATTTCAGCTACCGCGGCGACCTGCCCCTGAATACGGGAGGCGGGCAGATCTCGGCGGGACAGCCGGGATTGGCCGGCGGCGGTTTGAACCTGGTGGAGGCGGTGCGCCAGATGTTCGGCGAGGCCGGCGAGAGACAGGTCGAGGATCCGCGCAATGCCATGGTCACGGGCATAGGCGTCATTCCCTTCGGCAAGAACTGGAGCGTCTCCAACGTACTGATTCTGGAGCAATGACATGACCGAAAAGAAATTGCCGCCCCGCCCCCTGCCCCGCCCGGACATCTATGCGAAAACCCGCCCGTTCTGGGATGCCGCGAACGAGGGACGCCTCCTTCTCCAACGCTGCAAGGACACGGGAAAGTGCCAGTGGTTTCCGCGTTCGGGATCGGTCTATACAGGAAAGCGCAATATCGAGTGGGTGGAGTCGTCCGGACGAGGCACGGTCTATTCATGGACGCTGTCCGTCGCGCCCTGGCCCGGCCACGAAAGCAGGGCGCCCTATCTGTGCGCCTATGTCGAGCTGGAAGAGGGAGTCCGCATCCTGGCGAACCTCTTCAACGTCGAGCCGGAAGGCGTGCGCATAGGCATGCCGGTCAAGCTGATGTGGGAACGGCTGTCCGACGAGTTCAACTACCCTGCTTTCGAACCGGCCTGAGCAATGAAATTCGCCACCTTCCTCGCTTCGCACGCGGCAACGATGGGGGCCAAGGATGCCGTCGTGTGCGGCGACCGGCGGCTGTCTTTCGCGGAACTCGATGCATGCACGACCCGCCTGGCCCATGCGCTGCGCGCGGCGGGCGTGCAAGTGGGAGACCGGGTCGCCGTACACCTGCCCAATGGCATCGATTTCGTCCTGGCGTTCATCGCGGCCATCAAGGCCGGCGCGATCGCCGTGCCGATCAATCCGCCCCTGTCGCCCGCCGAGGTGGCGCATATCGTGGGCGATTGTTCTCCCCGGGCGATTTTCTTCGACGCCCGTACCGAGGCAACGCTGGAGCAGGCTTGGCGGCATGCCCCTGGCGCCCTCCGCATAGCCGCCGACGCCCGCGGCGGCGCGGATCTCTGCTTGCCGGACCTGGTGCGCTCGGGCAGCCGCGCCCCCGTCGAGGTCCCGCACGACCATGATGCCTGCATGATCGGCTATACGTCAGGCACGACCGGGCGGGCCAAGGGTGTGGTGCTGACGCAATCGAATTATCTGTACGTGAACGGCTACCTCAATGGCTATCACTGGGGCCTGGGCGCGGCGGACCGGCATTTGTGCACGACGCCGCTGGCGCATCGCACCGGCATGGCGCGCCTCATGAACATGATCCTCCACGGCGCGACGATGGTGGTCATGCCGAAGTTCGACGCCGCCCAGGCGGCGGAGCTGGTGGAGCGCGAACGCATCACCGTGTTCGGCATGGTTCCGACCGTGGGCAGGATGATGCTGCCGGAAATCGAGGCGGCGCCGCAACGGTTCGCCACCCTGCGCGTCATGCTGGTGACGGGCGAGGCCTTTCCTTACGACGTGAAGCGGCGGCTGCAGGACGCGCTGCCCCACGCGAAGCTCTATTCGTTCTATGCCATGACCGAGGCGGGCGCGATCGCCGGGCTGAACGCCGGGGAGCAATTCACCCACCCGGACTCGGTCGGCCGCCCCTGGCCGGGAATCGAGCTGAAGCTGGTGGACACGGACGGCAACGAGGCGCCCGCCGGCGAGGTGGGAGAGATATGGGTGCGCAGCGGGCGACCTGGCGTCTACTCCACGATGCGCGAGTACTTCGGCCGTCCGGAGGCAACCGCGGAAACCTTGCGCGACGGCTGGGTGGTGACGGGCGACATGGGGCGCCTGGACGCCCAGGGTTATCTGTACCTGGTCGATCGAAAGAAGGACATGGTCCTGTCGGGGGGCTACAACATCTACTCGAAGGAAGTCGAGCTTGCGATCGCGTCCTTTCCCGGCGTAGCGGACGTGGCCGTCGTCGGCGTACCCGATGCGGTGTATGGCGAGGCCGTTGCCGCCTATGTGCAGCTGGCCGGCGGCACGACCCCGGATGCGGCCGCCATCGTCGCCCACTGCCGCGGCCTGATCGCCAGCTACAAGAAGCCCAGGCACGTTTTCTTCGTCGACGAGCTCCCGCGCACCAGTACCGGCAAGGTGCAGAAATCGCGCTTGCGAGAGCAGTTCTGCCAGGTTTCCCGGCACTCCGGGGCGGCGCCATGATCGCGCCCTATCGTCCCTCGTGGTTGACCCACGAGCTGCAGATGCTGCAGGATGCGGCGCGGCGCTTCTTCGTCGAGCGGTTCGCTCCGCGGGAAGAGCATTGGACGAAGTCCATGCTGATAGACCGCGAAGCCTGGAACGAGGCGGGCGAGATGGGCCTGCTGTGCGCAAGCATTCCCGAGGAGTATGGCGGAGGAGGCGGCACGCTTGCCCATGACATCGTCATCTTCAGCGAGCAGGCGCGCGCGCTCATCGGCAGCTTCGGCAATACCGTGCACAGCGGCATCGTCGCCAATTATGTGCTGCGCTACGGCAGCGAGGCGCAGAAGCGGCGCTGGCTTCCCGCCATGGCGCGCGGCGAGATGGTGGGCGCCATCGCCATGTCCGAACCCGGCGCGGGGTCGGATCTGCAGGCCATCCGCACGCGCGCCGATCGCCGGGGCGACGCCTACCTCTTGAACGGAGCGAAGACCTTCATCACCAATGGCTACCACGCCGACCTGATCCTGCTGGTGGCCAAGACCGACGTCCATGCGCCGGGTTCGCGCGGCACCTCGATCATCGTGGTCGAGACCCGCGGGCTTGCGGGTTTCCGCAGGGGAAAGCTGCTCGAGAAGCTGGGCAACAAGGGTTCGGACACCGCCGAGTTGTTCTTCGACGACGCGGCCGTGCCCGTCGACAACCTGCTGGGAACCGAGGAAGGCCGGGGATTCGCGCAGCTCATGGCGCAATTGCCGACGGAACGCCTGTACATCGCCGCGAACGCCGTGGCGCACATGGAGACCGCCGTCGCGCTGGCGAAAGACTATGTCTGCCAGCGGCAGGTGTTCGGAAAGCGGCTGTCCGAACTGCAGAATACGCGTTTCAAGCTGGCCGAATGCCAGACCCGGGTCCGCCATGCGCGCGTGTTCGTGGATTACTGCATAACCCGGGCGCTGGCGAACGAGCTGGTTTCCGAAGAAGCGGCCATGGCGAAGTACTGGGCCACGCAGCAATGCAACGAGGTGGTCGACGAATGCCTGCAATTGCATGGCGGCAATGGCCTCATGATGGAGTTCCCCATTGCCCGGCTTTACGCCAATGCGCGTATCGGTCCGATCTACGGCGGTTCGAACGAAATCATGAAGGAGATCATCGCCCGCGGCGTGTTGCGCTGAGCGCCGGCCGCGCCGCGGCGCGGGCCGCCGCACGGTATGATCGGTTGCGTGCCCGTTGCCGGGCACGCGCAGCAATTCGTCCGCCTTCATTCCGCACCGACATGCCTGCATCTCCGCCACGAAAGAAGTCCGCAGCCTCCTCTCCCGCCCCCTCGGAACCGGCGAGCGCCGAGGAAGGCCTGCCCGAACGCGAACGCCGGTCGCGCCGCGGGCAGGAACTGACGCGCAAGCACCTGCTCGGCACCGTCTACGAGTTCATTTCCGAGAACGGGATCGAGAATCTCAGCATGCGGAAGATCGCCCAGGCCGCGGACCTGAGCACCGGCACCATCAACTACTACTTCGGAAACAAGCAGCGGCTCTTGATCGCCGCGCTCGAGAGCGCCTACGAGTTGCCCGACGACTGGGAACAGTACAAGGGCTCGCCGCTGAAACAGCTGCAGCGCCTTCTCGAAGGCTACGTCTGCCGGTCTCCCAAGGACCGCTTCTGGCGTTTCTGGATCAACTACCTGGCTTCCAGCACCCGCAACGACGAACTGCACGCACACCAGGCCGATCGCTATCGGCGCCAGCATCGCTTCTGGGCCAAGCTGATCCGGGACGGCCAACAGGCGGGCGAATTCCGCAACGACATCGATCCGGACCAGAAGGCCGAGGAGCTGCTCGTGCTGGCTCACGGGCTGCTGGTCCGGCAGTTGGCCGGCCCCGAAGCGCGCAGCCGCGAAATTGCGCACGCCATGCTGCTGGCCCAGATCGAGCAGATGCGGCCGGCAAAGCGGTAGACACCCGCTCGCGTCTCGAGCGAGCCTCCTACGCCCTCGATCGCAGCGTGACCCCAGGTCGCGCCGTGTGAGGAAACCTCTATTGTTCGCACGATCGTGCGGTAGCAGAATGACTGCCACCGGGAACGCCCCGGCAGGTTCGCGAACCTGCGCGGGCCGGGCCGGCCAAAACAAAGAGGAGACACCATGGTCACCATGAGAAGCGTAGGAGCAGCACTGGCGGCGCTCGCCAGCACGGCGTCCTGGGCGGACGCGCCGCCGGCGTATCCGAGCCGCCCCATCAAGATCATCGCCTCGCAGCCTCCCGGCGGCGCATTCGACATGATGGCCCGGCTGACCGCCGAAGCCTTGCAGAAGGCGTGGGGCCAGGCCGTCGTCGTGGAGAACAAGACCGGCGCGGGCGGCCTGATCGGCACCGAAGCGGCGGCGAAATCGGCGCCCGACGGCTACACCCTGGTCATCGGCTCCACCGGGCCGTTCGCCGTCAGCCCCAGCCTTATCCGCCAGATGCCCTACGACCCGGTCAAAGACTTTGCCCCCATTGCGCGGCTCGCCGTCATGCCGAGCTACCTCGTGGTGCATCCCGACGTGCCCGCCACGAACATGCAGGAGTTCCTGGCGTACGCCAAGGCGAATCCCGGCAAGCTGACCTATGCGTCGACCGGCAACGGGCTCTCGCAACACACCAACGTCGAACTGCTGAAGGAAATGGCGGGCATCTCGATCCTGCCCGTGACCTACCGGGGCAGCAGCCAGGCCTTGCTGGGATTGCTGGGCAAACAGGTGGACATGATGATCGAATTGGGTCCGCAAGCCATCCCCCAGATCCAGGCCGGAAAATTCCGCGTGCTTGCGACGACCGCGGGCCGCCGCACCCATGCCATGCCGAACGTCCCGACACTGGCCGAGAGCGGCGTACCCGGCTACGAGGCCTACACGTGGTTCGCCCTCTACGCGCCGGCGGGAACGCCGGCTCCGATCGTCAAGAAGCTCCATGCGGAAGTCAGCAGCGCCTTCCAGGCGCCTCAGGTGCGCTCGAAGCTGGCGGAGATAGGCGCCGAGGTCGCGTTGACCACGCCCGAGGAATTGGCCGCCTTCCAGGCCTCGGAAACAAGGAAATGGCATACCGTCATCCGGCAGGCCGGCATCAAGGCTGAATGAAGACGGCGGCCCCGACAAGGAACCCCGAGATGGCAGGTCCGCTGGAAGGATTGCGAGTGCTGGAGTTCGCCGGCATAGGCCCGGCTCCTTTTGCCGCGATGGTGCTGGCGGACATGGGAGCCATCGTCACGCGCATCGATCGCCGGCATGGCCGCCCCCGGGCGGCGTCGGGCAACGCCGATGTCCTGCAGCGCGGCCGCCGCAGCCTCGCGATGGACCTCAAGCATCCGGACGCCCCTTCGGTGGTCATGAGCCTGGTCCGCCGATCCGACGTACTGATCGAGGGTTTCCGGCCGGGCGTGCTGGAGCGGCTGGGACTGGGTCCCGACGAATGCCTTCAGGCCCGGCCCGCCCTGGTCTATGCGCGCATGAGCGGCTGGGGCCAGTCCGGCCCGCTGGCGCACCAGGCCGGCCACGACTTGAACTTCCTGGCGCTGTCGGGCGCGCTGCACGCCATGGGCGATCCCGGGCATCCCCCGCCTCCGCCCTTGAACCTGGTCGCCGACTTCGGCGGCGGCGGCATGATGCTGGCCTTCGGAATCATGGCGGCCTTGTGGGAAAGCCGCCGCAGCGGACAGGGCCAAGTCGTGGATGCCGCCATGAGCGATGGCGCGGCGCTGCTGATGTCGATGCTGTACGGATACGCCGCCATGGAGCGCTGGCACCCGGGCCGGCGAGGCGGCAACTTCCTGGATGGCAGCGCGCCGTTCTATGCGGCCTATGCCTGCCAGGGCGGCGGCTTCGTTGCCGTGGCGGCGATCGAGGCGCCGTTCTATCAGGCGCTGGTCGAGGGTTGCGGCTTCGCCGATGACGAGGACTTCCGGCATCAATGGGACGAAGAGCGATGGCCGCGGCTCAAGCGCAAGCTGACCGCCGCCTTCCTGTGCAAGACGCGCGACCAGTGGCTCGCGGCGTTTGCCGGCGCCGATGCCTGCGTCACGCCCGTCCTGGATATGCGGGAGGCGCCGGGGCATCCCCACCACCTCGCCAGGCAGGCGTTCGTGGAAATCGAGGGGGTCGTCCAGCCCGCGCCGGCGCCGCGTTTTCTCCGGACTCCCGGGCAAGCGGGGACGATCCCGTCACCCGGCGAGCATGCCGATCTCATCCTGCGGGAACACGGCTATTCCGGGGACGCCATCGCCAGGATGCGCGAGCGGGGGGTCGTCTGACCCAGGGCAGGCCATCCCCAACGGAGGATGTCGATGGGTGAAATCCTTACAATCGCGAGGACTTCATACATGAAGGAAACTCGCCAACGAAATTCCGCACAATCTTGAGGATTTTGTTGTGCAGTTGGCTGACTTTTCATAGAATCCTCACTATCGTGAAGATTCTATGAAAATCACTCTCAAGAGTGCCGAGGAGCTCGGCCCTATCGTTCGCTCGGCCCGCAAAGCCCAGGGTATCCGGCAGGACGATGCCGCTGGCAGCATAGGCGTGAGCGAGAACTTTCTCGGCAAGATCGAGCGCGGCGGTGAAACCGTCCAGTGGGGCAAACTGTTCCAAGTGTTGAGGGGGTTGGGGATCGAAGTCATCCTCGACGTACCGGACGACACGGCGGAGCGAGTTGCCCGTGATATGGCGGCACGTGGAAACGGGCGATGATGCCGCGCACCCTGATCGTCAGCATCAACGAGTATCGTGTGGGCGAGCTTCGCGAACAGGACGGCCTCTGGGCCTTCCAATACAGCGAAGCCTGGCTGGCCTTTGGCGGACGGTACCCGTTGAGCCCGCATCTGCCCTTGCAGCCCGAGCCCTTGGTCGACGGAGCCACCGTACGCCCGGTGCAGTGGTACTTCGATAACCTGCTGCCGGAGGAGGGCCAGCGCACGCTATTGGCCGCGGACGCCCGGCTCGATACGGCAGATGCCTTTGGCCTGCTAGCCTACTACGGCGCCGAAACCGCCGGTTCGCTCGCGCTACTGCCTCCCGGCGCGCCACAGGAGGACACCGAAGATGCCCTGCGCCCCCTTTCCGACAAGGAGTTGTCGCAGCGCATCCGCCGGCTGCCGCGCGTCGCGCTGACTCATGGAGCGGTCAAGCGCATGTCGCTCGCCGGGGCGCAGCACAAGCTCGCCGTCGTCATACGCGACGATGTCCTGTATGAGCCCTCGGGCACCCTGCCGTCGCTGCAAATCCTGAAGCCCGAGCATCCGGATCCCGACTATCCCCACTGCGTCGTCAACGAATGGTTCGTGATGCGCCTAGCGGCCGAGTCCGGGCTGATCGTGCCGGCCGTACACCGACGCTACGTGCCGGAACCCGTCTACATCGTCGACCGGTTCGACCGCGCTTTGCGGGAAGGAAAGGCAATCCGCCTTCATGCCATCGATGCCTGCCAGCTTCTGGGGCTGGATCGCAGCTTCAAGTATGCGCAGGGGAGCATGGAAAACCTCGCCCGGCTGGCCGCCGCGTGCCGCAGCCCGGCCGTCGCGCGCACCCGGCTATTCAGCTGGCTGGTTTTCAATATGCTGACGGGCAACGGCGATGCGCACTTGAAGAACCTCAGCTTTCTGGTTTCGGCTACCGGCGTGCAGCCGGCTCCTCACTACGACCTGGTCAGCACCTCGGTCTACGAATCGCGCGCCTTCGACAAACAGGACTGGCCGCATGCCACCCGACTGGCATGGCCCATCCTGGATGCGCAGCGCTTCTCGCAAATCGATCGACGATTGATGATCGCAGCCGGAGGCGAGTTAGGAATAAATCGCGGTACATCGGAACGCCTGCTCGACACTTATCGGCGTCGCGTCGTCTCGGCAGCCGACAGCTTATGCAAGGCGTTCGAAGCCGAAGCAACAGGCGCGGACAGTCGCCGGGCTTTGGCTGCAGGGCGGGCGGGCGAAGCGCGCTGCGTGCGCGCGATCGTCCATACGGTGATACGAGAGATGGCCGGGCGCCTGGCCTGACCCGCCTACAACCCCGCCAGCCCCCGGGCCGCCACCACCGCCTCGGTCCGGTTGCGCACGTCGAGCGCGCGGAAGATTGCGGCCAGGTGGATCTTGACGGTTCCCTCGCTGATGCCGAGGTCGCGCGCGATGAGCTTGTTGGGCTTGCCCTGCGAGAGCAGGCGCAGCACGTCGATCTGCCGTTCGGTCAAGAGGCCGCGCAGCTGGTCCAGGGAGGTCGAGCGGCCGGCGCCGGGCGCCTCGGCGGACGGGGCCTGCGCCGCGAAGGCAGGCTGGGCGGGCATGCCGGAGAGCATCATCTGCGGCACGAACACGCCGCCTGCCAGCACCAGCCGCACGGCCGACAGCATGACGTCCGGCGAATATGCCTTGGGGATTACCCCCCCACGGTGCCGCGCTGGACGAACTCGTTGATGCAGCCGTCCTCGAGCGCGACCAGCCCCGCCGCCCCCGTCAGGTTCGATTGCATGATCCGCATGGCCGACTGTTCCGGCGTATCCCGCTCGTAGCCCAGGAATATCCACATCAGTTCGGTCTTGTCCACGCCCTTGGGCACGAAAAAACGGATTGCCAGCGAATTCAGGGTGAACTGGAACACCACGTTGGGAAAGACGGTCTGGATGCTGTGCGTGATGCCGTCGTCGAACTCTTCCCACGCGTCCAGCAACTCGGGACCTTCGAGCGCGGAATCCCCGTGCTTGGCGCCGTACTTGGCCGAATGCACTTCGGCGGTGAGGTACTCCTTGTCCAGGTTGAACGTGGCTCGCTTCGAATAGCTGATGTGATGCCACTTGCGGTCCGAAAGGACGATGCCCCCGTAATTGCGCTCGATGAACGCGCTCATGCGCGGGCCGAGGAACTCGCCGAGGGGCGGCGTCTCGTCCGACAGCGTGCCGAATACCAGCCCGCAGAAGGTTTGCACGCGCACCGGCTGCAGCCGGTGCGCGGATACGTCGAAGTCCTCGGGCATGCCGCCCTTGCCGTTGACGCCCTTCTGGAAAGCGATGGACCGCAGCGATCCGTCCAGCCGGTACGACCAGGCGTGATAGACACAGGTGAGGTGCTTGACGCTGTCCCTGCTCTTGAGCGCGACCAGCGCGCCCTTGTGGGCGCAGCGATTGACCATCGCGTGAATGGCGCCATCATGATCGCGCGCCACGATTACCGGGGTCTCCCCCATCCACGAGGTCACGACGTCGCCCGGCTGGGGGATGTCCTGCTCGATACACAGGAACTGCCACACCGGGCCGCGGAAAATCCGCTGTTGTTCGCGCTCGTAGATCTCGCGGTCGGAAAAAACCTGGAACGGGACCCGGGCGACGCCTTCCTCGGGCCACCGGACCAGCACCTCTCCTGCCTCCATCGCGTTCTCCTATTCCGGAAACTTCTCCGGGACGAAGCGATGGTAGGCATTCGGGCGGTGGCGCGATAGCCACATAGCTGGAACTCATTATCCCATTAATGATGCAGATCGCATTCATTTCTGGGCCGCCACGGCTTGGCGGAGAATGTGGGAGGGACGGCCTGCCGGCGCTGCCCCCCAGGAGTCAGCGCCGGCAGGTGCCGGGCCGCGCCGCTACCCGATCCACTTCGGCAGCCAGGTCGCGATCCCTGGCACGAAGAACACCGCCCCAAGCAGCAGCAGGCTCATCACCACATAGGGCACGACCGCGACGAAGATGGTCCCCATGGACACCGTGGGCGGCGCCACGCCCCGCATGGTCATCAGCAGCAGGCCATGCGGAGGCAGCAGGAGCCCGAGCTGCATGCAGATGAGGAACATCACCCCGAACCAGACCGGGTCGATGCCGAGCACGTTGACGATGGGCATGAAGATGGGCAGCGTGATCATCATCATGCTGATCTGGTCGACGAAGATGCCGAGGAAGATCAGCATCAGCATCATGCCCAGCACGATCATGCCCGTGGACAGGCCCTGCCCGGTGATCATCTCCACCAGGCCGTTGCTCGCGCCCGAGAACGACAGTATCTGCGCGAACGTGGTGGCGCCCAGGATGATGAAGAGGATCATGCCCGAGATCGCCGCCGTGCCCTTGAGCGACTTGACCAGCGCCTCCCAGGTCAGCCGGCGGTACAGGACGGCCAGCAGCATGGTGGCGAACGAGCCGAGCGCGGCGCACTCGGTGGGCGTGGCCCAGCCCGCGGCCAGGGCGCCCACCACCACGCCGAAGATGGACAGCGTGGGCAGCACGTAGGCCACGAACAGGTTCCAGCGCTCCCAGCCGCGGCGCCGCTCGCCGGTATCGGCGGCGGGCGCCCAGCTGGGCGTGATGCGCACCCTCAGCACGATCCACAGCACGAAGGCCACCGACAGGATGATGCCCGGCATCACGCCGCCTATCAGCAGCTTGGAGATGGAAATGCCCGAGAGGGAGCCCAGCAGCACGGTCAGGGCCGACGGCGGTATCAGCATGTCGACCGCGCCGATGGCCATGATGGGGCCGGTCGCGATGCGCGGATGGTAGCCGCGGGCCAGCATGACGGGCAGCATCAGCGACCCGAGCATGGCGGTGGTGGCGATGGTCGAGCCCGAGATGGCGGAGAACACCGTGCCCGCCACGACGGCCACTACCGCCAGGCGCCCCGGCACCCGGGTGATGATGCGCTCGATGCCGTCGATCACCTTGAGGGCGAGCCCCGTATGGAACAGGACTTCGCCCATCAGCACGAACAGCGGGATGGGCGTGAGCGAGAAGGCGGCCACCGAGCTGACGCTGTTGCGCGCGAGCTGCATGAGCCCGATCTCGCCGCCCATGTAGAGCCAGGCGCCGACGATGTTGATAGTGATGAAGGTGAGCGCCACGGGCATGCCGATGAACAGCAGCACCGTGGATCCGCCCAGCAGGATCCAGGCAGCGATCTGCCAGCTCATGATGCGCTCACCGCTTCGTCGCGCGGGCCGATCTCGGCATGCCGCAGCCTGTGCATGCGGAACAGCATCTCGACCGCCAGCAGCACGAACACGACCGGCAGCGGCGCGAGCAGCCACCACTCGGGGGTGACCAGCGTCTTGATGTTGAGCGCGCCCGACTGGTAGCTGGCCCATGCCGACTGCGCGCCGTACCAGGCGATGGCGAGGCAGCACGCCAGGCCGATGAGGTCGCCGATCCACTCCAGAGTCCATGCCAGGCGGCGGGGAATGGCCTGCAGCACGATGTCGACCCGTATGTGCTGGCCCTGGCGCAGCAGCCAGGGAGCAATGCACAGCGTGAGCAGGTACAGCATGGCTTCGGAGACCTCGTTGCTCCAGGCCAGCCCGCGCGGCAAGCCGGGAATGGCGACGTTGCGCAACAGGACGTCGGCCACGATGGCGAGCATCATGGCCAGCAGCAGGGCGCAGCCGGCGATGGCGAGCACCGCCAGCAGCCTGCCGTAGGCGGCGGACAGGCGTGCGATCATTGCTGGGTCCCGGGCACCTGCTTGGCCAGCAGCGACTTGAACCGCGCCGCCACTTCCGGGCTTTGCTTGGCAGCCGTCGCCCAGCCCACCTCGTAGGCCTGGGCGCGATAGCGCTTGGCGGTGGCTTCGTCGAACTTGATGGTCTGGATGCCGGCCTTGGCCTGGCGCGCGGTTTCTTCCTCGGCGTAGCGCGTCCAGAAGGTGTTCTGGGCCTCCAGCGCCAGCAGCTGCTTGTTGAGGTAGGCCAGTTGCGGCTGCGTCAGTTTCTTATAGGCCGGCAGGTTCATGATCAGCGAGACCTCGGCATCGTAGAAGCCGGGGTCGACGCGGAACTTGGTCTTCTCCTGCCAGTTCAGGTCGAAGATGCCGCCTATGGGCCAGCCATAGCCGTCCACCACCCCGCGCTCGAGCGCGGTGTAGACCTCGCCCGGCGGCGTGGTGATGACGTTGGCGTTGAGCGCCTGGAAGAATTCGCGGTAGACCGGCGTGATGCGGATCTTCATCCCCGTCAGGTCCGGCTTGTCGATCTTCTTGTTGATGTACAGGTGGAACGGCTGGTGTTCGACCATGCGGGCAAGGTATTGCATGTTGCCCTTCTTGTTCCACACCTCGTTAATGGCCTCGAACGCGCCGTTCTTGCGCTGCTCGGCGATGGTGACCTCGCTGAGCTTGAGGAAGTCCGCCTCGGGCAGCACGTTGGTATAGAAGGCTCCGGTGTTCAGCGCGATGTCCACCACGCCGGTCTTGACGGCGTTGCCGACCTCGAACGGCGGCATGGTCTTGGGCCCGCCCAGGAAGTTGATCTGGAGCACGCCCTTGCCTTCTTCGTTGAACTTCTTGATCCACGCCTGCAGGTGGTGGACATAGATGCCGTTCTCGGGAAAGGCCGACACCAGGCGCAGCGTGCGCTCCTGCGCATGCGCGGCGCCTGCGGCCGCCGCGCAGAGCAAAAGTGTCGCGGCTGCCTTGAACACATGGAATTTCATGACTGTCTCCTGTCTGTTTTGTGGTTCATGAAGGCAACGAGCAGCCTCCCTGCGCGCCAGGCGCACCCCCCGGGAGGCGGCACCCGCGGAGCGGCAAGGCCGGCTCCGGGGCGCTCTGTTTCTGGGGTGGGCAGATCCATTTCGTAAGCCTAGATGGCGGCAAGCTTCTGTTCAAGGGCGCGCCCGGTATCGTCCGAGAGGGCGGCCTTGACCAGCGCCTGCAACCGCAAGTGCCCGTCGGAGGACGTCTTCAGCGCCGGCAACACGCCCATGATGCGCTGGAAATTGCCCCATCCGCGCACGTGCGTGTCGCCGTAGCCTTTGATGAGCCGCTGCGCCCGCGCGACCTCCAGGGCGAGCTCGGGCCGGCTGGCGGCCAGCGCGGCGATCTCCCGCAGCCACGACGCCATGCGCTCGCGTTCGACCTGGTAGCGCAGCGAACGGCGGCGCATGCCGCGCAGCGCGGCGACCATGTACAGCAGCAGATAGCCGCCCAGCGAACTGGTGCGCACTACCCTGCCCTTGCGCGTGAAGGCGCCCACGCAGGCGCGTGCCAGCCGGCTGCGCATCATCCACCGCCCCAGCCATGCCGGCATGGCGTCCGCCAGCTCCTCCAGGCGCGGGTGCATGAACTCGTTGATCTCCAGCTGCTGCGAGGGAGCCAGCCGCACCTCGGCGGCGACACGGGCAAAGCGGGCGCCGCGGGTCTTCAGGTCGGCCACGCGCGCCACGTCCTCGTAGGTCATCCAGAGGGCAAGGTGGCGCGCTGTCTCCGACAGCACGTTGAGGCTTTCGGCGCCGCGATCGGGCAGCGCATCGAGCACCGGCCTGAGCCGGTCGAGGTACTCGCCGGCATAGGCGACGTCCTGGTAGTCCGCGGCGCGTATCAAGCCCGCGCGCAGCACCGCATGGCACTCCTCCGGGAACTCGCGGGCCATGCGCTCGTGCACGGCGGCCAGGCGCGGGCCGACGGCGTCCGGGAGGGAACGGCGGTCGTCCCGGCCGGCCGGCAGCACCGCGCCGCCGTGTTGCGGCATGGCCGGCGAAGCGCCGCGGCGCACGGTCTTCTCGTCCATCACGGCGCCGGACCGCGCCGCGTTCGCCGCCACGTCGAAGCCCGCGGCGAATGCCCGCAGGCTGGCCTGCACGCCGACGCCGCCACGGCGGATGGCCTCTTCGAACTGCTCGCGCGAGAATGGCAAGGCGTCCGTGGCCGCCAGGGCGCCATAGAGCACCGGGCTGATGGGACCGCCGGCATCCTCCGCCATCCGGCTGAAGTCGGCGGCGACGAAACGGCGGGCGGCGGCGCGGCCGCCTTCGAGCAGGGCCGCCGAATCGACCCGGTCGTCGCCCATTGCCGTGCGCTCGGTCATGGAATACACCCGGTGCGTGGACGCGATGAGCGTGGTGCGGTCCTCGGACACCAGGCCGCGCTGCAGCGCCCGGCCGGCCTCCATCAATTCCGAGGCGATGACGATGTCGACCTCGCCCGGCACCGGCCCGAGCGCCATGACCGGGGCCTGCCCCTCCGGCACGTCCGCCTCGCGGAACATCTCGACGTAATAGACCGTGGCCCCCGTGCGCTGCGCCACGCCGGGCACCGACGTGGTCTGCGCCAGGTAGCCGTTGTGCTCGGCCAGGTCTACCAGCCAGTCGGCCAGCACCCCGCCCCCCTCGCCGCCCATGGCCAGGATGGCGATGGTGATGGCGCGCGGCGTGGCCGCCGCGGCGGCGCTGGGTTGCGCGGCATGCATGGCCGCCTGCGCCTGGACGTGATGGCCGTTCATGCCGCCAGCCCCTCCAGCCGCCGGTCGATGCGGCGCTGCAAGGCGCCGATGACGGCTTTCCTGATCCGCGCCCGGAACTTGTCCCAGGCGCTCGGATTGTTGATGATCTCGGCCCGGTAGAACGACGGGCACAACACCGCCGCATGCGATACCTCGCCGCACAGGCCGCAGCCGACGCAGCTGTCCACCACCGCCGCGACCGGATCGGTGCGCAGCGGATCGGGATTGTCGCGGATGGTGAGCGAGGGGCAACCGGAGAGCCGGATACAGGAGTGATCGCCGGTACAGGTGTCCGGGTCGACGCCGAAACGCTCGCGCACCACGCGCTTGCCCTCGCCTATCATTTTGCGCATCAGCGGCTTCACGCGCCGCTGCTTGTTGAGCATGCACTCGCTCTGGGCCACGACCACCTTGGGGCCTTTTTCCGGCGTGGTCAACGCCTCGCGCAGCGTATCGCGCATCTGCGCGACGCTATAGGTGCGCGTCACGGTCCGCACCCATTTCACGCCCACGCCGCGCACGGCTTTCTCGATCGGGTTGTTGGTGCTGCGGATGGGGTTCTCCGCCTTCGACGACAGCACGTCCTGCCCCCCCGTGGCGGCCGAGTAGCCGTTGTCCACCACCAGCAGCACGTTGTCGGTTTCGTTGAAGACGGCATTGCCCACGCCGCTGGTCAGTCCGTTGTGCCAGAAGCCGCCGTCGCCCATGATGGAAATCGTGCGCCGCGAGGTCTCGCGCGTGTTCAGGGCCGACGCGCCGGCCCATCCCAGGCCGTACCCCATGGTCGTCGCGCCCAGGTTGAACGGCGGCAGCACCGAAAACAGGTGGCAGCCGATGTCGCAGCTGATGTGGTGCCGCCCCAGTTCGCGCTCGACCAGCTTGATGGCGGTGAAGATCGGCCGTTCCGGGCATCCCGTGCAGAACGACGGCGGCCGTCCCTGCACCTGGTCGGCGGCGCGCTGGATGGCGAACGCCTTGGGATTGTCCGGCATGCGGGCAGGCGCGGCGGAACGGGCGGCCCGCGGCAGCGGCCTGCCATCGAGCAGCGCCGGCTCGTAGCGGCGCAGGTATTCCGCCAGCCCCTTGAGCAGCACCCCGCCCGTGTATTCGCCGGCCATCGGCAGCACGTCCTTGCCGTGCACGCGGGTGTTCAGGTCCACGCGGCGCAGGATCGCATGGACCGCCTGCTCGATGTAATCGGGCTGCCCCTCTTCCACTATCAGGATGCTGCGCTTGCCCGCGCAGAAGCGGACGAACTCCTCGTCCACCAGCGGATAAGTCACGTTCAGCACGTACAGCGGTATCTGCGAACAGCCGAACGGATCGGCCAGCCCCAGCAGCTCCAGCGCCCGCAACACGCCGTTGTACATGCCGCCCTGCATGACGATGCCGACGTCGCGGGCGTCGGCGGCGAAGAACTCGTTCAGCCCATGGTCGACGATATAGCGCACGGCGGCCGGCCAGCGCTTGGCGATCTTCTCCTGCTCGTGCAGATAGGAGGCCGGCGGCAGCACGATGCGGTTGACGTCGCGCTCGGGATTCTCGATTGCGTCCTTGAGCGTATAGCCCGGGCGCTTGTTGGCCCGCGTCTTGAACCGGCCGTGCACGTGACAGGCGCGGATGCGCAATTGCAGCATGACCGGCGTGTTGCTGGCCTCGGACAACTCGAACCCCTGCTCGACCGCCCGCACCATGCTTTCCAGGTTCGGCCGCGGATCGAGCAGCCAGACCTGCGATTTCATCGCGAACGCATGCGAGCGTTCCTGCATGATGCTGGAGCCCTCGCCGTAATCCTCGCCCACGATCAGCAGCGCCCCGCCCGTCACGCCCCCCGAGGCCAGGTTGGCCAGCGCGTCGGAGGCCACGTTCGTGCCCACCGTCGACTTGAACGTGACCGCGCCCCGAAGCGGGTAATTCACCGACGCCGCCAGCGTCGCGGTCGCCGTCGCCTCCGAAGCGCTGTGCTCGAAATGCACCCCCAGCTCCGCGAGGATGTCATTGGCGTCGGTCAGCACGTCCATCAAGTGCGAAATCGGCGCGCCCTGGTAACCGGCCACATAAGACACCCCCGACTGCAACAGGGCCTTGGTGACCGCGAGTATCCCTTCCCCTCGGAACTCCTCGCCCTCGCCCAGCCTCAGCTTGCCGACTTCGTTCGCGAACGAACGCTCCGCCATTGTCCTGGTCTCCTCTTCATGGTGTCTGCGCACCATTCTTATCCAGCAAGGCAGCCCAGGCTAATGGTTTTTTCGTATATTCCACATTGGTTTGGTGAATACCCCGTAGAATCCCTATAAGAATTATCCATTTAAGCCCGCCCCGGCACGGGCCGCCTCGAGAACCCGACCGGACGGACAGCAAAATGAACTTCCGACAACTGGACCTCAATCTGCTCCGCGTTCTGGTCGCCATCCACCAGACCCGCTCGGTCACCGCCGCCGGCAAGATGCTCGCCCTCTCGCAACCGGCCACCAGCAACGCCCTCGCCCGCCTGCGCTACTTTTTCGAAGACGAACTGTTCCTCCGCACTCCCCACGGCCTCATCCCCACCAGCGTCTGCGAACAAGTCGCCCCCGCCGTGGCCGCCGAACTGCGCTCCCTCGAAGCCCTCGTCACCGGCCGCGAGGAATTCGACCCCCGCCACAGCCACGCCGAATGGCGGGTCTCCATGTCAGACCTGGGCGAAATGACCTTCCTGCCCACGCTGGCCGCCGCCCTCCACGCCGAGGCGCCCCATACCCAGCTGACCAATGTCTCGGTCCTGGCCGACGACGTGGCCGCCGCCCTCGAAGCGCGCGAGATCGACTTCTCGATCGGCATCCTGCATCCCAAGCAGCGCGGCATCCAGGCCGACGTGCTGTTCCACGAACCCTACGTCGCCATTACCGCGCCCGACTGGACCCCGTTCCCCGAGCACAAAGGCAAGATACTCACGCCGAGCGAACTGGCATCGGCCTCGCTCCTGGTCGCCTCGCCCACCGCCACGTTCCACGACAGCGTGCGCGACATGCTGATGCGCATGAAACTCGACCACCGCATCGTGGTGCGGGCACTGCATTTCGGCGCCCTGCCGGAAGTCGTCATGAACTCGCGCATGCTGGCCATCGTGCCGACCACCTACGCGCGCAATGCCCAGGGCCGCTACGGCTTTAAGGTATGGACCCTGCCCTATGCGCCGTCCTACGACGTGCGGCTGATCTGGCACGCGAACACGGCGCGCGATCCGTCGCTGCAATGGGTACGGGCGCTGGTGCACCGGCTGTTCGCCCAGCCCATCCCGCGCAAGGGCAAGCGGGCCGCGGCAGGCAGCGAGGCGCCGGAGAACGTGCCCCGGCGCCGCCGGGCGCCGCGCGCGGAAGATCCGGCGCCTACGTGACGTGAACCGGATCGGGCAGCTCGCGACCCTACAGGCACACCTCGCGCCGAATGGCCTCCCGGACGCGGGCCGCCATCGCATGCCGATGGTCCTCGTCGCCCGCCTCGGGCAAGACGGGCGGCAGATAGACCACCTGCACGGCGACGCCGGTCGTGCCCAGCACGCGCCAGGCGTTGCCCAGCAGGCTTTCGTCCCCCACGTAGGCGGGCAGCGTGCTGCGTTCGCCATGCTGCAGGTAGCGCAAGGCGACCGGCTGCACCGGCACGCCGGCGCGGCGCGCGGGTTCGAACAGGCCGGCGTGGAAAGGCAGGACGTCCAGCCCGTCCGATGTGGTGCCCTCGGGAAAGAGCCCGATCAACTGGCCGCGATCGAAACGCTCGCGCATGGCTTGCGCCACGTAGTGCACCGCGCGCCGGCTGCCGCGCTCGATGAAGACGGTGCCCACGCCGGCAATCAGCCAGCCGAGCACGGGCCAGTCACGCAGCTCCCGCTTGCCGACGAAGATGGTGCAGCGCACGCTGCTGAGCGCGTAGATATCCAGCCACGACACGTGGTTGGCGATCAGCAGTGCCGGGCCATCCACCGGCGGCCGGCCGCTGACATAGACCCGAATGCCGCACCAGCGCAACAGCCAGCGTGACCACCAGCTGTTGATCCGGTCGCGCCGCGCCACGCTGAACCGCCGGAACACGGTGGCCAGCACGATGAGCCCGAATATCACCCACAGGGTGACGAGCAGGAAGCGCAGCGTGAACCGCAGTACGTGGACACTCAAAAGCAAGCCGGCACGCACGATCAGGCAGCCGTCTCATAGGCGACGTGGCCGGCCACGATGGTCGTCCGTACCTTGCCGGGCAACTCCATGCCGAGGAAGGGCGTGTGCTTGCCCTGGCTGACCAGGTTTTGCTCGCTGACCAGCCAATGCGCATCGAGGTCGACCAGGCACAGGTCGGCGAGCGATCCCACGCCCAGTTGCCCGCACGAGGCGAGCACCTTGGAGCCCAACACGCGGGCGGGTTCGCTCGTGACCCGGGCGACCGCCTTGGAAACGGGCTGGCCCGTGTCCTGCGCCCATTTCAGCGCCAGGGAGAGCAGCAGTTCCAGCCCGGTGGCGCCGGGCTCGGCCTCGCCGAAGGGCAGCAGCTTGTAGTCCTCGTCCACCGGCGTGTGGTCCGAGCAGATGGCGTCGATGGTGCCGTCCGCCAGCGCGGCGCGGATGGCGTCGCGGTCGCGCTGGCCGCGCAGCGGCGGCGTCAGGCGGCAATGCGCGTCGAAATAGCCGATGTCGACGTCGGTCAGGTGCACGTGGTGGGCGCTGACGTCGCAAGTGACGGGCAGGCCCTCGGCGCGGGCCCGGCGCACCAGCTCGAGCCCCGCGGCGCTGGATATGCGGCACAGGTGCAGGCGCGCGCGGGTGGCGCGCTGCAGCTCGAACAGCGTGTGCAGCGCGATGGTCTCGGCCTGCTCGGGAATGCCCGAGAGCCCGAGGCGAGACGCCATGGCGCCGCTCGCCGCCACGCCCTCGCGCGCCAGCCACGGGTCTTCCGGCCGCAGCCACAGAGCGTAGTCGAAAGTGCGCGCGTATTGCATGGCGCGCAGCAGCACGTTGGTGTCGGTGACGGGCGCATCGGCCTGCGAGAACGCCACGCAGCCGGCCTCGGTGAGCTCGGCCATCTCGGTGATGACCTCGCCCTTCAGGCCGACGGTCATCGCGCCCAGCGGATAGACGTGAGACTGGTTGAGCTGGCGCGCGCGATGCTTGAGCATCTCGACCAGTCCCGGCTCGTCGAGCACCGGGTCGGTGTCGGGCGGCAGGACCAGGCTGGTCACGCCGCCGGCCAGCGCGGCTTGCAGCTCGGACTCAAGCGTGGCGCGGTGCTCGAAGCCCGGCTCGCGCAGGCGGGCCGACAGGTCCACCAGCCCCGGCAGCACGGCCAGCCCGCGGGCGTCGATGACCCGGTTGGGCACGAAGCCCGCGGGGGCCTGGCCGATGCCGACGATGCGGCCGGCGGCGATGTAGATGTCGTTGAGGGCGTCGACGCCGTTGGCCGGATCGATCAGGCGGCCGCCCTGGATGGATATTTTCATGGGGTCAGGCTCCTGCGACGATGCTCATGACGGCCATCCGGACCGCGATACCGAAGGTGACCTGGTTCAGGATGACGGCCTGCTTGCCGTCGGCCACCGGCGAATCGATCTCCACGCCCCGGTTCATCGGCCCCGGATGCATGACGATCGCATCGGGCTTGGCCAGCGCGAGCTTCTCCTGCGTCAGGCCGTAATGCTTGAAGTACTCCTGCGCCGAAGGCAGGAGCGCGCCGCGCATGCGCTCGTTCTGCAGGCGAAGCATGATGACCACGTCCACGCCCTTGAGTCCTTCCGCCATGTCGGTGAACACGCGCACGCCCATCTGCTCGAGGCCCGACGGCAGCAGCGTGAGCGGGCCGATGGCGCGCACCTCGGGCACGCCCAGCGTGGTCAGCGCGTGGATGTCCGAGCGCGCCACGCGCGAGTGCAGGATGTCGCCGACGATCGCCACCGTGAGCTTGGTGAAGTCCTTCTTGTAGTGGCGGATGGTGTACATGTCCAGCAGCCCCTGCGTGGGGTGCGCGTGGCGGCCGTCGCCCGCGTTGATCACGTGCACGTGGGGCGCCACGTGCTGGGCGATCAGGTGCGGTGCGCCGCTGGAGGCGTGCCGCACCACGAACAGGTCGGCCTGCATGGCCGACAGGTTGTTGATGGTGTCCAGCAGCGACTCGCCCTTGCTGGCGGAGGAGGCGTTGATGTTCAGGTTGTAGACGTCGGCCGACAGGCGCTTGGCCGCGATCTCGAAGGTGGTGCGGGTGCGCGTGGAGTTCTCGAAGAACAGGTTGAACACGCTCTTGCCGCGCAGCAGCGGCACTTTCTTGATGTCGCGGTCGGCCAGCGGCACGAACGATTCCGCGGTATCGAGGATGTGGTTCAGGATCGCGCGCGGCAATCCTTCCACGGTCAACAGGTGGGTAAGCTCGCCGTTGCTGTTGAGCTGCGGGTTACGCATGGGGCTGCTCCTGGGGCGGCAGGTTTTCGAAATCGATCTTGAACGCGTCGCCCACGCGCGACAGCACCAGGCTCTGGCCGGGCGGCAGCTCGACGGTGGCCGCGGCGATGTCGGCGGCCACCGGCAGCTCGCGCCCGCCGCGGTCCACCAGCACGGCCAGCTTGATGGAGGCCGGGCGCCCGTAGTCGAACAATTCGTTCATGGCGGCGCGTATGGTGCGGCCGGTGTAGAGCACGTCATCGACCAGGATGAGGTGCTTGTCGTCCACGTCGAAGGCGATGGCGGACGGCTTGACCTGTGGATGCAGGCCGATGCGGGCGAAATCGTCGCGGTAGAAGCTGATGTCGAGCTTGCCCGGCGCATCGGGCAGCCCGAGGTCGCGGTGCAGGCGGTCGGCGATCCACGAGCCGCCCGAATGAATGCCGACCAGGTGGGTGCGCCCGGCGGGCAGCGCGGCCATCAGGTTGCGCACGGCTTCGCGCAGCCGCGCATAGAGCGCCTCGGCATCGAGGTGGGTGGGGGTTGGGTTCATGGCAGTTCCGGGTGAAGAAAGCGGTCGTCAGCGCTGTTCGCCTGGAGGCGGGCGCGACATGGCGGGCGGACGGGCATCGAAATAGCTCTGCAGGATGATGGCGGCGGCCACTGCGTCCACGCGCAGGCCGCGGCCGGCCGCGCCCATTTCCGATTGCGCAGCGAGGCTGGTGCCGCGCTCGTCCACCAGTTCGACCGGCAATCCGTAGCGCCCCTGCAGCTGGTTGGCGAACCGGCGGCACAGGGCGGTCATGGGTTGCTCGCCGCCATCGGCGTCCAGGGCCAGCCCGACCACCAGCCGCGAGGGCTGCCATTCGCCCAGCAACTGTTCGATGCGGGCGAAGCGCGCCTCGCGCGTGGAATTGGCGAACACCTCGAGCGGACGCGCGTGCCCCGTCAACGTATTGCCGACGGCAACGCCGATGAACTGGGTTCCGTAGTCGAATGCGAGCAGCGTTTCGTCAGGCATGGCCGGCTTCGCCCGCCAGCATGATCGGGGCTATGCCCAGCAGCGCCAGCGCGGCGTCGAAACGCTCGCCCGGCGGCACGTTGAAGATGATGTCGGCGGTGGCCGACACGCTGAGCCAGGCATTCTCGGAGAGCTCGTCCTCGAGCTGGCCCGCGCCCCATCCCGCATAGCCCAGCGTGACCAGCATCTGGCCCGGCCCCTGCCCTTCGGACACGGCCTGCAGCACGTCGCGCGACGTGGTCAGGGCGAGATCCCCGACCTTGATGGAAGAGTTGTAGTCGCCCACCGGCGCATGCAGCACGAAACCGCGGTCGGTCTGCACCGGGCCGCCGAAGAAGACCGGCGACTCGGCCCGGGCGGAGTCGTCCAGCGACAATTCGATGCGCTCGAACAGTCCCGCCAGGGTGAGGTCGGTCGGCCGGTTGATGACCAGGCCCAGGGCGCCCTTGGGCGTATGTTCGCAGACGTAGATGACGGCGCCGGCAAAATTCGGATCCGCCATGCCTGGCATGGCGATCAGGAACTGATTCGTGAGATCGAAGTTGGCGCGCTCGCTCATACCGGGATTGTAATCGCCACTGAACGGCTCAGATCTCGACCATCTCAAAATCTTCCTTGCGGGCGCCGCACTCGGGACAAACCCAATTGGGCGGCACGTCTTCCCATTTGGTACCGGGAGGGATTCCCTCCTCCGGCAGGCCGGCCGCCTCGTCGTAGATCCAGCCGCAAATCAGACACATCCAGGTACGCATCATCGTCAATTATTACTGGGCCCCGCCCCCGCGAACCGGGAACCATCGGGCATCCATTAGAATCTCGCATCTTACCGAAACACCGTGGGCCGCGCCCGGTCCCCCGCCGGCGGGCCCGCTTTTCGAGATTTTTCGTTGCCAGCGCCCACGCCCCCCCTCGTTCTGACGTTCGCCCCCTCCGACCCCAGCGGCGGAGGCGGCATCCAGGCGGACCTGCTGACCTGTGCCAGCATGGGCTGCCATGCCTTGACCGTGCTGACCGGCTACACGGTGCAGGATTCGGCCGGACTGGAAGACGCCGAGGCCCTCGCGCCGGAGTGGATAGACGACCAGGCCCGCAGCCTCCTGGAGGACATGCCGGTACGCGCCTTCAAGATCGGCGGCCTGTTCTCGGCCGAGGCCGTGGCGGCGGTGGCCGAGATCCTGGCGGACTACTCGGCCGTGCCGGTCGTCCTCCACCTGGGCGCCGATCCGCCCGATGCGGACGACGCAGAGACCGAGGACTCGGTCGAGGAGATCATGGCCGCGACCATCGAGCTGCTGGTGCCGCAGGCCACCCTCGTCGTGGCCGACAGCCTGCGCCTGACGCAATTGGCGGCCGACGGACTGCTCGATACCGATACGCCCGACGAAACCGCGGCCCATGCGCTGCTGCGTCGCGGCGCGGCCTGGGTGCTGGCCACCGGCCTGCATCAGCCGGGCGAGATCGTGATCAATACCCTGCGGGGGGGCGGCGACTCGGCGGCCGAACCTTCCGGCGAATACCGCTGGCCGCGCCTGCCCGGCAATTTCCGCGGCGCCGGCTCGACCCTGTCGGCGGCGCTGGCGGCACTGCTGGCCAGCGGCATGGAAGTGCGCGACGCCGTCCCGGAAGCCCAGGAATACACCTGGCAGGCGCTGGCGTCGGGTTTCCAGCCCGGCATGGGCCGCCTGCTTCCCGACCGGTTCTTCTGGGCGCGGCAAGGCGGCGACACCGCCGCCGAGACCGTCGAACCGAACGCCGGCCCCAGCAAGGACGCCTCATGAATCTGCCGGCCGAACCCGCCGCCACGCTGGCGAGCCCCATGCGGGGCCTGTACGGCATCACGCCCGAATGGGACGACACCGCACGGCTGGTGGCGGCCGTGGAGGCCGCCGCGCGCGGCGGCCTGCGGGCCGTGCAGCTGCGCCGCAAAGAGGCCGGGGCCGCCAAGCGGCTGGAGCAGGCGCGCGCCTTGCGCACCGCCTGCGACCGGCTCGGCGTGGTGCTCATCGTCAATGACGACTGGCGGCTGGCGCTCGATGCCGGGGCCGACGGCGTGCACCTGGGGCGCGACGACGGCGACATCGCCCAGGCCCGCCGCGCCGGGGGACCGGCGCTGCTGATCGGCGCGTCCTGCTATAACGAACCCGAGCGCGCCCGCGCCGCGCTGGCGGCAGGCGCCGACCACGTGGCCTTCGGCGCGGTGTTCGATTCGCCCACCAAGCCGGCCGCCGTGCGCGCGCCGCTGTCGTGCCTGGCCGAGGCGCGCCGACTGCGGTTGCCGGGTGACGGACAGCCGATCCGGCCCGCCATCGTCGCCATCGGCGGCATCACGCCGGCCAATGGCCGGCAGGCCGTGGCGGCGGGCGCGGACGCCCTGGCCGTCATCACCGCGCTGTTCGGCGCCGCCGACATCGAAGCGGCGGCGCGCGCCTTCGGCCAGGCCTGGACCGAAGACCCCGGCGGCAACGCCACTAGCAAGGCATGACCATGATACGCAACGCAGAACTCTTCGAACGCGCCTGCCGAACCATTCCCGGCGGCGTCAACTCGCCGGTGCGCGCCTTTCGTTCCGTCGGCGGCACACCGCCTTTCATCGAGCGCGCCGCCGGCCCGTACATCTGGGATGCCGACAAGAAGCAGTACATCGACTACGTCGGGTCCTGGGGCCCCGCCATCCTCGGCCATGCCCATCCCGAGGTGATCCGGGCGGTGCAGGCCGCCGCGGCCAACGGCCTGTCGTTCGGCGCCCCCACCGAGGCCGAGGTCGAGCTGGCCGAGATGCTGGTGCACCGCCTGCCCTCCATCGAGCAGGTGCGCCTGGTGAGCTCGGGCACCGAGGCCACGATGAGCGCGATCCGGCTGGCGCGCGGCTTCACCGGCCGCGCCAAGATCGTCAAGTTCGAAGGCTGCTACCACGGTCATGCCGACAGCCTGCTGGTCAAGGCCGGCTCGGGCCTGCTGACCTTCGGCAACCCGACCTCGGCGGGCGTGCCGCCGGAGTTCACCTCGCACACGCTGGTGCTGGACTACAACGACATCGCCGGGGTGGAAGCCGCCTTCAAGCAGTACGGCGACGACATCGCCTGCGTGATCGTCGAGCCGGTGGCCGGCAACATGAACCTGGTGCAGCCGGCGCCCGGCTTCCTGCAGGCGCTGCGCGACCAATGCACCCGCCACGGCGCGGTGCTGATCTTCGACGAGGTCATGACCGGCTTTCGCGTGGGGCCGCAAGGCGTGCAGGGGCGCACGGGAATCGTCCCGGACCTGACCACGCTGGCCAAGGTCATCGGCGGCGGCATGCCCATCGGCGCCTTCGGCGGCCGGCGCGACATCATGGCGCACATCGCGCCGCTGGGCGCGGTCTACCAGGCCGGCACGCTATCGGGCAACCCGGTGGCCGTGGCCGCCGGCATCACCACCTTGCGGCTGCTGGCCGAGCCGGGCTTCTACGACCGGCTGGAAGCCCAGACCGGCAAGCTGGTCCAGGGACTGCGCGCAGCAGCGGCCAGCGCCGGCGTGCCGTTCAGCGCCGACCACGTGGGCGGCATGTTCGGCCTGTACTTCCGCGACAGGGTGCCGACCTCGCTGGCCGAGGTCTCGGCCTCCGATATCGCGGCCTTCAACAAGTTCTTCCATGCGGCGCTGGCGCGCGGCGTGAACTTCGCGCCGTCGGCGTTCGAGGCGGGCTTCGTCTCGATCGCCCACGACGACGAGGTGATCGCCCGCACCGTTGCCGTGGCCGGCGAGGCCTTCGCCGAACTCAACCCCTGAAGACCCGGCGCGGGCCCGCCCGCGCCGACAGCGCACACCTTTTCGTTCCGCGAGGACACCCATGGCTGTCAATCTGCACATTCCCGCTCCCGAACAAGTCTTCCCGGTGGACGGCGTCGACATCGGCGTGACCGAGGCCGGCATCCGCAAGGCCGGCCGGCGCGACCTGACGGTATTCCGCCTGGCCGAAGGCACCCAGGTGGCGGGCGTCTTCACGCGCAACCGCTTCCGCGCGGCGCCGGTGCAGGTGTGCGAAGAGCACCTGGCGCAGGCCCTGCCGATCCGGGCCATGGTAATCAATACCGGCAACGCCAACGCCGGCACCGGCGAGCCGGGCCTGGCCGCCGCTCGCGCCACCTGCGAGGCGCTCGCCCGGCTGCTGCAGCTCGACCCGCGCCAGGTCCTGCCGTTCTCCACCGGCGTGATCCTGGAGCCCCTGCCGGTAGACCGCATCGAGGCCGGCCTGCCCGCGGCAGTCAAGGCCCTCGCCCCGGGCAACTGGACCGAAGCGGCGCACGGCATCATGACCACCGATACGCTGCCCAAGATTGTCTCGAGCAAGGCCAACATCGGCGGCCAGCAGATCACCATCACCGGCATCAGCAAGGGCGCGGGCATGATCCGGCCGAACATGGCCACCATGCTCGGCTTCCTCGCTACCGATGCCGCCATCGACGGCGCCCTGCTCAAGCGCATGGCGGGCCAGATCGCCGACGTCTCGTTCAACCGCATCACGGTGGATGGCGACACGTCCACCAATGACTCTTTCATCGTCGCCGCGACCGGCCGCGCCGGCCTGCGCATCGAGTCCGAGTCGGACCCGCTCTATCCCGAGGTGCTGGCCACGCTGAAGGCCGCGGCGACCGAGCTGGCGCAGCTCATCGTGCGGGACGCCGAGGGGGCGACCAAGTTCATCGCCATCAAGGTCGAAGACGCCGGGACGCAGGACGAAGCGCTCAAGGTCGCCTATTCCGTCGCCCATTCGCCGCTGGTCAAGACCGCTTTCTACGCCTCCGATCCCAACCTGGGCCGCATCCTGGCCGCCATCGGCTATGCCGGCATCGACGACCTGGACGTGGGCCGCGTCAACCTGTGGCTGGACGATGTGTGGGTGGCAAAGAACGGCGGGCGCAACCCGGACTACCGCGAAGAGGACGGCCAGCGCGTGATGAAGCAGGCCGAGATCTCGGTGCGCATTTCGCTAGGCCGCGGCGACGTGGCCGAAACCGTGTACACGTGCGATTTCTCGCACGAGTACGTGAGCATCAACGCGGACTACAGGTCGTAGGGCGCCTCCCTGCGCGCTTCGCGCCTCCCCGGGGTGGGGCTGCGGACCGGAGGAGCCGGATCCGCGGTGCCCTGGGTACGTCAGCTCCGCACCGCTCTGCGGTTGGCGCCTGGCCCCCCGGGCGCGCCATCGAAAAAAATGGTGCAATACCCGGTGCCGTAGACGGATTTCGATCGGGCGGCATCCCCCCGGGCCGAAATCCGTCGTTCAAGAACACGATCCGGGGCCGGCATGGCTCCGGCCGAAGATAGGAACGCCGCTGTGCCGAACGAGTCCTCCCCATCCGTCGATCTGGCCTCTTTCCTGAAACGCGCCGAGGGCGTCCTCGCCCAGCTCGAGGCGTGGCTGCCCCCCGCCCCGCCCCCCGTGGACTGGAGCTCCCACGCCTTCCGCTGGCGCAAGCGAGGAACGCGCGGCTGGCTGGAGCCGGTACGCCACATCGCGCGCATCGACCTGGACGACCTGCAGCACATCGATCGCCAGAAGGACGTGATCGACCGCAACACGGTGCAGTTCCTGGAGGGCAAGCCGGCCAACAACGTGCTGATGACCGGCGCCCGGGGCACCGGCAAGAGTTCGCTGGTGAAGGCCATGCTGGCCGCCTACGGCGATCGCGGGCTGCGCCTGATCGAGGTCGACAAGAGCGACCTGGGCGACCTGCAGGAAATCGTCGAGATCGTGGCCGAGCGGCCCGAGCGCTTCATCGTCTTCGCCGACGACCTGTCGTTCGAGGAAGGCGAGGCCGGGTACAAGGCCCTGAAGTCGGTGCTGGACGGCTCCATCGCCGCCTCCACCCAGAACGTGCTGATCTACGCCACGTCCAACCGGCGCCACCTGATGCCGGAGTACATGCACGAGAACCTGCAGGCCAAGCACCAGAGCGACGGCGAGATCCATCCCGGCGAGACGGTCGAGGAAAAGATCTCGCTGTCCGAGCGCTTCGGGCTCTGGCTGTCGTTCTACCCGTTCAAGCAGGACGACTACCTCGACATCGTCGCGCATTGGCTGCGCGAGCTGGGATGCAGCGAGGAGTCCATCGCCAGGTCCCGCACCGCGGCGCTGCAGTGGACGCTGGAACGCGGCTCGCGCTCCGGGCGCGTGGCTTGGCAATTCGCGAAGGACTGGGCCGGGAGGGAAGGCCCCCCCCCTACGCGCTGACGCGCGCCCCCCCGGGGGGGCGGCACTGGCGGACCGGCGGAGCCGGATCCGCGGTGCCCTGGGTCTGGATCGATTTTTTTGGGAAGGCGGATGGCGACGGTTGATTCTGGTTCGAAAGTCGTGGATGTGGCGGTGGGGGTGATGCTCCGGCCGGACGGCAGTCTGTTGTTGGGGCAGCGGCCCGAAGGCAAGCCTTATGCGGGATGGTGGGAGTTGCCGGGCGGCAAGCTGGAGCCGGGCGAGACGGTGTTGCAGGCATTGGCGCGGGAATTGAAGGAAGAGCTGGGCGTGACGGTGCTGGAATCGGCCACCTGGGTCACGCACGTGCACGCTTACTCGCACGCCACCGTGCGGCTGTATTTCTGCCGCGTGACGCGCTGGGAAGGCCAGCCGCATGGGCTGGAATCGCAGGCGCTGCAATGGGCCCGCATCCGCGCCGCCACGCCGGCGGAGATCGCGGCCGCGGCACAGGATCGCGAACGGCGGATCGCCGCGCTGCAAGCGCGCCTGGCGCGCGGCGAGCAACCCACTGACCTGGAGGCGGCCCAGGCGCGCGCGCAGGCGCCGGAAGATGCACTGGGCCTGGCCCTGGAGCCGCGCATCGGACCGCTGCTGCCCGCTACCCTGCCGCCGCTGCAATGGCTGCACGTGCCCGATACCTACGCGATCACGAACATCGGCTCGCACGGCAACGTCGAACCGTTCCTGAAGCGGCTCGATACCGCGCTGACCGCGGGCGTGAAGCTCATCCAGTTCCGCGAGCCGGGCTGGCCCGGCGGACCGGACGACCCGGCGCTGCGCGACGTGCTCAGGCAGGTGGTGGCGCGCGCCCGGGCGACCGGCGCCCAGGTGCTGTTGAACAGCATCCACCCGGCCGCCTGGCGCGGCGAGGCCGACGGCGTCCATCTGCGGTCCGCGGATATCCCCGCGCAGCGTCCCGACCTGCCTCGCGGCGCGCGCTTGGGCGTATCGGCCCATAGCGCGGAGGAACTGGAACGTGCACGCCGCCTCGATGCCGACTTCGCGGTGCTCGCGCCGGTGCTGCCAACCGCTTCGCATCCGGGCCAGCCGGGCATGGGATGGGAGGCCTTTGCCGCCATGGCGCTGCATGCCGGCCTGCCGGTATTCGCGCTGGGTGGCCAGTCCTCCCTGACCCGGGCGACGGCCGTCGCGCACGGCGCCCACGGCATCGCGGGAATCGGCGCGTTCTGGGGCGATTGACCGCGGGGCCGGCGCTACTGGACCGAGATGCTGGCCTCCTTGATCACTTTCTCCCAGCGGCGCGCCTCGGTGTCGATCAGGCGCCGGAACTCGCCAGGCGTATTGCCCACCGTGATGCCGCCATGGGCCTGGACTTTCTCCCTGATGTCCGGCGACTTCGCAATCCTGGCCAGGGCCGCGGCGAGTTTCTCGACAATGGCGGGCGACGTGCCCGCGGGCGCCACCACGCCGTTCCACACCGTGGCTTCCAGGTCCATGCCTTGCTCTTTCAGCGTGGGCAACTCCGGCATGGAAGCCACCCGCTCGTCGCTGGTCACCCCCAGGCCGGTCACGCGTCCCGAACGTATGGGAGCCATGCCCGAACCGGTGAAGGCGAAATGGATGCGGCCCGCATTGAGGTCGACCTCGGCGGATGCCGTGGACTTGTAGGGAACGTGAATGGCATCGATGCCGGTCATGGACGCAAACAGCGCGCCCACGAGATGCGGCGACGTTCCGGACCCGGGCGAGGAGTAATTGAGCTGCCCCGGCCTGGACTTGGCCAGCGCCACCAGGTCCTTCACGTTCTTGATGCCCAGCGTGGGACTGGCCATCAGGTAGAACGGCAAGGCAGCCACCATGGAGACCGGCGCGAAGTCGCGCTTGGGATCGTAGGTGATGTTGGGATACAGGAAGGGATTGATGGACAGGGTCGTGACCGACGCCATCAACAGCGTGTAGCCGTCGGCCGGGGCCTTGGCCACGTAGTCGGCGCCTATCATCGTGCTGGCGCCCGCCTTGTTCTCGACGATCACCGGCTGCTTGAGCTCCTGCGCGAGCGCGTCGGCGAAGATCCGCGACACGGTGTCGGCGACACCGCCGGGACCGTGCGGCACGACCAGCTTGATGGGCCGGTCCGGATAGGCGGCGTTCGCCGGGCCGGCGGCCATGCCGGCAGCCGCGATGGCGCAGGCGGCGATACTTGCTCGTATGTTCATGCTGTCTCCTTGTTCGTTGACCGGGCCGCGCCCGGACCCGGGCCTGCCGACGCTCAATCGCCGAGCGCGACCTCCCAGGCGTCATAGCCATATACCCAGTCCGGGTTGGTCGCCTCCCGCATCCAGTTGTTGGCGCTGGACCCGGCCTGCACGGCCGAAGTGCGCGGCTTGCGGACCCGCTCGAACGTCCGGAAAGCGGCGTCGACGTCCGCGCCGCGCGCCTCGAGGCAACGGGCCAGCACGACCGCGTCCTCCAGCGCCATGGCCGCGCCCTGGGCCATGTAGGGCGTCATCGGATGGCAGGCATCGCCCATCAGCACGACGTTGCCCTCGCCCCAGCTGGGCAGCGGGTCGCGCTGGAAGATGGCCCATTTGTGCACGTCGGGGCACGCCGCCAGCACCGCGCGCACGTCGGGATGGAAGTCGGCATAGGCCTCGCGCAGCACGTTCAGGTCGCCCTTGGCGGACCAGGACTCCGGCGTAAGCCAGCCGGCGTCCTCGGGCTGGCTGGTGACGAAATAGACCTCGTCGCGCCGCCTGGTGACGTAGTAGATGACGATATGCCGGTCGGGCCCCCACCACTTCGTGCGCGACGGCCCGATGTCGAGCGAGCCCAGCCGGCTGGCGGGAAAGGTCGTCCGGTAGGCCACCCGCCCGGTAAAACGGGGCTTTTCCGCGCCCAGCAGCAGCTCGCGCACCTGCGAATGCACGCCGTCGGCACCGATGACGGCAGCGGCGTGCGCCTGCGAGCCGTCCTCGAATTCGAGCAGGACCGACCCGTCCCGCTGCTCGAAGCGGACCAGCTTCTTCCCGAGCGAGATGTTCTCTCCGGGCACGAGCCCGGCCAGCGCCGCATGCAGGTCGCCCCGGTGCATGGCCAGGAACGGCATGCCGTATCGCTCCAGGACCGCCTCGGCCAGCGGAAACTCGTTGGTCACCGCGCCCGTATCGTGCTGGCGGTTCAGCGACGACCGCGGCGCGAACGCGATCTCTTCCAGGCGGCCCCGCAAGCCGAGCCCATTCAGCACGCGCATGGCGTTGGGCGTCATCTGGATGCCCGCGCCGATGCGGGCGAACTGCTTCGCCTGTTCGTATACGTGGACATTCACTCCCTGCTTGCGCAGCACGGCCGCCGCCGCCAGTCCCCCTATTCCGGCGCCGATGATCGCGATCGGCAACTCCCGTTTCTTCATGCAATGCCTCCATAAGGCCGCCGCGGCCCGCGCGCCGCTCCATATGCGCGCGCGCACCCGGCGGAGGCGCCCATTATTGGCGGACGCCCCTATCGAGTAAATTACAGAACAGCACTAGCAGCTATAGAACTCTTCTATAGAGAAAGGAGTGTCCCGGATGGACATCAAGCAACTCGAGTACTTCGTCCAGGTAGCCGATGCGGGCAGTTTCACCCGGGCGGCGATGATGCTCGAAATGACCCAGCCCTCCCTCAGCAGGCAGATCCGGTTGCTGGAGGTCGAGCTGCACGAACACCTGTTCTACCGGAACGGACGCGGCGTCAGGCCAACGGAGGCGGGAGAACGCCTGCTGGAACATGCGCGGGTGGTCCTGGAGCGGCTGGCTCTCGCCCGGCAGGAGATCCACGATCTGAAGGCCATGCCCCAGGGCAAGATCGTGGTCGGCCTGCCGCCCCGGATCGCCCACCTGCTGGCTCCCAGGCTGGTGCGCGGTTTCCGGGAGCGCCTGCCGGGCGCCGCCCTGACGGTGACCGAAGGCTTGAGCGTGAGCCTGAGGGAATGGCTGCACGAGGGCCGGGTGGACGTCGCGCTGCTCTACGACCCCGCGCCCGGGGAGACCCTCGACTACGAGCCGGTTTTCAAGGAGGAATTGCTGCTGGTGGGACGCTTGCCCGGGCTGGGCGAGCGGCTGCCCGACTCGCTGCCCGTCGACGCCCTGACGGAATATCCGCTGATCCTGCCGTGCCAGCCCAATACCATCCGCGCGGTGGTCGACGCCACGTGCCGGCGACGCGGCATTTCCCTGAACATCGTTGCCGAGGTCAATGCCGTCCACACGATGGTGGCGCTCGCCGAGAGCGGCGAAGGCTACGCGCTGCTGTCGGCGAGCGCGATCGGGCCGCAGTTGCGCGCGGGCACGCTGGCCACGGCGCGCGTGCATTCGCCGGCCATGCACAACAACCTCATCATGTGCACGGCACGGCTGCAGCCCTTGACCAGGCTGGCGCGGGAGACGATGCAGCTGCTTCGGTCGCTCGACATCCGCACGCTGCTGACCAACGCCTAGGGCCGCTCAGTTCACCGATTGCGGCGGAGGAAACAGGCGGCCCGAGGTATCTCCGGCCAGATCGTCGGTTTCCAGCGGGGCGCCGGGAATGGCGAATTTCTCGGCCGCCCATGCGCCCAGGTCGATCTGCCGGCAACGCTCCGAGCAGAACGGCCGCCATGCGTTGTCGGGGCTCCATGGCGCGGGCTTGGAGCAGGTGGGGCATTTGACTTTCTTGACCATGTCGACATTTTAGCGGCGTGGGCCGGCAAAGCCGCAAGCCGCGAGCCAGGGCGCGGGAGAAGGACTACAGGCTGTTGCAGAGGGTGAGCTGGAACGGCACGTCGGCCGTCACCGGCTGGGGCTTCATGTCGCCGCCCTGGGAGGAGAAGCGCACCGAAACCATGTATTTGTTGGCGCTGACTTCGGGAAAGACGCCGATCTCTTCATCGACATAGATGCGCAGCAACTGATAGGCCTTGCCGCCGAGCATCTGCTGGAAGGCGCCCCCTTCGGCCACCACCGCGACCTGCCGCCCCGATTCGCGCAGCATCTTCAGGACGATGGCCAGGCCATCGCGGATGGGCAGGAAGGGCTCGACCCACTGGACGAGATCCTGCACCCGCTGGCCGGCGGGCTTATGCTTCCAGGCATGGTAGGAGGGCACGTCGAATTCGCAGGCGCCGCCCGGGATGGCCAGCCGGCTGCGAATGCTGGTCAGCCATTCGTTCTGCCGCAGCGGCATGCCGGTCTTGCCCTGGGCCACCAGCGAAGTGGTGGCCTGCTCTATGCTGGACAGCATGGCGTCCAGCGTCTGCCGGTCCACGCCGGGATGCTCGCGCAGCGAACTGAGGGATTGGCGATAGCGCTCGAGGTCCTGCAACAGATCGGACTTCAGGTCGGCACGCGCCGAAACGTCTAGGATTTCGAACAGCGTGGTCAATGCGACGTGATGCCCGCGGGCATCCGATTGCCGCACGAAAAAGAATAAATTATCGAAGAGGCTTTCCAGACGCAACAGCGTACGGACGCGCTCGTTGAATGGATATTCGTAAAGAACCACGTAGACCGTCCGGTATCGGAATTTCGTAGAACTATACCTGCACAGCCTGGACTGGGCGACTCTCGCCCCTTCCTCTTCCGAACCGGCCCTTGCGCGGGCTCACCTCGGAACACTTCCATGGTATACGGCCCCGGCGGGAAGAAGCTGGTGCGCCGTCTACCCGCTACTTTGAAGGAGGCAGCTCTTCAATGCGGTTTCGAGATGTGACGCCGGCGCCGGCGGCCGCGTCCGCTATGCGCGAAAAGCATGGGAGGGGTTATCAGGGTGGGAATGGCGTGCCGGAGCCGACCATTCCCGCACTTACCCGATCCGCGGGGATGACGCCAGCTCCAGCCAGGCACGGTGCTGGGCCAGGGTTCGGTCCGCGAGCTGGGCGGGTGTGGTGCCGCCGTCGTTGAGAATGACGTCGTCGGCCACGGCCAGGCGCTCGGCGCGCGTGGCCTGGGCATTCATGATGCGGGCGATCATCTCTGGCGCAAGGCCGCTGCGGCGCTGCACGCGCTGCATCTGGGTGGCCTCGTCGCAATCGACCACGCAGATGCGGTCCACGCGTTCGCGCCAGCGGCCGGACTCGACCAGCAAGGGCACGACGAACACCTGGTAGACCCCTTGCCGCTCGACCGCCTCGCGTTCGGCCTCCTGGCCGATAAGCGGATGGATCAGGGCTTCGAGGCGGGACTTGGCCTGCGGATCGGCAAACACCAGTTCGCGCATGCGGGCGCGGTCCATGGCGCCGTCGGCGTCGATCATGGAGGGACCGAACGCGCGCCGCAACGGCTCGATGGCCAGCCCGCCCGGCGCCGTCAGCGCGTGAGCGATCGCATCGGTGTCGATGATGGCCGCGCCTTGTGCCGCCAGCAGGTCGGCCACCGCCGTCTTGCCGGATCCTATGCCGCCTGTCAGGCCCACGCGCAAGGGCCGGCTGCCCGATGTATAGCCAGTGTTCACCATGCGAGGAGCTTAGCCCATAAGTCGCCTGCCAGCAGCGCGACGATGCCCGCGGCGGCGAGATAGGGTCCGAACGGCAGCGGCTGGTCGCGCCGCACCCGGCGGGCGACCATGAGCGTGCCCGCCACCGCGACGCCGGCAAGCGACGCGGCGACCATCACCAGAGGCAGGCTCTGCCATCCCAGCCATGCGCCGATGGCCGCCAACAGCTTGAAATCGCCATAGCCCATGCCCTCCTTGCCGGTCAGCAGGCGGAATATCCAGTAGACCGCCCACAGTACGCCATAGCCCGCCGTGGCCCCGATGGCCGCGTCGTGCAGGGGCGCGAACACCCCCCACAGATTGACGAACAACCCTGCCCAGAGCAGCGGCAGGGTCAGGTCGTCCGGCAGCAGCGAGGTCTGCAGATCGATGACGGCCAGCGCCACGCATACCGCGCAGAAGGCCATCGCGGCCAAGGCCGTCCAGGCGATGCCGAAACCGGCCACGCAGGCGGCGAACAGCGCGGCCGTCGTCAATTCGACGAGGGGATACTGCCACGAGATGCCGGCGCCGCAATGCGCGCAGCGCCCGCGCAAGGCCAGCCAGCTCAATACCGGAATATTGTGGCGCCAGGCGATGGGATGCCCGCATGCGGGGCAATGGGAAGCCGGACGGGCCAGGTTGAACGGTTCGGCCGCGAGATCCTCGCCCTGCAGCTCCGCGCACTGGGCCCGCCATGCGCGGTGCATCATTTGCGGCAGGCGAACGATGACGACGTTGAGGAAACTGCCCACCACCAGCCCCAGCACGATGGCCGATGCATAGGCCAGCCATGGCGTGGCCGCGAGTATCTGCGCGAAAGACATAGAAAGGTAAAGAATCGCCGCACTGCGGCCCCACGCAAGCTTAACCGGCCCGCGGCCCCTCGCGGGCGACCCATGTGCGATAAATGTCAGCTTGCCTGGGCAACGCCAGGGAGGACGGCGGCGCGAGATCTCCGACATGCGGACAGGCGCAACAAGGTAGACTTGCGGTAAACCTCAAGAGCCGGAGCCGTCATGACCAACCCGCCCCTTCCGTCCCGCCCCTTTCCGTCCCGCCTCGCCAGCCTTGCCGCAGCGCTCGTCGTCGCCGCCGGCCTGGGTGCCTGCGCCATTCCGTTGCCGGACCGGCAGCGCACGAGCACGCCGAGCGAGGCCGACGCCGCCGTGCCTCCGCCTCCGGGCATGAGCCGGGAGCAAGCGGAGCAGGCGCCGACCATAGACCGCGGCGTGCCCCTCAGCCAGCCGCAAACCTTTCGCGGCGTCATTCCCTGCGCCGACTGCGCAGGCCAGCGCATTACGCTCACCCTGCTGCCCGACTGGACCTGGCGCATGCGGCGCGTGTATTTCGGCACGCGCGACAACAAGGACATGACCTTCGTCAGCGCCGGCCGCTGGCAGCGGCTGGTCGATTCCCCCGACCAGATCCGCCTCATCGGCGACCGAAACGAAGGCGGGCTGTATGAATTCATCTCCGGCACGACGCTGCGCATGCTGGACCAGAACGGCGAGCCCATCCAGTCGACGCTGAATTACGCGCTGACCCAGCAATTCGAGGTGGACTTCATTACCGAGACCTTCCCCATGCGCGGCAAGGTGGTATCGAAAGACGGCGAGACGACCTTCGGCATCTGCAGCACCGGCAAACGCTATCCGGTCGCCAGGACCGGGCAGGCGCAAGCGCTGGCGGACGCCTATGCCAAGCTGCGCGTGGCGCCCGGCACCCCTGTGCTGATGTGGATAGAAGGACACATTGCCCGCAACGGCGAACCGCCGCGCGAATCGGTGGTGGTCGACAAACTCGCGCGCGGGACGCTGGACAGCCCCTGCGAGGACTAGCCCCCCCCTACGCCCTGACGGGCGCCCCCCAGGGGGCGATGCGAGCGGACTGGCGGAGCCAGATCCGCCGCATCCTGGGTCTAGTACCGCTTTCTTGGGTTGTGGCAGCTGCGCTTCGCTGGCTGCCAGCGCCAGCAAAGGTGTAGCGGCCTGAGAAATTCGCACTAGACCCAGGGCGCCGCGGATCCGGCTTTGCCGGTCCGCCAGCGCCGCCCCTTGAGGGGCGCGGCCACAGGCCGCGTGGGGTGGGTTCCCCCCGCCGGTCCACCCGCATCGCCCCCTGGGGGGCGCCCGTAAGGGCGTAGGGGGGGGCTTTCTACCTTGCGCGCGAAATCCGCACCTCGGCGCCGCGCCGCTTCACTTCCAGCCCTTCGGACGGCAGGATCTTCAGGCCTTCCAGTCCCTTGGCGTAGCTCGATCCCTGCATCTGCATGACCCGGATCTTGTTGCGCATGACGCTGGGATTGTGCATGGGCATGCCGAACAGCCAGACTTCGTCCAGGATGCGGGCGGAGTTGAATTCGCCGGTGTGCTGGGCGGCCGGTCCCAGGCAGAGCATGTGCCCTTCGCGTCCGAATACGGGAAGGTGGTCCAGGCCGCACTCGAACGTCCAGGTGGTGCCGCCCTCGTAGCGCCAGCCGGTGCGCAGGTCCCACCAGGCCTCGCCCTTCGGGAAATAGACACGGATCTGGTTGCCGGGCTGAACCGCCGGCACCACCAGCAGGGCCGGCCCCAGCAGGTATTGCAGTTCGTAGGCGTGGGCCTCGGGATCCTCGGGGAACGACAAGGCCATGGAGCGCTGGACCGGCAAGCCGGTGCGGGCTGCGTCCTCGATCACGCCAAGCACATAGGGAATGAGCCGGTAGCGCCATTGCATCAGCGTTTGCGCATGCTGGAAGACCTCGTCGCCGAAGTCCCAGGGCAGAAGGCCCGGCACCGCGTGAAAGCGCAGGTGCGAACTGAACACGCCCGCCGCGAGCCAGCGCAGGTACAGCTCGGGCGTCATGGTGTCGAGCGGATGATCGGGCGAACCGATGTCGTGCGCATAGGCAGGCAGGCCGCTCGCGCCGGTGGTCAGTGCCGCGCGCAGGGACTCGGCCAGTCCTTCCCAGGTGTTGGGCACCGAGATGGACGCCTGCATGGGCAGGCGCTGCGCCGTGGGGAAGAGGTCGCGGCTCCATACCACGCCCTCGGGCGGCGTCTTGTTCCAGGCGGCGGCCTCGAACAGGCAACGCTTGGCCAACATGGGATAGACCGTACGCAGCCGGGAGCCGGTATCGCCGCTGCGGGCGCTCACCTCGTCGGGAATGTCGAGCTGAACGTCGCAGGAAACGGCATCGACGCCCTCGTCCATGATTTGCCGGATCTTGTCGCGCCAGAACGTCCAGACATCGCGATGGGTCAGGTCGAGCAGGCCGAAGGCCGCGCCCGCGCTCGCGGGAACGCCGGCAAAGACATAGGCCGAACCGGAATCGTCGGTAAGCAGCCAGCCTTTGTCTTCCAGTTCCGCGAACATGGGGCTGTGCGTGGGAACGCCGGGAAAGCCGGGGGCGCACACCTTGAGGTCCAGGTCCTTGAATTCGCCGAGACTCTGGCGCGGATCGGGAAAACGGCCGGCATCCCATTCGAGGTTCAGCTTGCCGCGCACTTCCCAGGCGGCGGGGGGCTGGAACGATACGGCGTCCAACGGCACGCCGCGGGCGCGCATCTCGCGCGCAACGGCGGCCAATTGCGCGGTATCGGTATTGGCGGCCTGGTGCAGCCAAGTCCCCATGCTCCACAGCGTGGGCTGCCCGGCGCGGCCGGTGAGTTGCGTGTACTGGTTGAGGATTTCCGCCGGTTCGCCGGCGAACAGGAACAGATCGAGCTGGGCGTCGGCAATGGTCAGCACATAGCTGGCCGGCGCGAAATCGTCGACGCCGATGTCATGGACGACCGATTCGGCGGTATTGACGTAGACGCCCCATCCGTTCGGGCTCCAGGCCAGCGGCAGCGCGCGCGAGGCCGGCTCGTCGGACACCACGCGCTCGGCGCGCCGGTCGAGCATGATCGTGCTTTCGCCCAGTCCGTAGACCGGTTCGGCGGGTTCGAGGTCGAACGACAGGGTCCAGGACGCCGGGGCGGCCGGATCCTCGGTGCCCAGCGGGAACAAGGACTCGTCGGCGGACGAGGCGAGCACCTTGCGCCCCTTGCGATACAGGGCCAGGCGCAGCGGCTGCGTCGCGATCTCGAGCGCGTTGTCGCCCTGGACGATGCGAAAGCCCGGCTGGCCGTCCAGTTCGACCTGCTCGACGGCGGCCTCGCCGATGGGTTCGTCCCGGGCCAGCAGGTCGTGCAGCGCCGCGGCGCGGGTGGCGGAGCCGGAAGCCGGCTTGCCGGTGGCCGCGGGCGTCCCCATGCTCAGCCTGAACACGCCCGGCGCGCTCGCTTCGACGAGCAGCGCCTGGCCCTGGTCCGTGGTGAAACGGACGGCAGCCGGGCTGGACGTGTTGAGAGACAGGGATTCCAGACGCTGGTAGCGGGAGGAGTCGAATTGAAGTGGCACAGGTTTCCCTCGATCGCTTTCGACAGATTGGCAATAGCAAAGACGCAACCTCGCGAGGCCCCGCTATCCGCCCCAAATGCTGCTGAACGCCGCACTTTTTCGCCAAAACCTCTATTTTGACGGATTCGGGGAGGCAAATAAACCATTGGGGGTCGCTCCCCCTCGCGCCGGCGCTCCTCTCGGGGGAGGCACAGGCGGACCGGCGGGCGGATCCGCGATGACCGGGCCGAGAAACGGCGGATGGCCAGCGGGGGAGAGCCGAGCGCCGCGCGCCCGCGGGCACGTCCTTTTTTTGCTGTTAATACCGCTATTTTCCCACGATTCGGCTCGCGCTCAGCGCCAAGCCACCATGCGGAGCAAATCCCCTTCCAGTGGCATGGGCTCTCCTTCCAGCACCGCGCCCATGATATCCCCGGCCAGCGCGGACCAGCTCAGCCCCCGGGAGGCATAGCCGGCGGCCACCCA
>Ga0182746_1000316_pt1 | contig 75782 bp, 52 predicted proteins | sample eDN3rd30CBELigOP_FD_128881 | JGI IMG/M metagenome (GOLD analysis project Ga0182746, IMG submission 128881) | Enriched Organic Plus compost microbial communities from Emeryville, California, USA - eDNA 3rd pass 30_C BE-Lig OP (version 2) (version 2) ...
CAGGAGTTGTTCAATGGGCAAATCGGTTGGGTAGAATGGCAGCGGCCGGGATTTGACCTGGGGTTGAAGCTACGGGAATGCCTAAACGAAAACCCGGGGATAAAAGGCATTATGCTGGGATCCCATGGATTGTTTACATGGGGAGACACCGCGTATGAAAGCTATGTGAATACGCTGACTGTCATCGAGCAGTGTGCCGAATACTTGGAAGCAAATTACGGCAAAAAGCGGCCGGTATTTGGAGGAGCTAAAATCGCGGATGTACCAGCGGAACAACGTAAACAACAGGCGGCGGCTTTGGCTCCATTGCTGCGTGGATTCTGTTCTTCCGAACGGCATATGGTGGGACATTTCACGGATGACGCCCGCGTACTGGAATTTGCCAACTCAAACGACCTCGACCGCTTAGCTCCTTTGGGCACCAGCTGCCCCGACCATTTCCTGCGTACCAAAATCAGTCCCTTGGTGTTGGAATTGGCACCGGATGCAGATCTGTCCGATACCGAGGCATTGAAAGCAACCTTGGCTCCGGCCTTTGAAAGCTACCGTGCGATGTATCGGGAGTACTACGAAACCTGCAAGCATCCCAACAGCCCGGCGATGCGTGATCCGAATCCGGTTATTATCCTTTACCCGGGTATCGGGATGTTCTCGTTCTCCAAAGACAAGCAGACAGCGCGCGTGGCAGCTGAATTTTATATCAACGCAATCAACGTCATGAAAGGTGCTGAGGCGATATCGGAATACACTTCACTGCCCCGGCAAGAAGCATTTGATATCGAATATTGGCTGTTGGAAGAAGCTAAGTTGCAACGCATGCCGAAACCCAAGCCGCTGTCGGGCAAAATTGCGCTGGTCACGGGTAGTGCAGGAGGTATCGGAAAGGCCATTGCAAAGAAATTCGTGCAGGAAGGTGCCGTCGTCATCCTTAACGACCTCAATGCGGAGAGACTCGAAGGGGCTGCCGAAGAGTTCAGAGCCGCTTTTGGGAAAGATGCCTACACCACAGCTCAACTGGACGTAACCAATGCGGAGCAGATCCGGCAGGCATTTGATACGGCCTCTTTGGCCTTTGGTGGGGTGGATATCGTGGTCAATAATGCCGGCTTATCGATTTCTAAATCCATCGAAGATCATACCCAAAAAGATTGGGACCTATTGTATGATGTATTGGTAAAAGGGCAGTTTTTGGTGACACAGGCTGCAGTACATGTGCTGAAAAAGCAAGCCGTTGGCGGCGATATTGTTAACATTGTCAGCAAAAATGCGCTGGTCAGTGGTCCCAACAATGCCGGATATGGTTCGGCCAAAGCTGCGCAGCTCCATCTAAGCCGGTTGAATGCAGCCGAATTGGGTGCTGACAAAATCCGTGTGAACGTTGTGAACCCCGATGCGGTCATTAGTGACAGCAATATATGGGCAGGCGGCTGGGCCGAAGGACGTGCCAAAGCGTATGGTATTACGGTAGAAGAACTGCCGGCATACTATGCGAAGCGTACCCTGCTCGGTGAAATCATTTTGCCCGAAGATATCGCCAATGCCTGCTTCGCGCAAGTAGGTGGATTACTGAAAAAATCCACCGGAAATGTGCTGAATGTGGATGGCGGAGTCGCCATGGCATTCGTCCGGTAAATATCCTTTATTAGCAGAATTGTCAATTAGATCGGCCCACGTGGCACTTAATTGGCAATTCTATTTATCTTTGACTAAGTACACCCGTTATGAACCCGACATGATTAAAATAATCAATAAACCCACAGGGCAATGATTATTTTGATCATCAAAGGCTCCATCTGACAACTGAAAACAAAAAAACAAACAGATGAATATCGATAAAAATCAGATAGCAGAACATAATCAGCAACTTGAGGCGGTTCAGAACCGCAGGTTCAATCAGTTGGCAGAAGACCTGCCCAATGCGGAAACCATTGTGCAAAAGCTGGTTGATTTCCAGGTAGCCATACCCAGCTGGGCATTGGGTACCGGAGGCACACGTTTTGGTCGGTTTTCCGGAGGGGGAGAACCCCGTAACCTGGAGGAAAAAATTGCCGACATCGGTTTGCTGCACGCGCTCAATCGGTCAAGTGGAGCCATATCCCTGCACATTCCGTGGGACATTCCAGAAGATTATGCGGCGATACGTACCCTGGCCAGCCAGTATGACCTAAGTTTTGACGCGATGAATTCCAATACGTTCCAGGATCAGCAGGGACAGGCGCTCAGCTATAAGTTCGGTTCCATGCAACACGTAGACAAGGCAGTGCGTAAACAAGCGGTTGATCACAATATCGACGTAATTAAACACGGTATTGAACTGGGATCTAAATCACTTACGGTATGGTTGGCCGACGGATCGAGCTTCCCGGGGCAGCTGAATTTCCGCCGTGCTTTCCAAAATACGTTAGAAAGCTTGCAGGAAGTATATGCCGCCCTTCCGGAAGATTGGAAGATTTTTGTAGAATACAAGGCATTTGAGCCCAACTTTTATTCTACCACGGTAGGCGATTGGGGGCAGTCGTTGCTGTACGCCAGCAAACTGGGCGATAAGGCGTATACATTGGTTGATCTTGGCCATCACCTGCCGAATGCCAACATTGAACAGATTGTATCCCTCCTCCTGATGGAAGGAAAACTCGGCGGATTCCATTTCAACGATTCCAAATACGGCGATGACGATCTGACCACCGGCAGTATTAAGCCTTATCAGTTGTTTTTGATTTTCAGCGAATTGGTAGAAGGAATGGATAACCGGGGTATGGACCATACGAAAGACTTGGGCTGGATGATCGATGCATCCCACAACCTCAAAGACCCACTTGAAGATTTATTGCAATCGGTAGAAGCGATTCTGATAGCTTATGCTCAAGCACTGCTGGTCGATCGGGCGGCACTGACGGAAGCGCAGTCTGCCAACGACGTCGTGCGTGCGCAGGAAATATTGCAGCATGCTTTCCGCACCGATGTACGCCCACTCGTCGCAGAGGCCCGTAAAAGAACCGGCGCAGCATTGAATCCTGTTCAACTTTTTAGGGAGTTGGGCGTGCGTAGCCAGTTGATTAAGGAGCGGGGTGCCAAAACGGTAGCTACCGGGTTATAAGTTGATTTGAAAATGCGAACACCAGTCATAGCGATATTTGATGTAGGCAAGACCAATAAGAAACTGTTCCTGTTTAATGAACAGTATAAAATAGTTTTTGAAAGGTCCGCCCGGTTTACCGAAACCGTGGATGAGGATGGCGATCCGTGTGAGAACCTGGAGAGCCTGCGTCTCTCAGTTTTCGATTCGTTGCACGAAGTGTTCCGGAAATCCGAGTTTGAGGTACGGGCCATCAATTTTGCAGCATATGGCGCCAGTTTGGTGTATGTGGATGAAGACGGTAAACCGCTGGCTCCTTTGTATAACTACCTCAAACCTTATCCCGAAGCACTGCAGCGTAAGTTTTATGACACATACGGTGGTGAAGATACAGTGGCCTTCGTCACCGCGTCGCCGGTTTTGGGTAGCCTCAATTCGGGAATGCAACTGTACCGTACCAAGTACGAAAAACCAGCGCTGTTTGAACGTATTCACTATGCCTTGCATTTGCCCCAATACCTGAGTTTCCTGGTGTCTGGACAAATGTATTCGGATATGACGAGCATCGGCTGTCATACCCATCTGTGGGATTTCTCCAAAAACGATTACCACGAATGGGTGTACCAAGAAGGCATCATTGATAAGTTAGCTCCGATAGCGCTGGGAGATCAGGTATTGCCCGCCTCGTTTCCTGGCAACGGATACGGGGTAGGTGTAGGCTTGCACGATAGTTCGGCAGCATTGATCCCCTATCTGGTTTCCTTTCATGAACCTTTTGTCTTGATTTCAACAGGTACTTGGTGTATCAGCCTCAATCCGTTTAACCATACACCACTGACCAAGGAAGAGCTGGAGTCTGATTGCCTTTGTTATATGCACTATCAGGGAACTCCTGTGAAGGCATCCCGGCTTTTTGCGGGTTACGAACACGAGCAGCAGGTGAAGCGGATTGCGGAGCATTTCGGGCAACTCTCCAGCAGGTACCGCAACTTGGGCTATAGCCGGAACATTGTAGCCAAGCTGCGTGAGGAAAAAAATGGCCCCAAACCCATTGGCGGCAAGGTGTCTGCTTTCGCACAACGCAATCTGTCGGATTACCGCACATACGACGAAGCATACCACCGTCTGATTATGGATCTGGTCGATCTCCAACAGATCGCTACCCAACGGGTCATTAAAGGCTCTTCAGTAAAGCGTATCTTTGTAGATGGCGGATTTAGCAAGAATACAATTTACATGAATCTGCTTGCGGATGCCTTCCCGGAAATGGAGGTATTTGCGGCCTCAATGGCGCAAGCTACGGCGGTGGGCGCAGCATTGGCTATTCACTCGGCGTGGAACAATCGGCCACTGCCCAATGATCTGATCGAATTGCGGTTTTATGCACATAATCCATAAAAAAAATAAATAAATGAACCCTGATTTACTGAAATACAATCCTCAATATCCGTCGGTACAGGATCTAAAAAAAAAGGCCAAACGGCGTATTCCGAAATTTGCATTTGACTACCTAGAAGGAGGATGCAACGACGAATTGAACCTCCTGCGTAATGAAGCGGATTTCAGGGATATCCAGCTCATGCCAAGGTACTTGAGAAAGCACAATGGAGTCGATATGCAGACGGAGCTCTTTGGCCATGTTTACGATGCGCCGTTCGGCATATCGCCCATCGGGCTACAGGGATTAATGTGGCCGAATGCGCCGCTTATTTTGGCAGAAGCGGCACGGAAGCATAATGTTCCATACATACTGAGTACCGTGTCTACTGCGAGTATTGAAGAAATTGCAGCAGTTGCCGGATCACAGTTCTGGTTTCAATTGTATCACCCAACCGAAAATAGACTACGCGACGACATCCTCCGGCGATTGGAAGCCGTAGGTTGTCCGGTGCTGGTCGTCCTGGTGGATGTTCCGTCGTTTGGCTTGCGTTACCGCGAAATCAAAGCTGGCTTGTCCATGCCACCGAAAATTACGATTAATAATTTTATCCAGGCAGCCGTACGGCCCGCATGGTCCATCGAATTCCTGAAAACCGGGATGCCCACCTTTGCAACATTGAAGCCTTACATGGGAAAAGATTTGGACATCAAGCAGCTCGGTAAGTTTATGAATGCCACATTTACCGGACGGGTAGATTCGGACAAAGTAAAGGCGATCCGGGATCTTTGGAAAGGTAAACTGGTCATCAAAGGTGTGGTTAGCGATGAAGACATGGAAGAAAGTATCCGCATCGGTGCCGATGGGGTTATTGTGTCCAACCATGGCGGTCGGCAGATTGATGCCGGTGAGTCTACCATCAAACCATTGAAAGGCCTCACGGATAAGTACGGCGACAAAATAACCATCATGATTGACAGTGGGCTGCGTTCAGGCCCCGATATCGGCCGTTCACTGGCCTGCGGCGCTAAATTTACGTTCATGGGCCGTCCGTTTATGTACGGGGTATCCGCATTGGGTAAACAGGGCGGCGATCACACCATTGCGATGCTAAAGGCGCAATTGAAGCAGGTGATGGAGCAGGTCTGTTGTGAAAAAGTAACGGATTTCCCGGGGACGTTGATCAACAGCTAAACAAATACACGCAAAGGATACAAGGCATTACGCTTAATCATGTCCTTTGCGTGAAATCTATCCCTTAGACATCCGGTCAGGACGGTACAGCATAGTTGTTTGAAAATTATCTCTAACTTCGCGTAAAGAGGTAAACCAATAGACAACTGTGAGTAAACCAATTTTATTTTCCTATTCTCTGTTTTTAGTTATCGGTTTTGTTTGTGCATTTGTAACACAGTCAACTGCGCAGCAAGATGGGTATTATGCATTGCGGTGTGAATATTTAACCAACCCAATTGGGATCGATGCCGCTACTCCACGCTTTACCTGGAAGATCCGTGATGATCGTATGGGTGCCCGGCAAACCACCTATCGTATCGTTGTTGGATTGGATTCTGTGGCGGTGGCTGACGGAAAAGGTGACCAATGGGACAGCGGGGAAAGGACCTCTGATGTCAACTTGGTTTCCTATGACGGAAAAGCGCTAAAACCATTTACTCGCTATTACTGGACGATTCAGGGAAAGGATGCCGCCGGTCGGCTGTATCCGAATGCACCGGTAGCTTCTTTTGAAACCGGCCTGATGGGCTCGAAATGGAAAGGTGCCTGGATTTCGGATGGGCATGGCATAGACCACAGGCCAGCCCCTTATTTCCGGAAAACTTTTCAAGCAGGTAAACCGATCAAGCAAGCCCGTGCTTATATTGCAGTTGCAGGTCTCTATGAATTGTTCCTGAATGGCGAACGTGTGGGGAATCACTGGTTGGACCCGATGTATACCCGTTTTGATAGGCGTACGCTCTATGTCACCCATGATGTCACAGCATTGATTAAGCAGGGTGTAAATGCGGTGGGCGTCGTATTGGGCAATGGATGGTACAATCACCAGGCTATGGCGGTATGGAATTTTGACAGGGCGCCCTGGCGTAACCGCCCGGCATTCTGCCTGGATCTTCGCATTACCTATGAAGATGGGACCACGGAAACCATCGTATCGGAGCGGGATTGGAAAACGAGCAGCGGAGCCATTGTATCAAACAACATTTACACGGCCGAACACTACGACGGAAGATTAGAACAAGCCGGATGGAATATGGTCGATTTTGACGACAGCAAATGGCAGGGTGTTTCCTATCGTTCTGCACCCTCCCGACAGGTGGTTGCCCAAACACTCCATCCCATCCGGAATGTGGAAAAAATCCGGCCGAAAGCGGTAACCCGCTTTGATGATACGACGTATCTGTTTGATCTGGGCAGAAATATAGCAGGCGTGAGCAGACTCACGGTTTCGGGAACTGCTGGTACGGTATTGCGGCTCAAACATGGCGAACGCCTGAGCAAAGACGGGCGGGTAGACCTGTCGAATATCGACGTGTATTACCGGCCGGTAGATAACACCGATCCGTTCCAGACGGACATTGTCACGCTGAAAGGCGAAGGACCGGAGACCTTTATGCCGAGTTTTAATTATAAAGGCTTCCGGTATGTAGAGGTAACCAGCAGTCAACCCATACAACTTGACACGACTAATTTGGTGGGGTATTTTATGCACAGCGACGTCCCCGCAGTCGGGCAGATCCGTTCGTCAAATCCCTTGATAGACCGCATTGCATGGGCTACCAATAATGCATACCTTTCCAATCTTTTCGGCTATCCGACGGATTGCCCCCAACGCGAAAAAAACGGCTGGACGGGCGACGGTCACTTTGCCATCGAAACAGCCTTGTACAACTTTGATGGAATTACGGTTTACGAAAAGTGGATGGCTGACCACCGCGACGAGCAACAGCCCAATGGGGTATTACCCGATATCATCCCCACAGGAGGATGGGGGTATGGGACAGCAAATGGCACAGACTGGACCAGCACCATTGCTATCATTCCCTGGAACCTGTATCTTTTCTATGGCGATACCAAGCCTTTATCGGAAAACTACGAGGCCATCAAGCGTTATGTGGATTACGTCACTCAGATCAGTCCCAATGGACTGACAACCTGGGGCAGGGGCGACTGGGTTCCGGTAAAGTCGCAGTCTTCACTCGAACTTACATCGTCTATTTATTATTATGTGGATGCAGTTATTTTGTCTAAGGCTGCCGGATTGCTTGGAAAAAAAGACGACCACGAACAATACAAGCGGTTGGCTGATTTTATCAAACAGGCTATTAACGACAAATACCTGAATCAGGAAACGGGTATTTACGCCTCCGGTACCCAAACAGAACTCAGCATGCCGTTGATGTGGCATGTCGTTCCCGAAGCGTTGGTAGCTCAAGTTGCCCAACGGTTGGCCGAGCGTGTGGAGGCGGATGGTAACCACATTGATGTGGGCGTCCTGGGGGCAAAGGCCGTTCTCAACGCACTCAGCGAAAATGGTTACGCGGATCTTGCTTATACACTGGCTTCCCGGGATACCTATCCTTCCTGGGGAGCGTGGGTTGCCGCAGGGGCAACAACCCTGCTTGAAAACTGGGACTTGAACGCCACGCGTGATATTTCGGACAACCACATGATGTTCGGTGAGATCGGTGCTTGGTTTTTCAAAGGGCTGGGCGGCATTAAGCCCGACGAAAACCAGCCGGGATTCAAACATGTATGCATTGAACCTCATTTCGTGAAAGGGTTGGATCATTTCGAGGCGACGTTTGAAGGACCTTACGGTGCAATTACCAGCCGATGGAAGAAAAAAGGCAAGGGAGTGGATGTAGAAATTATTCTCCCTGCCAATAGTACGGCTACTTTGGTATTGCCCGATGGCGAGCAGCGCGTACTACCTGCCGGAAGCCATCGTATTGCATGGCGTAGTAAAAGCTGACTTTTATGTCATTGGTAAAGCAACATACAGATTCCGAACTACTTGTTTTACTCAAGGGGAGCGATGAATTTGCTTTTGCCGAGCTTTACAAACGATACTGGAAGAAGTTGTTCGCCATCGCCGCCAACCGCTTAGGCTGTCCGGAAGATGCCGAGGAAATCGTGCAGGATATCTTCGCTTCACTATGGCGGAGACGCATCACCCTCAAAGACGACCTGGATGTTGGTATTTACTTAAGCGTTTCGGTAAAATACCGCGTTATTAAAACGCTGGGGAAATATTGCCTCCAGAAACGATACATCGATTCACTGGTAACCCGTGATCAGATCGATGATTCAACCCAGGAATGGCTGGCTTTTGACGAGCTGCGTGACCAATTGGCGCTATCCATTGCACAACTCCCCCAAAAATGCCGACTGGTATTCCAATTAAGCCGCGACGAGGGTCTATCGCAGAAGCAGATTGCCACAGAACTCGGTATTTCCGAGAAAACCGTGGAGGCGCATCTTGGCAAAGCCTTCAAAATCTTACGTACAAAGCTAGCCAGCTTTCTCATGACCTTGCTTTAAATTTTTTTAAAAAAGACTAAGGGATTAAGCTCACTACGGGTATCTATAGTAAAGGACCCAATTATGAGCGGAAAAGAGCACTACGAAAAGTTAGCGCTGAAATGGCTGGAAGGTACGATCACCGAAGCTGAAAAAGCTGAATTTACGGCTTGGTATAATAGCTATGACGACAATAAAAGCTTTCTTCCGAGTTCGTTTGCCGAAAGTGAACAGGATTTAGAAGACCGTATTTTTGATAAGGTCAGGCAACTCATGAAACAGCCTGAACGTATCCCGGTAAAAAGAATGAACCTGTCCTGGTCGAGAGCGATCGCTGCTGTAGCGATACTGCTTGTCTGTTGCTCGCTCGGTTTCTTTTGGTGGCAAGCGAAATTCCAAGACAGAAACGATACACGTAACGTGGCACACGATGTACAACCGGGGGGTAACCGGGCAACATTGACGCTATCCGATGGCCGCGTTGTTGAGCTCAGCGACGCACAAAGGGGTATTGTGCTGGCCAACGGAAAAATCCAATACGAAGATGGTTCACAATTGATCGCCGCAACCTCCGCATCATCCGGCAGCGATCAAGCTGCCTCGCTGCTTGAGATGACTACGCCCAAAGGTGGCAAGTATCGGGTTACGTTGTCCGATGGTACTTCCGTGTGGCTGAATTCGGCTTCTACGCTGCGATATCCTTCACCATTCGGGAAAGGAAAGCGTATCGTTGAGCTAGATGGCGAAGGTTATTTTGATGTTTCGCATGATACGGATCATCCATTTGTTGTCCTGTGTAATGGGCAGGAAGTCGAAGTGCTGGGCACGGCGTTCAATATCAATTCTTATGCAGATGAAGAAGGAATCCGTACAACACTGGTGCACGGAAAAGTAAGCGTGCGAGCAGACCGTGCCAATTCGAAAAGTCGGATGTTACTGCCCGGTCAACAGGCAGTATTGCAGGATGACAATTTTGAGGTCAGTGAAGTCGATACAACTGAAATAACGGCGTGGAAGGAAGGTTATTTTCAATTCAAGGGCGCTGACATCTATACCGTTATGAGGCAATTTGCACGATGGTATGATCTTGAAGTATCTTATGAGGGTACCCCTACCCGCGAAAAGTTTATGGGAAGGATTCCGATGGATATGACATTGAATTCGGTATTTAAGGTGCTGGCCGCAACGGGGGTAGATTTCGAAATCAAAGCAGATCGCCAATTGGTGGTTAAAGGAAAATAATGATTTAAATTGATTTGCTAACCTTAAATGAACCCATTATGAATACAACAATCACATAAGCATGAATGGGATACCAGAGAAAGGCCGGAAGTGCTGGTAACACTGCCGACCCGTGTTTGGTATGCCAGAATCGTCAAGAGTAGTTTCGAGTTAATCTTATTGAATGACAACCAAACAATGCAAAAGTATGCAATTAAAACGATTATCAAGTTTTAGCAAAGGAGTTATCATGCGCATAAACCTAACCATCGCCATACTAACCCTCTGCTGTGTGCAGCTTTCAGCCGAAGTATTCGGCCAGCGTGTTACACTGAAAATGCGTAATACCCCATTTTTAGAAGCCATCCGCAGTATCGAAAGGCAGAGTGGATACACCTTTTTTTTTAAAATGCGGGATATCGAGGGGATGGGCCCGGTGACTGTTTCCGTTACCGATAAACCAATCACGGAAGTATTGGATAAGTTGCTGGACAATAAAACGTATAGTTTTCAAATCCAGGAAAAAGTCATCGTGTTGACAAAAAAGCCGATGGCTGCCGTGTCTGCGAGGACACAAGTGACACATCTTTCTCCGTACACAATCATGCAACGCGAGGTCCGGGGCCGGGTCACCGATTCGCTTGGAACTCCAATTGCCGGGGTTTCCGTGTTGATAAAAGGAACAACCACAGGCACATCCACCGATGATCAGGGGCAGTTCCAAATTCTTGCCGTAGACGGGCAGATACTTGAATTCCGGACAGTGGGATATATTTCCCAAGAGGCTTCAGTAACAGGGCAAACGGTGATCAATGTGGTCTTGAAACAGGAAGAAACCGGTTTAGAGGAGGTTGTGGTGGTAGCGTTCGGCGAACAGAAAAAACTCACCACAATAGGCGCACAGAGTACCGTCAAAGCCGAGGAACTGAAACAGCCTGTGGCGAATCTTACCAACCTCATTGCCGGACGGGTTGCCGGTATTGTCGGTGTTCAACGAAGTGGCGAACCGGGGTATGACAACGCGGAGATTTATATACGGGGAATATCTACATTTACCAGCAGCTCTCCATTGATTCTCGTAGATGGCGTCGAGCGATCGTTTAATAACATCGATCCGGAGGATATCGCCAGCTTTAGCGTTTTAAAGGATGCCTCAGCCACGGCGTTATACGGGGTAAGAGGCGCAAATGGCGTCATCCTGATCCAAACAAAAAAGGGCAGAACCGGCAAGGCTTCTATTAACGTCCAATATGACCAGGGATTAACCGAATTCACACGACTACCACAATTCGCCGATGGGATTACGTATATGAATATAGCGAACGAAGCATATAAAAGCAGCAATCCCTCTGACCCTAATCCGCGCTATTCCGCTGATCGTATTGAGCAGACCATCAACCAATCCGATCCGGATCTGTACCCCAATGTCGATTGGTTTGACGTGGTCTTCAATCGGTTTGGTAACAACCGTCGGGGACGGGTCAACGCCAACGGCGGATCAGAAAGAGCCCAATATTATTTATCTGTCGGCTACTATGATGAAACCGGGATGTTTAAAACCGACGAATTGGCAGATTATAATTCGGCTATGAAGTTTAGCCGCTTTAATTTTACGTCGAATCTGACTTTGGATGTTACAAAAACGACCAAAGTGGATTTCGGCGCATCTGGTTGGATAAGCAATGGTAATTATCCGGGCAATTCCACCGGCTCTATTTTTAACGCAGCTTATGTGCTGCCTCCGATTACCATTCCGGTTACGTATTCCAATGGTTTGTTTTCAAGGATTCGAACAGGCGATGTGTCAAACCCCTACACGTTACTGACACAGTCGGGTTACGCTACCGAATTTCGAAATCAACTGTGGAGTAATATCCGTTTAACACAGGATTTTGGTTTTTGGATAGACGGATTATCGGCGACCGGTATGTTTTCCTTCGACAGCTATAACAATCATTACATTCGACGGACAAAATCAGTGGATAGTTACCTCGCTTCCGGGCGGGATGACGACGGAAACCTGATTTTGGAACAAACCCAGATCGGTACGAATTTCCTTGGCTATAGCAGGGAAAACGGCGGTTCGAGGCAATTTTACCTAGAAGGGGCCATTAACTATGCGAAGACGTTTGGCCTCCACGATATTACCGGTATGTTGTTATACAACCAATCGGATCGGGTGGAAGCTTTTGCAGGGGATTTTGTAGGCTCTATTCCGTTTCGATACATGGGCCTTGCGGGCCGCTCTACCTATGCATATGCCAACAAGTATCTGGCAGAGGTCAATTTTGGATACAACGGATCGGAGACCTTTGAACCCAACCGGCGGTTCGGATTTTTTCCTTCATTTGGGCTGGGTTGGGTAGCCTCAGAGGAACGATTTTTTGAACCGATTAAAGACTACCTCTCTTTTCTCAAGTTTCGCTTTTCCTATGGAATGGTGGGGAACAGTAACATCGGTGGTCGGCGGTTTGCTTATATTTCGACAATCAACGTGGATAGAGGTTCGGGGTACGGTTACGGAAACAACGTAAGCAACGATATAGACGGGTTGAGTATAGGAGATTATGCCGTTTCTGTATCGTGGGAGCGTGCAAATAAGTACAATTTAGGACTTGAGTTTAAGACGTGGAACGATGCAATCTCTTTCACTGCCGATGTGTTCCGCGAAATCCGGACCGGAATATTCCGCCAACGGGGAGATGTACCTAACTTTGTAGGGATTCCCAATTTACCTTGGGCCAATCTCGGTCAGATTAACAACACGGGAGTGGATGCTACGCTTGATTTGCAAAAGCAGATCGGTCCGGATCTGCGATTGGGTTTCCGCGGTAACATTAACTGGAACCGGGCCATTGTGATCGACGATGCAAATGCCCCTTGGCCGTACCCTTGGCAGCAACGCATCGGCCGGAAGTATGGACAACGTTTTGGTTACATCGACTTAGGGCTATTCCAAAGCGAAGCGGATGTCCTAAATAGTCCCTACCAAACCGGGACAAATAAGCCGGGTGACATCAAGTACAAAGACCTGAACGGCGATGGAAAAATTGATTCATATGATCAGGCACCTATCGGATACGGCAGCATGCCGGAAATTGTCTACGGATTCGGACCGACGATCAATTGGAAAAACTGGACCGTAGCTGCCTGGTTCAAAGGAATCAGTAACGTAGATATCCTGCCCAATGGAGATGGTTTTCGGCCGTTCATGTATGGTGGTGAACGAGGTAATCTTTTAGCACAGATCACGGATCGTTGGACCCCTGACAATCCCGATCCCCGGCCATTCTATCCCAGGATTACGTACGGTAATGACAATATGAATTTCGAGGGGAGTTCTTGGTGGGTTAGAAATGGTGCGTTTCTACGGCTGCAGACGGCTGAGTTGAATTACAATTTCGCAGACAAAAAATGGCTGTCGAAAGTTGGCCTGTCAAATCTCAACGTCTATTTTATTGGGTATAACCTTCTTACATTCAGCGAATTCAAGCTGTGGGATGTCGAGTTGGGAGACGGCCGGGGTTCGCAGTATCCGCTGTTAAAAACCTACAACGTAGGACTGAGGTGTATGTTTTAGGTATCACTATTAAAAAGAGTTAGAATGAAGAAGCAATTGCTATCAATCATAGTAGCCGTTTTATGCACAACATGCTTTACGGCCTGCGAAAGTTTCCTGGATCAGGTGCCGGACGACCGCATCACCATTGACGAGGTGTTTCAGAAAAAGGCGACGTCCGAACAGTTTTTGGCTAACGTTTATAATTTCGTGCCAGACGAGTCCAATGCCATAGACGGTTTCCCCTGGGTAGGTACGAGTGACGAGGCCGATCTCACTTGGTCGGGTGGACCAAACTATCCGGTGAATATCGGGAATCTCGGACCGGCAAACCAACAGTTTGAAAAGTGGGGACACTACTACCGCGGGATACGGTCGGCCACCTATTTCATGAGCCGCATCGATGAGAATGAAGAAATCCGCACGCTGGATGGCCAGCAGCGCATCGATCAGTACAAGGCAGAAGCCAGATTTCTGCGTGCATATTATTATTTTCAGCTCATGCAGCAATACGGGCCGGTGATATTGCTCGGAGACGAGGTGATCAGCCCGGATGCGCCTGCTGATGAACTGCAATTGCCGCGGAGTCCGTTCGACGAATGTGTCAATTATGTCGTAAATGAGTTGGATCAAGCTGCGGCGGTTTTGCCGTTAGTTCCCCAACGGAATGGACAGGAAAGCGCCGCGGAGTATGGCCGCGCAACAAAAGGCTACGCGTTGGCGGTCAAAGCGCGGCTTCTCCTCTATGCCGCGAGCCCACAGTATAACGGAAATACCGATGTGGCCGGGTTTATCTCTGCCGAAGGCGTGCCCTTGATTTCGCAGACGTATGACCAAGCGAAATGGCAGCGCGCAGCAGACGCGGCTAAAGCGGTCATCGACCTGGGAATTTATTCGCTGTACAAGGACCCTAGCGGAGACCCCATCAAATCGCTGGACGGTGTTTTTCTGCAACCGTGGAACCCAGAGCAGATCATGGTACGCAAATGGAATGACGTAGCGCGTTGGGACGTGCATTGTATGCCGCGGCAGGCAGGTGGTTGGAGCGGACTTGGACCCACACAGGAGACAATCGATGCGTATTTCATGTCAGATGGATTGTCCATTTCCGAATCGCCCCTGTACGTCGAGAATGGTTTTACCAACGTTGACGGGTTGGAGATTTACAATATGTATAGGAACCGCGAGCCGCGCTTTTACCACGGCGTAACCTATAACAACAGTGTTTGGCAGGGCGGGCGGATGAATGCACCTGCACCGATCACCTTTTACCGATCCGGCCCGAATGGCCGGGATGGCCACCCGACGGACTTCTCCAAAACCGGTTACCTCGTACGGAAAAATGTTGGCCCCGGTACGAATGTCGGATCCGGAGGAAATGGACAACGCCAGGAACGCCCTATTATTCTTTTTAGGTTGGGTGAGGTATACCTAAACTATGTTGAAGCGTTGAATGAATATAACCCCGGTCACCCTGATATTCTTACCTACCTCAACTTAATCCGTGAGCGCGCAGGTATTCCCAAGTATGGTGCCGGATCCGATCAGATACCCGTTCCGGCGAGCCAGGCGCAGATGCGCGAAAAAATTCGGGCAGAGCGGAGGATTGAGCTTGCCTACGAAGGAAACCGCTGGTTCGATATCCGCCGTTGGAAGATTGCCCCGCAGGTAATGGGAACACTCCATGGTATGGATATCAATAAAGACGGCAATGAATTTTATAAGCGGGTGCCTACCATGACGCCTCATTTGTTCAGGCCGTCGTATTACTGGTGGCCGATCAGTCAATACGAACTGGATAGGAATAGGAATATCGTACAAAATCCCGGTTGGTAACTTTAGTCAGTTAATCATGGAAAAGAGAAAGATAACAATAATGGCATTTGCCGTATTGTCCGGCATGCTGTTGATGGCTGGATGCAAGGAAGACGTGCAATTGCCCGATCAGGATGAATCGCAATATAACCAGCTTTACATGCCCTTAGCCGTAAATAATCCGGTGGAAAACACCCTTACGGTGTCAGAAACGGATCAGGAGCTTATTTATGGTGCAAATTTTGGCGGGCGTGGATATCCCAAGGAAGATATTTCCATCAGTTTCTCGGTGGATCCGGCATTAGTCGTCGACTTTAATGAGGTGAATGGCACCTCGTATGAGCTGTTGCCAGCGGAGGCTTATGTATTGGGCACCGTCGAAACGACTATACCCAAGGGAAAATTGGCAACAGAACCGCTTTCATTGTCGGTGAAAACCTCGGGGGAAGGGGCTGCGGCTATGTTCAAGACCTATCTACTTCCCCTAAGCTTACATTCGTCGTTCAAGGTCAACGAAGAACTTCAAACGACCTATTACCTGATTACCGCCGAGCCGGATATCGCAGACTATCCAGACTACGACCGCTCCACATGGGAAATTGTGGATTTTTCTTCGGAAGAGGCAAATGGAGAGGGGCCGAACAATGGAAGAGCTGTGTTTGTGCTGGACGGAGATAACCAAACCTTTTGGCACTCCCAATGGCAGGGCGCAAGCCCCTCTCCGCCGCACCACATCACTGTTGATATGGGGGAAGTTAAGACCCTGCATGGTATTAACACCACGGCGCGACAGGTGTCGGGAAACGGTGGTAAACCCGAACAGGTGCGCATAGACGTTAGTCTGGACAATGAGAATTGGGTGGAAGCGGGTGAACTTAATCTTTCGGCGACAAACAGTCAACAGAAAACCTGGTTACCCGAATTTATCGATGCACGGTATTTCCGGTTTGTGGTGCTGTCAAGTAACGGTTCATCCCATACGCACCTTGCTGAATTAGGTGCATATTAATTATGTTTGTCTAGTTGTAAGGAATAAGGAAAAGTGATATGCTAGTTAGAAATCCAGTATTAGTGAAAGGTGGGGTGACCTCAGGTAAACTTGTAAGGGTTGCATGCATGATGTTTGCACTATGGGCCGGAAAAACTTTTCCGGTCCTCGGCGCGGAGCGCTCCAATCCCAATATCGTAAATATCGTCAATTTCATCCGTTTGCTCGAACCCAGGGACCCAAAAATTACGGAAGAAGTACTGTATGAAACGGTAGTCAACCAAGTGAAACTCATGGATGCCTATAATTTGAAGGGGACATTTCTGCTCCAATACGATGCGTTGATGGACAGACGTTACCAGAAATTGCTGGGCGGATTACCGAAAGACCAATATGAAATCGGTGCCTGGTGGGAGATCCCCCAACCTTTGGTGGAGAAGGCTGGGTTAAAATGGCGGGGCCGCTATCCCTGGGACTGGCATGCCGACGTAGGCTTTGCTACGGGGTATACGCCGGAAGAACGTGAGAAGCTTGTAGATGTGTACATGGCCGACTTCAAAGCCGTCTTCGGGGATTACCCCAAGTCGGTAGCCTCTTGGTTTATTGATGCGCATACACTCAATTACCTGTATGAAAAGTACCACATTGTGGCTTCCGCCAATTGCAAGGACCAATACGGTACAGATGGCTACACGCTGTGGGGCGGCTATTGGAATCAAGCTTATTACCCCAGTAAGATCAATTCCTATATGCCCGCCCAAACGGTAGAAAACCAAACTCCCGTACCGATTTTCAGGATGTTAGGAAGCGATCCCGTGCGCCAATACGATACCGGTGTAGGCCACAATCGGCAGGGTGTGATTACGCTGGAACCTGTCTACCGTTTCGGTGGTGGCGACAAGGAATGGGTCGATTGGTTTTTCCGGGAATTGGTCGAAGGGGAATCCATGGAGTTTGCTTATACCCAAGCGGGGCAGGAAAACTCGTTTACCTGGGATGCAATGGCACGTGGCTTGGAGATCCAGTTTCCCTTAATCGCCAAACTGAGGGACGAAGGAAAACTGGAGGTGCAGACGCTTGGCGAATCAGGCGCGTGGTTCAGGGAAAACTATAAGCTGACACCGGCAACCGCAGTAACCGTCAAAGATGATCTGGGAGACAGTAAGCTAAAAACAGTTTGGTTCAACAGCCGGTTTTACCGCACGAATCTGCTTTGGGAAGAAGATGGCACACTCCGGATCCGCGATATCCACCTGTTCAATGAGGATTTTCCTTCCATTTATACAACGGGAGTGACCACCACCAACGAATGTCAGTTTTTTACGCTTCCTGTTGTCGATGGTTATCTGTGGAGCGATCAGGAACGGTTGGCAGGATTGCGCTTAAAAGCAGTGATTTCGGGAGAAGAAGTATCGATAACGGGAGGAACACCGGTAATCCGCAGCCGTAAACGGGGAAGGCTTGACATTTCATGGCCGCTTACCAATGTACCAGGGACACTGATCATGGTATTAACGGAAGATGCGCTACATGTAGCGCTTAAGGGGAACAATCAGCTGGCTTGGTTTTTCGAGCTGGATGTGCCAAAGCAGGAATCGTTGCCTTTTAAAGACATAGAAAAACAGACAGTTACAGGTGTCTTCGAAGGATACCAGTATTCGGTGCAGGCACTGGTGGGTGGTTTTTCCGAATCCGTGGGCCAAACAGGCACGTTCCGCATCCTCCCGCACAAAAATGTGATCAAACTGGATTTGGCAACGGATATACAGAAACAATAGCCAGTTTACAAATTTTCCTCATTTTTCTATTTGTTCTTCGTATGTAAAGTATAACTTTGGGAGCAAATTGAGAAGGAATATGCAAGCAAAATCTGATATAGGCGTTATTGGTATCGCCGTGATGGGGGAAAACCTCATCCTGAATATGGAAAGCAAAGGCTTTCATGTGTCTGCTTACAACCGTACGGTAGACAAGGTAGAACGTTTTGTAAACGGCCGGGCAAAAGGTAAAAACATCTATGGAGCTACTTCCATTGAAGATTTGATCCAGTCGTTGAAAAGTCCACGGAAGGTTATGCTGATGGTAAAAGCCGGTAAACCTGTGGATGATTTCATCGAATTGCTTATTCCGCATTTAGATCAAGGAGACATCATTATCGACGGGGGGAATTCCCATTTCCCGGATACCGAACGGCGGACAAAATATGTCGAGAGTAAGGGGTTATACTACATCGGAACCGGTGTATCCGGAGGCGAAGAAGGTGCATTGTTGGGCCCGTCTATTATGCCGGGAGGTTCTCCCGCTGCGTGGCCCGCGGTGAAGCCGATTTTCCAGTCGATTGCTGCTAAGGTTGCCGACGGAACACCGTGTTGTGATTGGGTAGGTGACGGTGGTGCTGGTCATTTTGTCAAAATGGTGCACAACGGCATTGAATACGGCGATATGCAGCTCATCAATGAGACTTACCAAATCATGAAAGATGTGCTGGGTATGACACCCGATGAGATGCACGAGGTATTCAAGGAATGGAACGAAGGGGAGTTGGATAGTTACCTGATTGAGATCACCCGCGATATTCTGGCATTTAAGGACGAAGACGGGCAACCGTTAGTGGATAAGATCCTCGATACCGCCGGCCAGAAGGGTACGGGTAAATGGACCGGAACGGTGGCGCTTGACTTGGGAGTTCCCCTCACGCTGATTGCGGAGGCGGTATTTGCCCGCTGTCTTTCGGCCCTGAAAGAAGAACGGGTAGCTGCTTCGAAAGTACTGCACGGACCCACGCCTTCTTTCAACGGAGATCGGCAAGCGTTTATTAACGACCTGCGCGACGCGTTGTACGCCGCAAAGGTTATCTCCTATGCACAGGGATATCAAATGATGGCTGCAGCGGCCAAGGAATACAGCTGGAAACTGAACTATGGCAGCATTGCCCTCATGTGGCGCGAAGGATGCATCATCCGTTCCGCATTTTTGGGAAAAATCAAGGAGGCGTTTGATAAAAATCCGGATTTGCAGAACCTGATTCTGGATGATTTCTTCAAAGAGAAAATTGAAGCTGCACAAGGGGGTTGGAGAAAAGTGATTGCGTCTGCTGTCACAAACGGGATTCCCGTTCCTTGCTTAAGTGCCGGATTGATTTATTACGATGGCTACCGTTGCGAACGGCTACCTGCCAACTTATTGCAGGCACAGCGCGACTATTTCGGTGCGCATACCTACGAGCGCCTGGATAGACCGCGTGGTGAATTTTTCCATACCAACTGGACGGGACGTGGCGGAGAGACTTCTTCAACCACCTACGACGTCTGATTTTTTTCACGCAAAGTACATAAAGGTTTTTACGTTGAGTGCGCGGAGGTTTGTCCTTCGCGCACTTTTTCTTGTTTTCTATCGTAAAGCCTTTTCTTTAAAGCATAAATTTGGCGATCTAAATTAATTTAGTACCTTAGTCTAATCTGACGGGAATCCTTCCTCTTTTTTGGACAATAGATTGCTTCTTGATTAGCCCCTGGCCTGGACCAAGTTCGTGCTTACTTCGCTATGAACCTATATTGTATCCGACTTGAGTCCAGGGTGAGTCCACATTTTTCCATAAAAACCTGGACTCACCCTGGACTTAAGGTGGACTCACCGTGGACTCACTCCGAAGAAGGTATAAAGTAGGTTCCTATTTTGTATAGATATTGTACGAAGAAAGAATAACGAATTATTAGTCAATGGATGGAATAATATTGCTAAGTTAATCGAATTGAATGACAATTCCAATACAGAAAGCTAACCGACGTAACCACAACCCGTAGGAGCCTGTTTAGGGCTCTTTGCTGTTTGCAAATAAAAGCAACTTTCCCTAAGTTTGTTTCGCACATATTGTCTGCAAACATGAATAGAACCGTAAACATCCTTGTGCTGGCAGCGCTGGTTGCCACCGCTTGCCATGAACAAAAAAAAACGATTGACCCTGCACCAAATATGACATTATTACCTTATCCTGAAACCAAAAAGGGGAATGTAGTGGACAACCACTTCGGTACCGAAGTGCCCGATCCGTATCGTTGGCTCGAAAATGATACCGCAGCCGATACCAAGGCGTGGGTGAAAGCCGAAAACAAGGTGACCAACAACTACCTCGAACAGATCCCCTTCCGTGATGCAATTTATAAGCGATTGGAGAAATTGTGGAACTACGAAAAGTTTTCCACACCCTTCAAAGAGGGAGACTACACCTATTTTTATAAAAATGACGGATTGCAAAACCAAAGCGTACTGTATCGCCAAAAAGGAGACAATGGTGAGGTGGAAGTTTTTCTGGATCCCAATAAATTTTCCGATGACGGTACCACGTCATTGGCTGGTATTGCATTCAGTAAAGATGGCAGCTTAGTGGCTTATCAGCTATCCGAGGGTGGATCCGACTGGCGCAAAGTGGTGGTCATCCGGTCGGAAGATAAGTCCATTGTGGGCGATACACTGAAGGATGTCAAGTTCAGCGGCTTGGCATGGCGCGGCAACGATGGGTTTTATTACAGCAGCTATGACAAACCCAAGGAAGGGAGCACGCTCTCCGGCATCACCGACCAGCATAAATTATACTTCCACAAGCTCAATACGCCACAGGATAACGATGTGTTGGTCTTTGGCGGAGCCAGCATGCCCCGCCGTTACATCGGAGGATACCTAACCGAAGATGAGCGGTTTCTGGTTATCACGGCGGCGAATACCACCAGCGGTGGCGAACTGTACATCCAGGATCTTTCCAGCGCAGGTAGTCCGATCGTGAACGTGGTGGATAATTTTGAGAAGGATCATGCAATCATCGATAACGACGGCTCAACACTTTTCATTTATACCAACTTAAATGCACCGAATGGGAAAATTGTAACGGTAGATGCAGCCAATCCTAAGCCGGAAAACTGGGTTGACCTGATCCCCGAAACCGAAAACGTGCTGGAGCCAGGTACAGGTGGGGGAAGGATTTTTGCAAGTTACCTAAAAGATGCAACCTCATTGGTACAGCAATTCGATCGGTCGGGTAAACTGGAACGGACCATCGAATTACCGGATGTAGGGTCTGCCAGCGGTTTCGGAGCCAAAAGGGCAGAAACGGAATTATATTATTCCTTTACATCGTATGTATACCCACCCACGATTTTCAAGTATGACATTGCTTCCGGCAAGTCAACACTGTTCAGAGCGTCCGGAGTGGATTTCGACCCGACCAAATACGAGTCCAAGCAGGTTTTCTATACCTCAAAAGACGGCACCAAAATCCCCATGATTATCACGCATAAGAAGGGGTTGGAACTGAATGGAAATAACCCAACCCTGTTGTATGGGTATGGCGGATTTAACATCAGCCTGACACCCTCTTTCAGCACGTCTAATATCATCCTGCTGGAACAGGGCGGCGTATATGCGGTGGCCAACCTGCGGGGTGGAGGAGAGTACGGCGAGAAATGGCACCTGGCCGGCACAAAGTTTCAGAAGCAAAATGTGTTTGACGATTTTATTGCCGCTGCGGAATACCTGATCAACGAAAAGTACACTTCTTCGGAAAAACTGGGTATTGCAGGCGGTTCAAACGGTGGCCTGTTGGTGGGTGCAGCGATGACACAGCGGCCTGAGTTATTTAAAGTGGCCTTCCCGGCAGTCGGGGTGTTGGACATGCTGCGCTACCACAAGTTTACGGCCGGAGCCGGTTGGGCGTTTGATTACGGCACCGCTGACGACAGCGAACAGATGTTTCACTACTTGTACACGTATTCGCCTTATCATGCGTTGAAAGACGGGACAGCTTACCCGGCTACAATGGTCACTACTGCCGACCACGACGACCGGGTGGTGCCCGCACATTCCTTTAAGTTTGCGGCGCGTCTGCAGGAATATCACGCTGGAACAAATCCGGTGCTGATCCGCATCGAGACCAAGGCAGGACACGGGGCAGGCAAGCCGACGGCAATGGTCATTGCCGAGCAGGCGGATAAATGGGCATTTTTATTTCAGAACACCGGGACTTCTTACCAAGAACAACCCTAACATAGCAAACATGGAAATCCAACGAGACGACAACGGCAAAAAAGGACAATTCAGCGCATGGGTTGATGGCGAAGAGGCAGGCTTGATGACCTACACCTGGGCGGGGGATCATAAGTTTATCATCGACCATACCGAGGTGAAACCGGATTTTTCGGGAAAAGGAATCGGGAAGCAATTGGTAATGGCTGCGGTCGCGTTTGCTCGCGAAAACAACCTCAAGATATTACCACTTTGCCCGTATGCCAAGCAGGTGTTTGAGCGGACACCGGATATACAGGATGTCCGTTACCGCTGATCTAAAAAGGTTACCCGGTTTTTGCTTTCTTCGGGAAAACCAATGACGCTATTACGCTGACGGCGAGAATAGAGACAATCACAATCAGAGAATGCGACGTGGTAAAGCCCCACTCGTCCAGCCAATGGTGCAGCAACATCTTGGCCCCGATAAACACCAATAGAAACGACAGACCGGTTTTGAGGTAATGAAACTTGTGGATGATGTTGACCAGTAGGAAAAACATCGATCGCAACCCTAAGATGGCAAAGATATTGGAGAAAAAGACGATATACGGGTCTTTCGTCACGGCAAAAATAGCCGGAATGGAATCCACTGCAAAAATTAGATCGGTAAATTCAATAACCAGCAATACGAGGAAAAGTGGGGTAATATACTTTTTGCCTGCTTCTTTGTGAAAAAAATCCCCCCCGACGAAAGTGGGGTATACCGAAAAATATTTGGAAGAGAATTTCACCACCGTATGATTCTGGGGGTCAATTTCTTCTTCCTCGCTCCGGTGCAGGAACATATTGATTCCCGTGTAGACCAGGAAAAAGCCAAAGATGTAGAGTATCCACCCGAACTGACTGATCAGTGCAGCGCCGAGAAATATAAATAGAAAACGTAGGATGATGGCACCGATGATGCCCCAAACTAATACTTTATGGTAATATTTTGCGGGCACTCCGAATGAGCTGAAAATCAAAACCATCACAAAGATATTGTCTACGGATAAGGCGTATTCGACCACATAGCCCGTGAGGTATTCCAGCGCCAGGTTATTTTTATAGATGGTCAGGCTGGCGGCGAAATCGTCCGGTATCAGGCGGATGTTATGCAGGTGCTTCTGGGTGATTTCAGCCAATCGGGTGAAGTCGTAGACATCGTGCAGCTCATGCCCCCATATGCGCAGCACTACGTAAAATACCAGCGCGAAGGTTACCCACACGGCACTCATGATGGCGGCTTGCGTAAGACTTACCGCTTTATCGCTTTTGCTGAAAAGCCCTAGGTCAATGGCCAGCATGAGCACGATAAAGATTAAAAAGCCACCAAAGAATAAAAGTTCGTTGCTCATGTTATTTATTTCGTTCAGTTGTGTATCTTACCAATTGCTCCAACCCGTTGCGATGGCTGTTCGCAGGAAAACGGGTCAGAATATCAAATGCTTCCTGTTGATATGCCAGCATCTTTGACGCCGCGTATTCCATCCCTCCATTTGCTTTTACAAATGCAATGACCTCATGCACCTTTTTCGGGTCTTCACTGTGGTTTTTTACCAAATTGATAATGTATCGTTTTTCGGACTTGCTTACCTGCTTCAATGCATAAATCAGTGGCAGGGTAATCTTTTTCTCTTTGATATCGTTTCCCAGAGGTTTGCCCACGTCATCGATACCGAAATCAAATAGGTCGTCTTTAATCTGGAAGGCGATGCCTACTTTCTCTCCGAATTGCCGCATCTGGTCGATCATCGATGCGTCGGCTCCGGCCGATGCCGCACCACACGCGCAGCAGGAGGCGATGAGTGATGCTGTTTTTTGGCGGATGACTTCAAAATAGACGGCTTCTTCGATGTCCATCCGACGGGCTTTCTCAATTTGAAGTAATTCGCCTTCGCTCATCTGTTCCACAGCATGGGTAACGATTTCGAGTAAACTGAAGTCGTGATTACGGATTGAAAGCGACAGTCCCTTAGCAAGCAAAAAATCCCCGACAAGCACGGCAATTTTATTTTTCCATAAGGCGTTTACCGAAAAGAAGCCGCGCCGCACGTTCGCATTGTCCACTACGTCGTCATGTACCAGGGTTGCGGTATGGAGTAACTCCACCAAAGCGGCACCCCGGTGTGTAGCATCGTTGATGCTCCCGCACAACCCTGCTGAAAAAAAGACAAACATCGGGCGCATTTGTTTGCCTTTCCGCTTAACGATATAATGTGTAATGCGGTCGAGCAACGGAACGGAACTCCGCATCGACTCTTTGAATTTATCTTCAAAAATTGCCAACTCGTTGGCAATGGGTTTTTGTATTTCGCTTAGTTTGAGCATGTGCGTAAAACCGGCGCAAGATACTAAGATATTCCACAATAACCTATAGCAGTGCGATGGATTCTTCTAACTCATCGTACCACTTCTGTCCGTATTTACGGATGAGCGGTTCTTTAAGGAACGCATAGACCGGCACTTTCAGTTCCCTGCCCAGCGAGCAAGCCGAATGGCAGATATGCCAGCGGTCGTAATGCAGCACGTCAAACTCGGGGTAGGCGGTGGTCCGGATGGGATAAAGATGACAGGAAATGGGTTTTTTCCAGTTGATTTCCCCGCGTTCATAGGCTTTTTCAATCGCACATTTGGTAATGCCGTTTTCCCAGGTGACGTATGCGCATTCTTTATTGCCGTCTACACACGGCGTGGTGAGATCGCCATCCAGGTCGACAACATGCGTGCCCTGTTCCTCCACTGCTGCGATGCCCTTTTCGGTCATGTAGGGTTTTACGTTGGGATACACCGAAGCGAGTACCGCCAGTTCATCCCGCTGCAGCGGTGCCCCTGCATCGCCTTCTACACAGCAGGCACCATGGCATTTGCCGAGGTTGCATACAAACTCTTCGTTAATTAACTCCTCACTGACCAATACGGGACCTACTTCAATCATCATGGCGGGTTACTATTTGGATACACCGGCTAATTTTTCGCCCAAGGGATATTTCAGCCCCTCGGCGTCGGCAAGTTCCAACGTCACAGAGCCAATTAATATCTCGACCTGTGCTTTTACCGGAATGCGATTGCCGTCGTTGGTAACCCAAAGGTACAGTCGGCTGTCTTTCCGGAAGATCCGGCCGGGCGTTATCTCGGGACTGAATTTCAAGCACTCCAACGTGCCGATAGGGGTTTTTATGCTTTCTATTCCAATGTATTCAATACCTAACGTGGCGATCTCATCATTAAGGAAATAGGTCATTTTGAAAGACTGCCCCGGTTTCACATTCGTCAGATCGAGGTTACGGGAAAAATAGTAAGCTGAAAGCAGATCGAATGTCTGGGCAGATTGGCTCTTAAAGGTTCCTTTGTTTCCCTGTACGGTTTGGTTGCGGTGATCAAACCGAACGATATCCGTACGGCGGTAATTTCCTTCCCGTATGTTTTCTGTATAATAATGTGGCAGAAACGTCCGTGAATCAATGTACGAATCGTAACGGTTGTCTACGGTATAAAAAACACTGAATGCTTTGGAGGTTTGGCCCCGTGCAGTCAGGTGGAAGGAGTGCGGGCTGCTGAATTTGATTTTTGAATCTTCGACCTTAAGTGTGCCCACAGCAGCCGAAATGACCCCATAACGCAGGCGGTAGTGCAACTCCTCGCCAGCTTTGAATGCCGGTTCTTTCAGGAAAGGAAGGGTTTGCCCCTGGGCAAAGAACACCAGACCCAAAAAAAGGTTTATCAATAGAACGCCGCTTTTGGTCATGTGTCAGGCCTTACGCTTAAAAACGGGAACCGTGGAACAAGGTTCTCCGTATAGAATACTTTTCGCTACTTTACTCAGTTGGGTGGTAAATTTGACAAAGGCCGATTCGGGAATGGGAACGTCGCCACAACCTTTAACAACCACACGTTGATCCCGGTAGGCCTCCATGTCCAGCTTGGACAGTGCACGTTCGTACAATACCGTCTCTAAGGTATTCAGGTCGCCAAACACAATGTCTTTTGCGTAAGGTTCCAGCCGGTTAGCCAGCAACATATAAGCCCATGTGGGAACGATCGCATCTGCCGTGCAGGTGATGGCCACATATTTATCGGTATACTGCGACCAGTCGTGTGTTTTTACAAATTCCCTGAATTCCTTCTCGCGCAGGATAAGGCCATGGAATAAATTATCTTTCATATCGTATACCACGCGTTCACCCTGCGGAGCAAAGCGGGCAAGGTCTACGGTAACCAAGCCACTTTGTGCCACTTTATTGATAATGGTTTCTTGTATTTCCATAACAAAAATCCGGATGGCGTTGTTAACCATCCGGATACAAAGTTACGAAATAAATATGACTGATGGTTCCGTTAAAAGAACCTCGCCCGGTTGTCTACGATATCGGCCTTGTCCTGCAACGCACGGAATACGCGGGACCAAGTGCGCTGTACCTGGGCCTGAGTCATCTGCTTTTTCTGGGCGCTCAGATCACCCGGCGCTTCCGGATTTACAAAACCGGTTACCTCCACTACGTATACACCCTGCGAACCTCGGATGGGTTTTGAGGGTTGTTTGGGCTGTAAGCCGAATACGGTACCTACGACGGCATTTTCCTGGGCAACCCCCGGAATAACGGGATTTGCGAACACGATATTTTCAGCAGATGCAGGTGCTTTTCCTAGTTTTTCTCCGATTTGAGCGATGGTGGTTGCCCCATTGGCAGCTTCGGCAACCTGCGCAATCAGTTTTTTGGCCTTTACACGGTTGCGTACAATCGGCTCAATTTCACTTTTTACCGCTTCCAGCGGTAATTGGCCCTTTTCACGGATACCCGTAACGCGGGCAACTACGTATTTGGTTTCCGATTCGTAGATTTTGTCGGAAACATCGCCCTTGTCGGCTTCAAAAGCCCAGCGGACTAACTCGCGCGGCACTTCCGTACCCATCAGCATCGTCTCCATGGCGGTGATGTTATCTGCTTTCAATACCGAAACACCCTGCTGTGTGGCAACTTCCTGGAAATTGTTCTTATTAAGCGCGCCGAAGAACTGGGTTGCTTTGTTGTAAGCGGCATTCATGGTTTCCTTTCCGCTGTTTATCTGTTTGTCGATTACAGCAGCTTTCACCACGCGCGACGAACCGATCTGATCTTCTACCTTGATGATGTGAATACCGAATTGGGAGTTTGCTACCACAACATCTCCCTTTTTGGCGTCAAATGCAGCATTTTCAAATGCGGGAACCATCATTCCGCGGGCGAATGTACCGAGTTCACCGCCATTTATTTTGCTGCCCTCGTCTACACTGAACTGAACGGCCAATGCGGCGAAACTCTCTCCTTTTTCGATAAGTCCTTTAATGGAGTCGGCCTTGGCTTTGGCTTTGTCCATGCCGCCTTCAGTGGCCGGGTTAAGCAGGATATGGCTGGCTTTGACCGAGTCAGGCCCCACTTTCGTATCAATGATCTTCGCAATTTCAAACCGGCCATTCGTTAATACCGGCCCTACTGTTGTGCCAACCGGCGCACGGAATACCAATGTATCCAATGCCGGACTGAATTCACCTTGTTTGCGGAAAATATAGGGGTACTTGGTGTCCGAATTGACGGCGGCAAAGAGGGAGTCGGTGGTCGATTCGGCGAGTTGGGCTTTCAGCTCTTCGATGGTCGTCCGGACGCGTGCCGTATCCTGGGCTGTGGGGCTTGCGTCAAATACGACATATTCGAGGTTGCGTGTTTCTTCTTCGTTTTTGAATACTCCTTTGTTTTCGTTGTAGTACGCTTTGTAGTCCTGATCGGAGAGGGTCACTGAACTGTCCGGTACCGACTCGTAATCCAGCAAAACATATTCAAAATTGGCTAATTTATTCCGTTGGCTGTACTCTTCGTTGGCTTCCAACGCCGTTACGTAAATGCTGTTATTGATCAGGTTGGTGTACTTGGTGCTCAACTGTTCATCCATCACGCTTTGCAGCAGTGCATCCCATTGTGCGTGCGCTTCATGCCCCGGAGGCAACGTACCCACCTGTGAGATGAAACCATTGAGTTGGCCACGGTCAAATTGACCGGTTTGCGGATTGCGGAATGCCTGTTGGATTTGCATGGAAGGATTATCTCCCTGAACCAGGTCATTCAGTTCAGTTTTACCTACAGTCAGACCAATACGTCCGACTTCATTTTTCAATAATTCACGGTTCAGGTATTGACCCCATACTTGTTGAACGGCATAGGATTTCATTTGTGGGTTCAGCGTACCCCCGCCCATCTGCTGGCGGAACATTTCCGAAGTTTGGTCTACCTGCGCGTTAAATTCATTGATATCGATGGTTTCTCCGTTGATGCTACCCACCTGATTCTGATGGCGTGCCCAAAAGGGTGTGCCATAGTTGATCACGTCTCCCAATAAAAACGCGAAAATCGCGAAACCGATAAAAATGACGATCACCAAGCCCGCCCGGTTGCGCAAGTAATTCATAAATCCCATAACCTATCTAAAACTGTTTCTTTAAGCTGTTATTTTTATTGATAATATCTTGTCTTTTCAGGTGATTGTGCACCCTTTTTCAAAATGAGGCGCAAGATACAACTTTTATCAAAAAAAGAGTAAAAACTTGATAAATTGCATGGTATGCTAACGGAACATCGGCCCTTTTCCGTCTTCAAAGATATAGAGGCCGGTTGAATTCTGCACCTCAATATTTTCAAAGTTCCCATCTGAATGGAAAGAGGATCCCATGAAGTTTCCACGTCCGTCTTTAAAATATGCTTCAATAGGCACATGGTTATAAAACGTGTTGGCTTTCTGATCGTGGATGAGTTCTTCCGTTTTGATGACGGAACCATCCGCCCGCGTAATGACCACATTATCCCGGAATTCGGTCAGCTCTTCGGCCTCCTTCTGGATAGCATAGTTGGATGTGATGCGTTGGGTTTCCACCCCATTTTCATCAAAAAAGACGATGGTAACTCCCTTTTGGAATTCGTAGTACGGTTTTTCTACGTTATAATGCCGCATCTCGGGCGCGGTCATTTTTGCCTTTACCAGTGCGGAATCGCTGTAGACGACCGTGACCTGCTGGGAGATGTCTACCGGTTCTTCGGCCTGAATGGCGGCTATCCGGTCCACTTCCTTCAGGTCGGTTTCACAGGATGAAAACAGTAGGGTGCCGATGCAGGCACACGCTGCAAAACGAAAGATATTTCTGCCAATTAACCGCATCGCTGACAATCCTGAATCCAATCGCTAATCATAGCGGTTGCGCCTGAACCAACGTTCGTTGAGCGTAAACCCTAAGTTGAAGTTAATGTAGCGCTCGCGCACCAGGTTGTTGGACAGGGTACCCATCTGACCAAATTCGGTCGAGAAATTGATTTTATAAAAGGATGTTCCGAACAGGGAAGGCAGGGGAAAACCAAAACCTACCGTCAATGCCATTTGCTTGATATCCTGATTAGCGATGTTGATGTAAGACTTGTTATATTTAAAACCGAGCCGGTAATCCACTACGCCCAAGTAATTCACTGAGGTGATATCCGGAGTGATCTGGCCGCCGACGGAAAAACCATAGCTGTCTGTGAGTCCCGGATTGTCTCCACCGATCCGGAAATCGCTCCATTTTGCATAATTGAAATCGCCACCGATCATCCAATGATTGCCCTTCGCAAAGCTGAAACCCACGCTGTGCTTCATTGGCATGCTGATTTGTTGTTTTTGACCTTCGTACGTATCAATGGAATCAACAGGTAGGTTTTCAAAGTCGTCTTTCACACTGGTTGGAGTACGGGTTACAACACGTGATGCCGTGGTGTTAAGTGGATTACCCGCGGTTCCGGTATAACCGATGGTCAGGCTTAGGTTGTTGCCAAGTGGCTGGAAATATTGGGCCCCATAATCAAAACTGAACCCCTTGATGTACTGACTACTGTCTATCCGCACATTGAGGCCACCCACATCGTTTGGAAATTCAATGGATCGGATGTTGTTCAGCGTACCGAAGAGGTAGGAAACATTGGCTCCCACACTGAAATTTTTGTTTAATTGGATTCCGTAGCCTAAATACGCTTTCGTGGCTCCTCCGGCTCCTGCATATACGGTCCGGATGTCTGTGGTATCAATGGAACCGGGGATGGCATAACTAAACCCTACATCCGAAAAAGGCATGATGCCGAAGCTGATGCCGCCGGGGCGCCCCAATGGGATACCGAAGTTGATGTGGCTGAGTGCGAAATTGTAGGAATTTTCAGAAAGCTGGCTCCGGCTCAATTGTGTGACATTTCCAAATACACCGACATCTACTGTGGTAAGTCCCAAAGCGGAGTAGGATGCCGGATTGCCCACATTGATGTTGCCATAGCCACTCAGGTAGCGTACGCCGGTTGCAATGCCACCCATCGCCCGTGTTTGAGGTAACAGATCCCCACGGATCTCTCCCAAACCAAAACGTGAATAAGGAGAACTGGTGGTAGAACGCTGACCGTATATCAGGGTACTTGACAAAAGGAGGACAAGAAAAACAAAAGCTTTCAGGGTATGCTGCATGATAATGTTCGGGTACTTTGGAATGGGGAAGTGATGCTGCATGTGCGTCATTAAATCGGATGCGATAAAGCCGTGGAGAGAATGGACTCGAAAATAACCAACCCATCCGTATTGCCCAATAGGTTATCCGCGGCACGTTCCGGATGTGGCATCATGCCAAATACATTCCGTGCACGGTTGCATACGCCGGCGATGTTTTCCACAGATCCATTGGGGTTTGCCGCGTCGGTTACGTGACCAGCCGCATCACAATAACGGAGTAATACTTGGTCGTTGTCATGTAGGGACTTCAGCGTATCGTTGTCAACAAAATAATTTCCCTCACCATGCGCAACCGGGATTTTATAGGCACGTCCGGTTTCCATTTGTGAGGTAATCAGGGAGTGGGTGGTTTGAGGGGTTAAGTATATGTTTTCGCAAATAAATTTCCGTTGCCGGTTGTGTAACAGTGCTCCGGGTACCAAGCCCGCCTCGGCTAATATCTGGAAGCCATTACAGATGCCTAAGAGGTAACCTCCGTTGTTTGCATAGGCGATAATCTCCTGCATGATGGGGGAGAAACGTGCAATGGCACCGGAACGTAAATAGTCGCCATACGAAAATCCTCCCGGCAACACGATAAATTCCGCACCCTGTAAGTCGTGGTCTTTGTGCCACAGGCGGACCACTTCTTGTCCCATAATGTGTTCCAATACATAGATGATGTCCTCATCACAATTGGAACCCGGAAATATAACGACACCAAACTTCATGCAACGCTGTAAATTAAAAATGTATGCAAAGCTATCTAATTTTTAGTTGCCACAGGATACCCTTTTTGTTAAAAAAGGTTAAAACGCTGTTTATAAATTGCTTAGAAAAACTGAAAATAGATGATTGTGAGGACCAAAAGGACGTAAACGCTTTCATAGAACCATCTCGTGGTTGCGTAGTTAAAATAATACGTCATGCAAATGGCGATAGGGGGAACCGCCAAAAGAAAATGGCTTATGGACCAATCTGCATTGAGGTAAAAAGATACAACAGCGAGCATAAACATGCAGAAAAGCAATTGAAACGACTTACGGATATGCACAACGCTTTTAAAGAGATTCTGACGCAGCGAAAGGAAAAACAATACGAGGATAAAGATTACGGGAAGCAATACCAGGTAGTCGTAGATATCGATGTGTACGGATGTTGGGAAGGGATAAGCCAACGGGAGCCAGATTTCATAAAATTCTGCCATCCGGTCAAACCAGAGGTATACCACACCCAATAGAAAATAGACCGTAGCAAAGCCGATCGGCGCGGCCAGCCATTCACGCCAGTTGAAGGGACGAAAAATGATCAGGCTGCACCAGAGCAATAGCAGCATGACAATGAAGGGAAAATATACCAGACTTCCCAATGCGACAATCATGCCCAAGTCGAACATCAATGGCTTGATTTCGGCGTGTCGGTAGATGCTGAATAATTTATCCAGCATCCATATGGAAAGGAAGTTGCAAATGAGAATCGGCGATAGCACCAGGAATGGCAGGAAGAGGCTGGCCAGGGTCATGTACAGCAGCGCTGGCAGAAAGCTCGATCGGCCTACCAAGTTGAAGCGATTGACCGTCCGGTTAATCAACAGGGCTTGAAAGATGGTGAGTACCAACGTGATCAATACGTTGGCTTGCGGGGTAATGTTTTCCGGAGAAAGCTTGCCTGTGAAATTGGCAATGGCGGGTTCAAAAAAGACCGGCATCAGGTTTCTCGGTAAATGCATAAACACACCCAGGCACAGTACAAGGCCCGTTACGGATAATAGCAGGATGTTTAACGGCGTGTATTTCCGAAACTGATTAATCACGCTGCAATTATAGTGGTAAATTTTGATAATTGACAGTTAATAATTGACAATTGATAGTTGATAATTGACAGTTGTCCATTATCCATTATCCATTATCCACTATCCACTATCCACTATCCATTATCTAAGCCATCGGTTCCGATTTAAGCAGGTCGAGTAACCGGCGGATATCGAGCTTACTGTCCAGGCTGTCATTGTCGGATGTATCTGGATCCAGATCGGCAGTGAGGTAGTCGGCTGCTTGGTAGCGGTATACCTGCCAATTTCCTTTGTGATATTCAAGTGCGGTAAGGTTTTCCACCCAATCGCCGGAATTAAGATAGGTTACCATTCCTTTTTCGGTTTCGATCTGCCGGATTTCGGGTTGATGTATGTGGCCACAGATGACATATTGATACCCCTTTTCAATGGCCAATGTGGCGGCCGTTACTTCGAAATCATTGATGAATTTAACGGCATTTTTGATGCTGTTTTTGATTTTTTTTGACAGGCTCATTTTTTCCCGGCCCAATTTCATCAGGATCCAATTAACCAGGCTATTGAGCAAGATCAGGGTGTCGTATCCAATGGCACCGAGGCGCGCAAGCCACTTGGAATGTTGCATGGTGACGTCGAAAATGTCGCCGTGGAAAACCCATGCGCGTTTTTTCCCGACACGCAGGGACAGTTTATTGGTGATGGTCAGTGACCCCAATTGGAAATCGGCAAATTTACGTAGCATCTCATCGTGGTTGCCGGTCAGGTAAATCACCGGAACTCCTTCGGCTACGAACTTGAGGATTTTCCGGATTACCTTCATGTGCGATTCGGGCCAGTAGCGTTTGCTGAATTGCCAGATATCGATGATGTCCCCATTCAAAAGGATTTTTTTGGGTTTGATGCTCTTCAGATACCGTAGCAGTTCTTTGGCGTGGCATCCATAGGTGCCCAAATGTACGTCTGATAGGACGACCAGATCTACTTCCCGTTTGTTCATAGGCTGCGGGTATTACTTAATCTTCTCCCTCTTCAAACCGCACGTCGATGTATTTGGTAACTAAATAAGACAATCCACCGAGACACAGGATGATGATGCAAATGGTTAATTCTAATGTGTATACCATATTGCACACAAATGTGATGAATAAACATTACCTGAATATTATTAATGGGTTAAATAATATCCTGTATTTTTTGGAGTTTGAAAGATCACAGTTATTTTTTCCGGCTGATCGCGATACCTGAATTGCTCGACCGGTCTACCGTGGTTTCGTAGCCCGGCTGGCTGCTCACAAAATCCATATATTCCTTTATGCCGCCGATGGATTGCAGCACGTTGTGGGTGGTGAAGGTACCGCCTGTTTTGAGTTTTGGGTCAACGTCTTTGAAATATTGGATGTACCAGTCCTTGTCTGCGTCCGAAAAGACAAAATCAAGCGGCCCCTCCACTTCCTTTACCAGCTGATGGGCATCGCCCAGCCGGAAATCCACAAGATCAGCCAGCCCCAGGAATTTTAGGTTTTCGATGGCCTCCCGTTGCCTGTTTTCGTCGATTTCAAGGGTGACGAGCCTACCGCCCGTTTTGCTGAGTGCCCAGGCAATCCAAACGGTAGAATGACCTGTGGATGTACCGATTTCCAGTGCAGACTGATAGTGGTTGTTTACGATGAGATCATGCAGTACCTTCCCGTCTTCATACGGCACATTGAGGTCCTGCCATGCCGACCGTTTTTCTGTCAGGAATTTTTCCACGCGTTTGTCCAATTCGCTTCGGGTCTCGGTGACCTGGGCCATGCATCCCGCCACTAGGCTAAACAAAAAGATGCACGACAGTGCTGGTTTGATTCGAAGAGCAACTTTCATGGCAATAACCGGTATATATGTGTAAAAACATATGGTGTCAGGTTTTGTTTAGAGAATCCGGTTAATAATTAAAAAATGATAGCTTTGCAGGGGAGCATACTAGCAGGTTTTTGTGCATTTTTTAATACATCGTATGATATTCCGTCGACAACTGCTGAAATACATTGTTTATCTGCCAATCCTTGTGGTGACCTTGTTGGTGTCCGCCAAAAATGATGTAGAACCAATTGAAGGTCAATCGGCACCGGGGCAGGAATGGAAAGGTCCCGAATTGAAAGTAATGGCTTATAACATTCACCATTGCAATCCGCCCAGTCAGCCAGATTTGATTGACGTTGAAGCGATCGCCAAGGTCATCCGAAACGAGTCGCCAGATTTGGTGGCCCTGCAGGAAGTGGATGTGCATACGCGCCGGTCGGGCGAGGATCTGCACCAGGCAAAAGCGCTGGCAGAATTGACCGATATGCACTATTATTTCAGGAAAGCTATCGACTATGAAGGCGGTGAATACGGTATTGCCGTGCTTTCGAGGTTTCCGATTGAAGATACACTGGGTTTTGCATTGCCCATGGCACCCGGCCTTAACGCCGAACCCAGGGCTGTCGCAGCTGTCAAAGTGAAACTGCCGGATGGCCAAATGCTGATAGTTGCCAGCACACATCTTGATCTGGCTACACAGCATCGTTCTTTGCAGGCACAAAAAATTGTGGAATCCTTTACGAAAGACAATTACCCGGTGATCGTGGCCGGCGATTTCAATGATGTAGTGGGAAGCGAACCCATCGAAATCATGGATCAGGCATTCCGCCGGACCTGCGTAGGAGACAATTGCCCGGGGACGATTCCTGTAACAACTCCCAACCGAATTATCGACTATGTTTTTTATCGCCCATCTTCAGCGATGCGTGTGACCGAACACCGGGTTGTGGCAGAAACCTATGCGTCTGATCACCGTCCGGTGGTAGCTGTATTACAGCTAAAGGATTGACCGGTCCGCTCGTTTTATGCCGTGATTTTGCTATCAGTGATACATCCGATGGATGCAGATGATACCATCTGCGCATACTTGAATAATACACCCTGGGTGATTTTCGGAACAGGTTTGGTCCATTGTGACCGCCGCAGACTGATTTCGTCTTCGCTCAGTTTGGCATCTACCCGATTGTTGCGGACATCGATGGTCAGCGTATCGCCGTCCTTTAGCAGTGCAATGAGTCCTCCTTCTGCCGCTTCCGGTGAAATGTGGCCCACGACAAATCCGTGTGTGCCACCCGAGAAGCGGCCGTCCGTAATCAGTGCCACTTCCTTGCCGAGGCCCGCACCCATGATGGCAGCGGTCACCTTCAGCATCTCCGGCATGCCGGGACCACCTTTGGGCCCCACATAGCGAATGACGATCACGTCTCCTTTGCGGATTAGCCCTTTCTTTACGGCGTCGACGGTTTCATCTTCGCTGTCGAATACCCTTGCCGTACCTTCAAAGAACTCACCTTCTTTGCCGGTTATCTTCGCTACGGCACCTTGGGGGGCGATGTTCCCATAGAGGATTTGTAAGTGCCCGGTAGGTTTCAGGGGTTTATCCAGCGGCGTCAGAATATTCAGCTCGTTGTTCCAGGGCTGAATGTCTTCGAGGTTTTCACGAAGTGTTTTACCGGTAACGGTCAGGCAGTCGCCGTCAAGCAGTCCTTCTTCCAACAGAATTTTTAACACGGCGGGTGTACCGCCACTATCGTGTACGTCTTCCATCATGTATTTGCCGCTTGGTTTCAAGTCGGCAATCAGTGGCGTATGGTTACTGATGTACTGGAAATCATCCAATGTTAGGGGAAGGCCAAAAGCCTGTGCGATGGCCAGGTAATGCAAAACGGCATTGGTGGAACCGCCTAATGCCATCACGACCACCAGTGCATTTTCCAGCGACCTGCGGGTAACGATGTCACGCGGCTTCAAATCCAATTGGAGCAGGTTTTTGATCGCTGCTGCGGCCGCAACGCATTCCTGCTTCTTTTCGTCGCTGGTAGCGGGGTTGGACGAGCTATAGGGGAGTGAGAGACCGAGTGCTTCGATGGATGAAGACATGGTGTTCGCCGTATACATGCCGCCGCATGCGCCTGCACCGGGGCATGCGTTGCGGATAATCTGACTCAGCTCTTCCTCATCTATGAGGCCCGCCACCTTAGCGCCATAGGCTTCAAACGTGGAAAGAACATTGATTTTTTTTCCTTTGTGCCGGCCGGAATGAATACTTCCGCCATAAATCATCAGTGCAGGACGGTTAAGCCGTCCCATGGCAATTGCCGCTCCGGGCATGTTTTTGTCGCATCCCATGATGGTGACCAGCCCGTCATACCATTGGCCACCCATAACGGTTTCGATGCAATCCGCAATAAGGTCGCGCGAGGGCAGTGAGAAGTTCATGCCGAAGGTGCCCATGCTGATGGCATCGCTTACACCGATGGTGTTGAAGGTGAGTCCGTTCAAGTCGACCGTTTTGAGCGCGTCGGTGACAATCGCCGCGAGGTCATTGAGGTGCATGTTGCACGGATTTCCTGCCCAGCCCGCACTGGCAACGCCTATCTGCGGCAGTTTGATGGTCCGTTCGTCCAAGCCGATGGCATGCAGCATGGCCCGTGAGCCTGGCTGGTCTTCGTTTTCAGTAAGTTTACGGCTAAATTTATTTAATACAGTATCCATTAAGTACTTAGTAGTATGTTAGTAATTGCTAAACAGGGGTTATTCGGGAAGGATCGTACCACCTCCATCGTTTGATAAATACGCGGCTTCTACGAGGCGCATGGTATCATAAGCGTGTTTCACCGAGGTAATGTGGGCAGCATCGGGATCTTCAATGGCGCATTGCAAATCGGCCATGGTGGCCATGAAGGCATCGGGGTACCAGGCACCGGGAATAGGTTCTTCCACCCAACCCTTGTCCGGATGTTCCGAAAGGAAATACGCAAAATGATCCGCTTCACCTTTCGGAAAATTGATGTTTTTTCCCAGTGTTGCCTTGATTGCACCTTTCGTTCCTTCCCATTTCACGAAAGAATCCTGGTGTTCCAATCCGAAGTCATGCCCATGATTGGTATTGACAAATGCACGGATGGGCCTGTCGTAGTCGAAAACAATGATGGAACGGGTGGAAGCCAATTGCATCTGTTTGGGATGCTGGAACGTTTTGGCATAAATCTGCTTCGGCATTCCCAAGAAGTATTTGATCATGTCCATATAGTGGATGCTGTGGTAAAGCATTTCCATGCGGGGGATACCGAATAGAAACTCCCACAGCTCCCAGGGATGATAGATATTCATCCGTATTTCCATATCATGCAAATCGCCGATGGCACCCTGGTCGATGAGGTGTTTGGCAGCAATGATGGAGGGAATCAATTTCATCTGGAAATTCACGCTGGCTGTGAACTGTTTGGATTCACAGATGCGGAGAATTTCTTTGGCCTCTTCCAATGTTTCGCCCATCGGTTTCTGCATCATCACGTTGGAGCCCCGGGGCAGTTGGCTGAGAATATCAATCAGCCGGGATGCCGGTACGGCGATGTCGAATACGGCACCCGGTGGGGTGCTGTGGATCAGTGCATCCAAGGAGCTATGTACTTCGGGGATCTCAAACAACGAGGCCACCCGTTTTGCCTTTTCGGGCTGTAGGTCATAGATACCAAGAACGGGCCAGTTTGCTTTTCGATAAGCCGGGAGATGGGCTTCTTCCATGATACCTCCGGCGCCGATGACGACGATCGGCCGGGGATACGAGGGCAACCTAAAGTCGGCAGAAAGTTTATATTGTGTCATGTGGATCGTATGAATCAATTTGATAGAAATCAAGTGCATTTTGATAAAACACCCGGGTTAGTTCATCCGGCGAGAGCCCCCGGCACAATTGCAGGGCGGTGTCAAACCAACGCGCGTAGTCGGATGCGAGTGTCACGACGGGCCAGTCCCCGCCGAACGCCATGCGAGCCGGTCCGAAATGTTCCATGACCACCTCCACATAAGGCTGGAGATCGGCCACGGTCCACCGGTCCCAATCGGCTTCGGTAACCAAGCCCGAAAGCTTGCAATGGACACGAGGATTTTTTGCCAGTTCCGTTATGTGGTGTTTCCATTGCGAGAACGCGTTGGTTCGGATAGCAGGTTTGCCAAAGTGATCGAGCATATAGCGTACATCCGGAGCCGCCTCTACCAGCTTCACCGCAGCAAGTAGCTGGTGGGCTTTCACGCATAGATCAAAACTCAGATTGTGCTGGCATAACAACTCCATATGGGCAATGAAACGCGGATTACCATATAATGAGATGGATTCTTCTTCCAGCCGACGGATGCCCTTTACCAATTTGTTCGTTGTGAGCGCCTTCAATTTTTCGAGTGCCTGATCGGATTCCAATGGAAAATAGGCGACAATGCCGCAGATACGGGAGTCCTGTGTGGCTAGCTGTGTCACATAGTCGACCTCGGTTTGATATTCATCGGGCAGGCATTCACATTGAAGAAAGATCAAATTCGAAATAGGTATCTCTTTGGTCGCTTCCCGGTATTCGGCAAGTCCCAACGTTTTTTTTATGGCCGGTACGTCATCCAACCACGGATAGCTCATTTTGGAAAGGTCCCAAAAATGCACATGCGCATCTGTAATTCGAAGGCTACTATAACTGGTGTTTAACGGTGTCATAAAATTTTTTTAAAGGTATACGAAAAATTACCGTAGCGATGGTATTGGATTAGCCAGTATCTGTACGAATTTGATTTATTGCTATTTTATTGATCTTTTTATCTTATTTTCGGTATTTAATTGACATTATAGTTGTGAATTTATAAAATTCCTGTCAAAAAAATATATATCCAATGAAACCCATTTATGCCAAACCCCCATTAGGTAGTCGCGCAGCCTTCCAGGTCAGAAAGGATTATTTTGATGTGCTGGATACAAAATGGCATTATCATTCGGAATATGAGTTGGCCTATATTAACTATCCGCATGGCAAGCGGATAGCGGGCAATAGCATTGCTACCTTTGAAGGGGGCGATTTGGTGTTTTACGGCCCCAACCTTCCGCACGCCTGGTCGCACGAGCCCGTCGCAGAAGAACAGAAAGGTTATAATAAAGGCCTTTTATACGATGCCATTGTGGTTCACTTCAGTGAGTCGTGTTTTGGTGAGTCTTTTTTTGCCATTCCGGAAATGAGTGCCATACAAGCGATCCTTAAGAAAAGCACACGGGGTTTACTGGTGCACGGTACGTCGCGAAAACGTATTGCACAATGGATGACACAGTTGGTAGATGATACGGGATCGAAGCGGGTTATTTTATTGCTCCAAATATTGGAAGAGTTGTCTACCTCAAAGGAATATGGTCTCCTGTCATCGGCGGGGTACTGGGATAACCTCAACGATCACGATGCGGTACGGATGAGCAGCATCTATGAGTATATCATTCAAAATTTCACCAAAGAGATCGCATTGGAGGAGATTGCTACCCAGGCGCATATTTCCCCTTCGGCTTTTTGCCGGTATTTCAAAGCGCGTACCAAGCGAACGCTTAAAGAATTTGTAAACGACCTGCGTATCAATTATGCGTGTCAACTGCTGGAGGAAAACCGGCATAGCATCACCCAGATCTGTTTTGAAGCGGGATTCAATAACATTTCCAATTTTAACCGCCGGTTTAAAGAAATCAAGGGAATTACCCCGCAACAGTACCGAACCAATATATTAGGTATCTATCATAAATAACCACAAACAAGTCAGACTGGGCTTGATTCAATCCTAAGCAAGGTCAAAAGCGTATTGATAGTAGCCAAATCCGTACTGGTCTGGATAGCTATTTACGGCTTTTTTTGTGTTTATAATTATAAACCCTGATAATCGATGCAGTATCAAGGACCCGTGGTATTTTTTCCACATAAAGCTAACCAGTATCCGCTTGCTACTTGGACCGGCAGGCTTGCGCTAAACGATTAAATTAAACCTTTATGAAAAAGTTATGTATGTGTAGATGTTTACTCTTAACCTTACTTCTTGGGACACTAGTCAATTTTTCCCTTTATGCCCAGAACGCGGTTACAGGTTCCGTGAAGGATGAAAGCAGTAATCCACTTGCGGGTGTGTCTGTACAGGTCGAGGGAACCACGATCGGTACGAAAACCGACGAAAATGGTCAATATACCATTTCTGTTCCAGACGGCGACGCGGTGCTTGTTTTTTCATTTGTGGGGTATTCACCGGAAAAGGTGACTGTGGGAACACAACGGCGTGTTGACGTCACACTGCTGGGGTCTGCAACGGAGTTGGAAGAGGCCGTCATTGTGGGTTACGGAACTCAAAAGAAAGTAAGTGTGGTGGCTGCTATTTCGACGATGAAAGCCACGGCCCTGCGGCAAACGCCTGCCTCTAACATAGGTATTGCATTAGCCGGGCGTTTACCCGGATTGAGCGTACTTCAGCGGTCGGGGGTTCCGGGGGGTGAGCAATTGGATTTTTATATACGTGGCCGCAGCACGATCAATGGGCAGCAACCCCTGATGCTTGTTGACGGTGTGGAACGTGATTTTACAGCATTGGATCCCCGGGAAGTCGAAACCATCTCGATTTTGAAGGATGCTTCGGCTACCGCTGTGTATGGTGTACGCGGTGCAAATGGTGTCATCATGGTGACCACCCGGCGGGGACATTCGGGCAAACCGGTCATTGATATTACAACAGAACAATCCTTTCAGGCACCGACCCGTCTGCCGGCAATTGTGAACGCTTATGACTATGCCCGTTTATACAATCAGGTGGAGCTGCAAAACGGGCGTGCACCGGTCTATGACGATGTTGCGCTGGAGCATTACCGGTTGGGCGATCGTCCGGAATTGTATCCGGTACGGGACTTTGTCCATGAATTTATGAAAGACGCATTTCCTATGCGGAGAGTTAACGTGAACGTAGGTGGTGGAAACGACCGGATGCGTTATTTCACTACGGTTGGATATCTCTTTCAGGATGGTATTTTCAAAACAGAGAAATTTGATGAATACGATTACGATCCCTCTTCGAAGGCCAATCGTGTCAACTTCCGGTCTAATTTTGACATCGATATCAATTCGTCGTTGAGCATGTTTCTCAACGTGAGCGGTTATATGCAAAAGAAGAACGATCCGGTCGTAGTGCCAAACAACGGAGCTTACCTAGATGATGTCAATGCATATTCCGTTGTAATCGGTTCGTTGCTGCAAACCCCCAGTAATTATCACAACGATATCACCCCCGACGGTGAGGTGCTTTCCACTCCTTTGAAAGGTGGGAACATTAACAATGTTCCTTACGGCATGCTGAACCGTTCGGGCTTCCGCAATACATTAACCAATCAGGTAACCGCAACATTGGGTGCGGAACAAAAGCTTGAATTTATCACGCCGGGCTTATCGGCAAAGGTGGTTGCTTCTTACGATGCCACTTCGATTAATCAGCAGATAAGGCAAAGAACCTTCCAGCTGTATGAGGCGAAACGGGATCCGAACGACCCGGACGGCGTGGTGTATGAACCGACGGGGACGATGACAAACAGTTCTTTATCTGACTCACAGGCCCAATCACAATGGAATTTGATGAATATCGATGCGTCGGTGAATTATTCCCGTACATTCGGCATGCACGATGTAACGGGTATGCTCCTGTTTAATCGGTATCAGCGGGTAATCAATATCGATCTTCCTTATAATTACGTGGGGTATGTCGGGCGTGCTACCTACGGCTACGATAACCGGTATCTTGCTGAAGTCAATTTTGGGTACAACGGTTCCGAACAGTTTGCACCCGGCCACAAAATGGGCTTTTTTCCTTCCTTCTCTGTGGGCTGGGTTGCCTCAGAGGAAGATTTTATAAAGGATGCGATGCCGTGGCTTTCATTTGCGAAGATCAGGGCCTCTTATGGGCAAGTGGGCAATGATAACATGAACGGAGCCCGCTTTGCGTTCCTTACTTTGTGGAACGGCAGTTATGAATCGCAAATTGGTAATACCGAACTTGAATGGGAGAAAGCCAGTAAGGCCAATATCGGATTGGAAACCCGCTTCTTCAACGATTTCAGTTTTGATGCAGACGTTTTTTATGAAAGGCGTAATAATATTTTGATTCCTGCCGATGGACTTGTCCCTACCGGAGTTTTTGGAACGGGAGGGGTGTTTGTTTCGGGAATCATTCCGAAGGTGAATGCAGGTGAAATCGAAAATAAGGGGTTTGAACTCGTGGGTGGCTATCAAAAGAGCTTCAATCCGGATACACGTCTTGACATCAAAGTGAATGGTGCTTTTAACCGCAACAAGGTGCTTTACCTGAGTGAAGTCTTGCTTCCCGAAGATTATACCTATCGCCTGCGTAGCACCGGTTATCGCTTAGGGCAGCAATGGGGATACAAAACCGCCGGTTTTTTTAACTCGGAAGACGAAATTCAGAACTGGTACGACCAATCAGGCATTGGAGCAACTCCCAAATTGGGCGATCTGAAATATGTGGATACAAACGGCGATGGAGTCGTTACCGAGCAAGATCAAGTACCCATTGGTAATCCTGAAATGCCCGAGTGGACATTTGGCGCAGCGTTTAGTTTCCAGATCAAGGGATTCGACTTTAGCATGATGTGGCAGGGAGTTGCGGGTAGAAGCTATCTTTTGACCGGACAACGAATATGGGAAACCTACAATTTCAACGAGTGGCATAAGGAAGCATGGAGCCAGGAGCGATTTGATGCCGGACTGCCGATTACGTATCCGCGCCTGGAACCGGGCAGCAATGCCAGCAAGCTTCCTTCTGATTTCTGGTATACCGATGGAAGTTACATCCGGCTGAAAAATGCGGAGATCGGCTATACGCTTCCGCAGCAACTATCAAAACGAATAGGGGCTACTTCTATACGGCTTTATGCCAATGGATTGAACCTGTTTACGTTTGATCGGTATCCGGTAAAATACCAGGATCCTGAACAGAATAATGAGTTATTGTATCCGGTTTTCAAAGCGTATAACTTCGGATTGAATGTGTCTTTTTAGCAGTTTCACGAAAATATTAACAATCATGAGGCAGATAATTTTAACGTTACTAGCAGGGTTGGGGCTTGTTTTCCAATATGGCTGCGAAAAGGTGCTGGAGAAAACCCCGGATGGTCAGACGACCATTGATAAAGTATTGAACAATTACAATCGTACCAAGGGACTGATTGATGTTGCTTATAATGAAATCTACCAAGCCCGTGATCAGATTTCATTCGTTCATAACACGATGGAGTGCTTGACCGATAATGCATTTTGGGCAGCTACTTACAATGCCTACGAATGGCACAACGGTGCACTTTCTTTATCCAATCCGGTAATCAATTGGCCCTGGGCTTCACCCAGTGAGCAGTTATGGCCCGACTTCTGGCGAGGCATCCGGTTGGCAAATAATGCCATTAAATACCTGCCGCAGTCAACGGTCATTACCGAACAGGAGCGGCGGACATGGATTGCGGAAGCACGTGTATTGCGTTGCTGGTACTACATGAATCTACTGGAGTTTTACGGTCCCATGCCTTGGATTGAGGAACCATTTGAGCCGACTTACATGGGATGGAATGAACTGGTACGGCCAACTTACGACGAGCTGGCTTCTAAAATCGAGCAGGAGTTGCTGGATGTAATTAATTCGCGGGTTTTGCCGGATCGTCAGCCTACGCAGGAAGCCCGCCGTGTGGACAATGGCATTGCGTATTCCATCCGTGCCCGTGTATTGTTATATAATGCTAGTCCGCTTAATAATCCCGAAAATGACCAAAACAAATGGCGACGGGCAGCTGACGCAGCCCAGGATGTACTAAATATGCCCAACTACAGCTTGGTGAGCATGTCCGATTACAAGCGCCTGTTCATCGGTGCATTTTCAACCCCGGTAACAGAGATTATCTGGCGGTCCTGGACCGATAATTCGCATATTAATAACGCGAATGGTGTAGACGTTGGCAGCTATCCCTATGCAAGTATCAACCACATGTGGAACTGCGGTGAGTCGCCCACACAAGAGTTAGTGGATGCCTTTGAAATGACAAATGGTGCCTTGCCTGTAACGTATGACGACGCTACCCGTACCCGTGTAACGGTGACGCCCGAGGCCGCTGAATTAGGTTATAGCGAGGCTGCCGGCGGCGATCCGTATGCTAACCGCGATGCTCGCTTCTACATCAATATTGTGCACAACATGATGAACTACGGCGTGCCCTATAACTGTACGGAACCTTACATCATCGAAACCTTTGTGGGTGGGCGTAATGGCTTTAACGACGTGATTTCGCAGGAAACGCAACGCTCCTGTACCGGCTATTACAGTGGTAAGGACAAGCAGATCAAATATTGGGGGCCGGGAGGCAGCCAAGGTCATGAGCCTACACACTGGGTGTTTTTCCGCCTGGCGGAATTTTACTTGCAAAAGGCAGAAGCGCTGTGTGAACTCGGTGATTTGGAAGGTGCCATGACCGCGCTGAATGTGATCCGGCAACGTGCCCTGCAGCCCAGACTTCAGGATGTACCCGGATTTGTTAATACCCAGGAATTTATCCGCGAGCGTATCCGCAATGAGCGCCGTGTGGAATTCTGTCTGGAAGGACAGTACCGTTTTGACGATCAACGCCGGTGGAAGATTCTCAACGAAACGAACCGCTTTGTTACCGGCATGCGGATCACCAAGGGAGCCGATGGCAAATTCAGTTATGAACGGAAAAAAATCCGTGATTACCAATCGTATACCGACAAGTACCTGGTGATGCCGGTTCCGCTGGAAGACGCGAAGAAAATGACTGGATTAACCCAGCCTGCGGCATGGCAATAGATCAAATAAGGCAGGAGGACGAAGTACGGAGCATAACTACGCCTCGTAAGCATACGTATGTGCTGCCATTGGTGATGGTTACCACGTTATTTTTCATGTGGGGTTTGGCCATCAGTATGCTGGATGTGCTGAACAAACATTTCCAGGATGTGTTGCAGGTGTCGAAGGGGCAGTCGGGGTTGGTGCAGTTTGCCGTGTACGGGGCCTATTTTCTAATGGCCTTGCCGGCGGGATATTTTGTACGGCGTTTCGGCTACCAGCGCGGAATATTACTGGGGCTATCCCTGTACGCGATGGGAGCTTTCTTATTTTATCCGGCAGCTCAGGTAGCTACGTTCGGTTTTTTCCTTACCGCACTGTTTGTAATTGGCTGCGGCCTGGCAATCATAGAAACAGCCGCTAATCCGTATGTAACGGTATTAGGAACTCCCGAAGGGGCCGTATTCAGGCTTAACCTCGCCCAGTCCTTTAATGGGCTTGGTGTTGTCTTGGGGCCGCTGATCGGCGGGTTGGTTCTGTTTGCAGCGGACAATGGTTCCGGGTTGGAATCTGTCCGGCTGCCCTATCTGTTAATTGGTGGAGTGGTACTGCTGCTGTTTGTGGTGTTTTCTTTGGTAAAACTCCCGGAGATTGCCATGGAAAGTACGACAACTGAGGACGAAACGGATGCAGCAGCCGGGCAATCCAAGGGACTATTTCAATACCGCCATTTTGTGTATGGTTTGATTGCCCAGTTTTTTTACATCGGTGCCCAGGCAGGTGTGTGGGGCTTTTTTATAAACTATGCGGTGGATGATGTAGGAGATATGACCAATCAAACGGCTTCGTTTTATCTTTCGGCAGCGATGGTATTGTATACCGCGGGTCGCTTTATGGGGACCGCCTTGCTGCGGTATGTGTCACCCGTCAAGCTGTTGACGGTTTATGCGCTGGTCGCGGCGCTGTCGATGGTGCTGGTTATGCTCAACCTTGGGTTTATATCCTTGTATGCATTGATGTTAAGTTGTTTTTGTATGAGTATCATGTTCCCGACCATCTTTGCACTAGGGTTGAAAGGATTAGGTAAAGAGACGAAGAAAGCAGGATCCTATATGATTATGAGCATAGTGGGTGGTGCCTTAATTCCGCCAATGATGGGGCTGCTGGCAGATGCCGTGAATACGTCATCCGCTTTCGCATTACCCTGTCTTAGTTTTGTGATCGTTTTCTGCTTTGCAAAGTGGGGGTACAAAAGAACGTGTAAATGCGAGCGTGAGTTAATTGGTTGAAGGTTATAAACGAATAAAAGCGAATGAACAACTTAGGTATTGTGGTGGGAGACTTTATAAGGCAGTTTGTGCTATTGATGATTTTATGGAGTGCTCCGGTTTCGTCCGGATGGTGCATGGCCGATTGGCGGGTAGCGGGATTGAAGGTGGAGTATGCGGAGCATCCCAAGGGCATAGCTATTGCACGGCCCCAATTCAGTTGGCAAGTTTCCGGTGAACAACGGAATATCAAGCAGAAGGCTTATCAACTGTTGGTTGCCGATTCGCCGGAAAAATTGGCCAGCTCCGAAGGAAATATCTGGGATAGCGGGGTTGTGCAATCGGCCCGGTCTGTGGGCGTTTTGTTCAATGGTCAAGATTTGGAGAGCCGTAAGGCTTACTACTGGAAAGTGAAAGTATGGGCGGAGCAGGGTGGGGAAGCCGTGGAAAGCGAGGGGGCATCTTTTGAAACGGCATTGCTGCATGAATCGGACTGGCAGGCAGACTGGGTAGGGTTTCCTTTTGGCTGGGTAGGCAAGGTGCTTTATTTCCGCCATGTCTTTCAGTGCCCTGCTGATGTTGTGTCCGGTAAAGTATACCTGGCGGGAATTGGATACCACGAGTTGTCGATCAATGGGCAAAAAATAGGAAAAAATGTCCTTGATCCCGCAACAAGCGACTATTCCAAGCGGATTTACTATACCACGCTTGACGTAACGGACCACCTCAAAAAGGAGAATGTAATGCTCATTGCAGTCGCTCCGGGTTGGTACGGTGTACCTAAGCTCCGGTTGCAGATGGAATTGGCATTTGCCGATGGAACAACCAAGCGAATCACCTCCAACGATATCCGGAATGTAACCTTGGGCCCAACCGTTCGCTCGGGCATCCTCGACGGCGAATATTACGATGCCCGGAAGGAACAGGAAAATTGGCTGCTTCCTACCGATACCATCATCAAGGGACTTCCGAATAAAACCTGGGGAGTCGCTCCCATTGTGGAGCCTCCGGGGGGCAAAATGGTATCGCAGCACATTGAACCCATTCAGGTTGTGGAAGAATTTCACCCGGTTGACATAAAGGAAGTATCCCAGGGGGTTTATGTGTTGGATGCCGGCCAGAATCTTGCCGGGTGGGTGAAGCTGCATGCAAAAGGAGAACGGGGAGATGTAGTGACCCTGAAATTTGCAGAAACAGTTTATCCGGATGGAACCGTAAACCAGGAGAATTTGCGGACGGCAGAAGCGACCGATACCTATGTGCTGAAGGGTGACCCAAAAGGAGAATTCTGGGAGCCAGCCTTCACCTATCACGGCTTCCGCTATGTGCAGGTGGAAGGGTATCGATCGCCGCCTGCGGTAACGGACTTTACCGTCAAACGGGTACGGTCTGCCGTGGCCGATGCGGGCCAATTTGCCAGCAGCAACGACCTGCTGAATGCCATCTGGCTTATGGTCAAACGTACGGAAGCGAGCAACCTCCATAGCATTCCAACGGATTGCCCGCAGCGCGATGAACGCATGGGCTGGATGAACGACATGACCGTGCGGATTGAGCAGGCGATCTATAATTTTGATATGTCCAGGTTCTATCCGAAATACTTGGATGACGTCGCAGATACCCAGGACGAAATGGGTAGAATTACCGATACCGCTCCGTTTCGATACGGCGGCAGGCCGGCGGATCCGGTTTCCGCGAGTTACCTGCTATTGGCATTGAAAACGTACGAATATTACGGGAATCGGGAGATCCTCCGCCAGCATTACCAGGGACTCAAAGCATGGGTGGATTATTTGACCACCCGTACCAAAGATGGGATTGTAGATTATAGCTATTACGGCGACTGGGCACCCCCGGCGGAGTTCGGTGTGTCGGGAGCCGGTTACGGGGCGATTTCCAAAAACACACCCGGAGACCTGATGTCTACAGGCCTCCTGTATTATTGCGCGGATATCATTTCCCAGATGGCCACTGTGCTCGGGAATCAACCCGATGCGGAAACCTATAAGCGTTTGGCCACCGAGACCGGGGAGGCATTCAATCGCCAATTTTGGGATGAAAACGCCGGAGGATATGGTTCTAACAATCAATCCTGCAATTCCTTCGCCCTCTTCCTGGGCCTGGCAGATGGTGACCGCAAGACCCGGACATTGGAGAACCTGGTGAATGACGTAATTGAAAAAGAATACCACCTGACAACCGGCAATATCTGCACGAAATACGTATTAGAAGTGCTCACCGAAAATGGGCGTATCGATGTGGCTTATAAAATCGCTACCCAAACCACGTATCCCAGTTGGGGGTATATGTTGGCGAACGGAGCTACCACGCTATGGGAGCGGTGGGAATATGCTACCGGTGGATCCATGAATTCACACAATCACCCCATGATGGGTTCTGTCGGTTCGTGGCTGTATAAATACCTGCTGGGTATTGTGCCGTCGATCGATAAGCCGGGTTTCGAAGAATTTGTGATCAAGCCCTACATCCCGGCAGGATTGGATTCCTGCAAAGGGACGTACCAATCGATACGGGGTGAGGTGGGAAGTGCCTGGCAAAAAAACCGTGGCAAACTGGCACTGGCGGTCAGCATTCCGGGAAACAGTACGGCAACCGTTTATGTACCAACCACGAGTGCAGGTAAATTGACGGTGGATGGTAAGCCTTACAGCAGGCATGACCAAGTGGTATACCGGGGCCAAGAAGGTACGTATGCGGTATTTACCGTACCTTCGGGTAGTTACCGTTTTGAATCCGTTTGGAAAGATTGACTGCCATGAAAGTCTGGTTACTGCCTCTCCTTTTGTTGTTGGGATGGTTGCCTCCGGTATCGCGGGCACAGGGGCCCGGTACCTTCTATACGTTGAAAAATACCGTAGGCATCGATCAATTTGGCCGGTCTTTCAAACCTTATGGCGAAGAACGGCCCAATAAGCAGGTAGGTATGTTTTTCTGGTTATGGATCGGGCAGCCGTATGCCAGCGGGGCCTACGATGCAACGGAAATCCTGAAGCTGCCCGATGGAAAGCGCCTGCTCTTTGATTTCGATCACCAGAATGATCGCATCAGCCCGAATGGCCAGGCCCATTTCTGGGGGAAGCCACTTTGGGGATATTATAACTCGGAAGACGAATGGGTGATGCGCAAACAAATACAGCTCCTTATACAGGCAGGGGTCGATTACATTGTGTTCGATGCGACCAATGCGGTCACCTATAAACCGGTTTACCTCAAACTGATGTCGGTGATCAGTGAATACCTGGCGGAAGGATGGCCTGCACCTAAAACGGTGTTCTACACGCATTCCCGGTCGATGCAGACAACCACGCAGCTTTACGAAGAGCTGTACAGCCAGCAACTGTATCCCGAAACTTGGTATCGGGTCAATGGCAAGCCGCTGATTATTGCCTATGAACAGGTGGAAGACGATCATGCCGAAGCCTTGAGCCGGGGAGACACTGCCTATGTAGCTCCTCCATACCGTGAAGATATACAGGATTTCTTCTCTTTCAAGCGGCCGCAATGGCCTTTTGACCCCTTTCATGCAGACGGCTTTCCGTGGATTGAATGGTCTTTCCCACAGCCGCTGCATACCGATGTGATGAATGTAACCGTTGCCAGCCATCCCAGTGTACCCATGTCTTATTCGCTTACCCGTGACTCCGTCAACTGGGGAAGGGGATGGGATCCGTTTTTGAAAAAGAACGTGGCCGAAAACGTCGATCAAGGTACTTTTTTCCAACACCAATGGAACCACGCATTGAATGTGGACCCACCGCATGTCTTTGTGGGCGGCTGGAATGAGTGGATTGCTTATAAGCAACCCTGGGGAGGAGAGTATATGCTGTGCGATGCGGCAGATAGGGAGTATTCGCGGGATATTGAACCGATGTCTGGTGGCTACGGGGATGCCTTTTATATCCAGCTGATTAAAAATATCAGGCAATATAAAACGACAGCCTGTGCAGCGGAACGGGTGGGAAATCGGAAGAAAGAGATCGATATTCACGCAGGTATTGAACAATGGGATGATGCCAAGGCAGTATACCGCATGATCGGTGAAAAGCAACCGCCGCGGGACGCATATGGTGCGTCACAGACCCTGCGGTATACGCAGCCGGCTCCCCGGAACAATCTACAGCGGATTCAGGTATGTCACGACGATCAACATATTTATCTGTTGATCCGCGCGGCAGATGCCATCAAACCCTATAACGGTGACGGTAATTGGATGAACCTGTTTGTGGGCATCGGTCAGCCATCGCTCAAGGGATGGGAAGGCTATGAGTTCCTGATTAGCCGGGATTCCGCGGGAAACGACTTACGTATTGCCCGGTTGGCGGCGGATTTCGGCCAAATACCGGTGGGCACGGCAAGATTTACCGTTGAGGGGAATACCCTGCAAATGGAAATCCCCAGGGCAGCTTTGGGGATCGACGAGAAAACGGCTTCGTTTTACTTTAAGGTGGCAGACGGGGTCGATCATCCCGCGGATATCATGGATTATTACGTATCAGGTAGCGTGATGCCTATGGGACGGCTTAGCTACCAGTATGATTTAGAAGAACACACAACAAGATGAGATTGCAATTTATCGTTATCCTATTCCTATTCGTTGGTTCCTGCGGTTTGAAACAGCCTTCCTTGGAGGTGGTCTCGTTGGCGGTGGAAGGGCGGGAGAATTTTCCGGGTATTGAAGAAAAACAACCACTTTTGAGCTGGAAGATCCGTTCGTCCAGCCGGGCTACGGAACAAACCGCTTACCAGGTATTGGTTTCATCATCCGGGGAAAAACTGGCGGACAACCAGGCGGATTTGTGGGACAGCGGAAAAATTAATTCCGATTCGAGTATTCATGTTGCTTACGAAGGTGTTGCCCTGGAGAGTTACCAGCGTTGCTATTGGAAGGTTAGGGTTTGGACCAATCACGGTGATTCCGTGTGGAGTGCAGTGAATCACTGGCAAATGGCGATGCTTCATCCGGAAGACTGGAAGGCGCAGTGGATCGGCTTGGATACGTTCAGTGCAGGCGATCGGCCCTACGATCAGGATACCCGGCTCGCTGCACGCTATTTACGCAAAGAGGCCACGATTGAAAAAGAAATCCAGGCCGCTACCGCCTATATCAGCGGACTGGGTTTGTATGAATGTTATATCAATGGCGAGAAGGTAGGCAATGATGTCTTGACGCCTACGTTGACGGACTATGACAAAAGAGTTCCTTACAATGCCTATGACGTGACCGACCGACTGAAAAAAGGGGCCAACGCAATCGGTGTGATTCTGGGGAACGGCCGTTTTTTCGGTATGCGGGATTTTCACGGCAATCCCAATCCGATGACGGGAAGCAGGCAGGTGACCTATGGTTTCCCCCGGCTGCTGCTGCAGATCCGCGTGGAATACCGGGATGGCAGTGTGGAGTACATTCATTCAGACGGGAGTTGGAAGGTTACGGACCAGGGACCGATCCGTGCCAATAATGAATACGACGGGGAGGAATACGATGCAAGAATGGAATTTGCCGGGTGGGATACACCCGGATTTGATGATCGGACCTGGAAGGCAGTTGATTTGATGGACGCGCCGAAGGGCGTTCTCTATTCACAGCCGAATGAGAACATAAAGATCAAGGAAACACTTATTCCAAAAGAAGTATATGCAACCAGTAGGGGGACTTATATGGTGGATATGGGGCAAAACATGGTTGGATGGCTGAAGATCAACCTGAAAGGAAACGCTGGGGATACCGTAAAGCTGGTTTTCGCCGAACGGATGAAAAACCGGGACACGTTGTATACGGAAAACCTGCGGTATGCGCGGGCAACCGACACGTATGTCATGAAGGGAGAGGGCACGGAGCAGTGGCATCCCATCTTTACCTACCATGGATTCCGATATGTAGAAGTATTTGGCCTGTCCACACCGCCAACAGTAGCTGATTTTGAAGGACAGGTCGTTTATGACGACGTGCAGACCATCGGTGATTTTACCTCTTCCAATGAAACCCTGAATCAGATTTTCAAGAATGCTTACTGGACGATACGGAGCAACTACCGGGGTATTCCGACGGATTGCCCCCAGCGGGACGAGCGGGTGGCATGGCTTGGCGACCGGATCATGAGTTCCTACGGCGAAAGCTTTATCTTCGACAATTCACGGTTATATGCCAAATGGATGGATGACATACAGGTTGCCCAAAACGAAAACGGCAGTCTTCCGGATGTTGTGCCGGCCTATTGGATTGTTCATAACGACAATGTAACGTATCCAAGTGCGTATATCATCATTCCCGAGATGCTGCGTAAGCAATTTGCAGACGAAGCTACCTATCGGAAGCACTATCCGGGGATGAAAAAATGGATGGATTACATGTGGGATACCTACAGCACCGATGACCTGGTTCTGAAGGATGTTTACGGCGACTGGTGTGTGGCTCCGGAAGAGGGTACGGATGTGATCTGGACGAATGATCCGAAACGTACAACCGATGGAGGGCTGGTTGCTGCTTCCTACTATTACTATTGTTTGACGCTGATGAAGAATTTTGCTTCGCTGCAAGGTATGGATGAAGATGCGGCTTATTTTGACACCCGTGCCCAACGTGTAAGAAGCGCATTCAATAAGCGGTTCTTCCATTCCGATAGCCTGTATTATGGCAACAATACCACCACCGCCAACCTGCTGCCGCTGACGTTCGGTATGGTGGAAACGGAAAACCGGGATGCGGTCTTTAACCGGATTTTGGAAAAAACAGCGGAATATGGCAATCACATCCATACGGGAATCATGGGGGCCATGTGGTATATGCGCGGGTTGTCCGATCACGGCAGACCGGATCTGGCGTATACCGTCGCGACCCAAAAAACCTATCCAAGCTGGGGCTATATGATCGAAAACGGAGCCACCACCATCTGGGAGCTTTGGAACGGCAATACCGGGCATCCGCTGATGAATTCCTGGAATCATCAGATGCTGTTGGGCGATCTGCTGATCTGGTATTACGAATACCTGGCGGGAATAAAGTCAGATCCGGGACAGACCGGATTTAAAGGGGTTGTCATGCATCCGATATTCCCGGAAGGGCTGCAGTACGTTAACGCATCGTACCAGTCCATTTACGGAATGATCAAAAGCCACTGGCGAAAGGAGAATCAAACGCTGCGGTGGCAGATTACCATTCCACCGAATGCAACGGCCCGTGTTTCTTTACCGGCGAATACGGAAAAGGCGATCAAGGAAGGCGGAGTTCCCCTCGGGGAAGTATCCGAAATCAGGCTGCTGGATAAAGATGAGCACCAGGTGTGGGTAGAAATCGGTTCCGGAGACTACGATTTTGTTGTGGCAGACGTTAAATCGGGGGAGTAAACTAATCATGAAGCGTTTTCTTTATGTCGTAATTGCCTGGCAATCCGTTTTTTGGGTATATGCTCAGGGTAACGTTGATTCACCACCGGAAGCCAATCGCTTCTCTGTGATGAGCCTTTCGGGTACGGATGCCCTGGGCAGGCGTATCGAAGCCGCACGCAAAAGGCCGGAGGATGCCAAGTACGTCGGCGTATTTTATTCCGTTTGGTTGGGGCAACATCGTTCCGGACAGCAAGGGATATACGATATCCAGCAATTGCTGGACACGAATCCATCGGCCCTGAAGAATCCGGATGGTACCCCCGAGAGCCCGCTGCATGAATTCCACTTCTGGGGTGAGCCCCTGTATGGCTATTATAGTATGAGTGATCCCTGGATTGCAGCCCGTCATATTGAATTGCTCACCAACGCTGCCATTGATTACCTTTGCATCGATGCGACCAATAATGTGGTTTATGAGTCTTCTACCAAAAACGTATTGGATGCGTTGTTGAATTTCCAGCAGCAGGGATTCAACGTTCCGAAGGTTGTATTTTACACCAATTCATATTCCGGGATCACGGTAGATAAACTATACGATCAATTTTATAAATCGGGGCTATATGAGACGCTGTGGTTTAAACCGGGCGGAAAACCCATGATTATCGGGATTACGGAAAAGAACGGAAATGCTTCCGATCAGACCAAGTATGCGCAGCAGGATAGACCGTTTACCGAATATATAAAGCCAGCCATGAAGGACTATTTTGACGTTCGGGAATCCCAATGGCCAAACGGTGATTACCATGCATATTCCATTCCCTGGATGAGCTGGCAGTATCCGCAGTGGAATCACCACGGTGCAGTGGCGGTGCCCGTAGCCCAGCACAGCCACTCGGTTATCTATGCCAGCAGCATGGATCCCGAGTGCAGTAGGGGCTACAACAACCGCACCAAGGAAGTGGAGACAGACTGGACGGCCGGGGCGAATTTTGAGACCATGTGGGACGCCGTTTTCGCCAGTAAAGAGAAGATTGATAACGTGTTGGTCACTTCTTTCAACGAATGGATGGCCATTAAGTATGCGAATGATGCACGCGATGTGTTTTTCGTAGACGTCTACAACCCTGAATTTTCGCGTGACATCGAAATGATGAAAGGTGGCTATAACGACAATTTCTACCTGCAACTGGTTCGGAATGTACGGAAGTTCAAATTTTCGGATGACGGGGATGGCGACGGTAATCCACGGGGAAATGTGCAGGCTACCTATGTCGATTTCAGAGGAGATGCCCGGCCCCGGAATTTTTCGAATGCAACCGGAACAGGTACCTATACCGATACGAGCAACCGAAATGATATCACGGAAATAAACGTTACCCATGATAACGAGAAGCTGTATTTCAGGATAAAAACCGACACCGACATTACGCCATATAATGGAACGGACCTCAATTGGATGAACGTTCTGATCCGGTCAACGGGCGAGAAAGATTTCGCTGGATATCACTATATCATCAACCGGAAACCCGGATCAACCCATACTTCAATAGAACGGTCTGTCGGTGGGTACAACTGGGTAAAGAGCGGCGAAGCAACCTATGTTATCAACGGAAATGTAATGCAGGTGGCTGTATCTTTGGAACAGTTAGGACTGACGCCAGAAAACTGTGCCATCGAATTTAAGGTAGCCGATCACGTTACCCGATACGATGACATCATGGATTATTATGTTACCGGTGATAGCGCTCCCATTGGGCGGCTCAATTTCAGTTATGGCAAGTAGGAATATTACCAATTTATCAAGATAATGAAAGCAGCAGATATCCGGATGTGTCTTGTATGTATGCTAACGATGTTGTCTCTGTTATCGTTTTCAGGGCGAGTCGAACAGGTTCCCAATGGAGCGGTATTGCAAGTTTCGTCGGTGGAAAAACAACAGATCGAAAACGGCACGGTTTACCGTGTGGTTGTGAAGCACGCTGATACGGCTAACTACGCGGTGTACAATGTATTCATCCCTGCCGGTGTGGAGAGGGTCCGTGGGGTGTTTATTCACCAACATGGCTGTGGCATGGAGGGACGAGGCGCATCAACTGCATATGACATACACTATCAGGCATTTGCTAAAAAGTGGGGATTGGCAATTGTGGGGCCGGACTTATATTACAGGAACGGATGCAACGTTTGGAAAAATCCCGAATCCGGATCGGGACCGTCTTTGCTGGAAGCTTTAGAAATGATCGGAAATGCGTCTCGCCATGCTGAATTGAAAGACGCGCCATGGCTCCTGTGGGGGCATTCAGGCGGTGCATATTGGACACTCGCCATGATGAAAAATTATTCCCAACGGATACTCGCCGCATTTTGCTATTCGCCGGCTTTTGATCCGGTATGGGTCTATCCCGATGCAGCGCTGAAGATACCCCTTATGATTCGCCATGCCGGGGCAGGAGATGCCAATGCGTCTGATGTACGCTGCTGGCAAACAGCGGTAAATACGTTTCATAAACTGAGGGAGAAAGGGGGGCTTGTCAGCATCGCTTACACGCCGTATCAAAACCACAATTACAGTTTTGTGCGATACATGGCTATTCCGTTTTACGAATCGGTGCTTTCCAAACGCCTTCCCACAGGGGCACAGGGTTCATTTAAGGAAATGAAAGATATGGACAAAACCAAGGGATGGCTGGCCGATACCTTGTCACTGAATACGTATGCCTACGACAAATATCCCGGAGATCCAGCTGCATTGTCATGGTTGCCGGATTCCATAGTTGCAGCCAAATGGAAGGAATTTGTCATTACAGGAACGGTCATTGACCGGACTCCTCCGCCTGTGCCCTATGGATTGACAAAAAAACGCCTTCATAACATGGCTGTTGAACTGACCTGGAAAGCGGATGCCGATATCGAATCTGGTATTAAGCAGTTTCATATTTACGATGGAGCCCGATTGATTGCACGGTTTCCCGAGCATGGTGTATACCAGTGGTTTGATACCAACGGGGACGATGCAATCCCCATGTCGGTATTACCGGAAATGAAAACGGTAGTAATGGTGCCCATGGCTGCGGACTCGACCCTTTCCATCAGTACCGTCAATCATTTTGAATTAGAATCGTCAAAAGTAGCTTTTCAAAGTAAATAACTGTATTGTATGAATGATACCTCACGCTTGAAATATATCTCATTAGGTTTGGTGATGATGGGCTTCTCGGCATTCCTTTATGCCAAGAACCCCACACCCGTATTATATAACCGGATCATTACCGGCCCAGGGGACTACCCAGAATTGGTAACTGACGGGGGGGATGCTCAATTTACGAGGGATGGATTGCGTATTGCCGGAAAAGATCGCATCGTTAAACTTAATTATTATTATGCGTTGGCCGAAAGGCTGGTACGGTACCATGTCCGGTTTTCTGAAGATGCGGTAGGTGTCTTCCAAAGTGACAAGGGAGATTTTAAGGCCTTCGTCGATATGCGTCATAAACGTATTTCCCTTGGTACGGATCCCGTTAGTGAAAAGGAGACTGACTTTTTGGACGCTAACCATGACTACATTGTGGAAGTGCACCGTGATTACCAAACTTCGAAATTGCGGATAGTAGACCTTTTTACGGGTGATTTTGCCGAAGTCTCCGCTACGATGGACGGGGCCGGAGGTGTGGGCGAGGGAGCCTTAGGAACTGGATTTTTTGTAGGACGCCAATACGATTACTACTGCTTTGGACTCGCGGAAGGAACCGCGTTATTCGTCAAACAAATCTGTGTGTTGGCGAAAGAATCCGATTTGACATTGTTGATCTATGGAGATTCCATTACCGAACCGGAAGGATACTTCCCAACAGCGGACTTCCCGTGTGCCTGGACACAGCTTATTATGGAACATATATCCGGAAAAGCGATGTCCAGTGGCCGTGGCGGTACCACCATTCATGAATTACTTGAGCGCATTAAAAACGAACTTCCTTACGTCCAGGCTAAGTATGTCATGATCACCATCGGTACCAATGGAGGAAATACGGAGGAAAACTTAAGTGAGCTGGTGGAATATATCCTAGCTCAGGGTTCGATTCCAATCCTGAATAACATTCCCTGCAACGAGAGCGGCACTCAGATTCCGGTAAATGCAATGATCGAAAAGGTACGCCAAAAGTACGGAATCAATGGGTGTAAGTTTGATTTAGCAACATCTTTAAACCACGATGGTCGGGAAGTGGATCAAACGACGATGTATTTTGAGGACTACGACTGGGGGAAAATTTACCATCATCCCAATGTAAAAGGGTCGCTGCAAATGTATACCCGGACGTTGATTGATGTCCCGGAAATCTACGAATAGCAGGTGTTCGTTTGTTGGTTGAATAAATTCTTGTACTTTGGCGTATGGAATCTGTAAAATCTCGCAATTTCAAATCGGCAATATTTTTTATCTTATCCCTTCTTGCGGTTACCTATTGCCCGGCACAGCAGCGTATACCGCTTTATGAAGGGGCCGTGCCCAATTCCAAACCGACAGCTGACCGGGAACGGGACGAACCGAATGCGGCGGTAGATACGCTGACTTTTCAGGTCTCTGTGCCCAGCTTGACCGTTTTTTTACCTCCTCCTGAAAAAGCCAATGGCACAGCTGTGATTATTTGCCCGGGCGGTGGATATCACGTATTATTGACGAAGCGGGAGGGTTCGGATATTGCCCGGGAGTTTACTAAACTTGGCGTCGCTGCATTTGTGCTTCGGTACCGTTTGCCCGATGATGAAATCCTGGTTGATAAATCCATCGGCCCGCTGCAGGATGCCCAGCAGGCCATCCGCCTGGTGCGGGAAAGGGCCGGCATTTGGGGGATAAATCCAGCCAAAATCGGTATCATGGGGTTTTCGGCAGGCGGACATCTGGCTGCTACTGCTGGCACTCATTTTGAAAAGGCTGCTATTGAGAACCCGCGGAATACAAGTTTGCGTCCGGATTTTATGCTGTTAATCAACCCGGTGATCAGTATGACGGATCGTGTCGGGCATACGGGATCACGGGATAACCTGTTGGGTGCCGCGCCACCCCTTGATCAGATCCAGGTCTTTTCAAATGAATTGCACGTGGATTCACTGACTCCACCCACTTTTTTGGTGCATTCGGATGCAGATGTAGTAGTACCGGTAGCGAATAGCTTTATTTTTTATGAGGCCCTCCACAAGAATAAGGTTACTGCGGGATTGTATATTTATCCTACCGGAGAGCATGGCTTTTTAACCGCTCCGACATTTGATGAGTGGTTTGGAAGGTGTATGTATTGGATGAAAGAACTGGCCTTACTGTAGTATCAGACGACGCGGATCCGGCAGCTGCGGGTGTTGAAAAATAATACTATAAATAAACATAAATGTAATAGACCTCCCAACGCTATTCCGCTACCTTTGTTTACAAGTAATTACCAGCGATAAAAACGTAGTGGATATGAGTAAACAAAAAATTGTGCACCCTAACCGGGATGCAAACTTTGTAACGGGAGCTTATTCCGATGGAGTCATTGCAGGAGGTTTTCTTTTTGTAAGCGGCCAGGCCTCTGTTGATTTCAAAACCTCCAAATTCGTATTAGGTACGATCGAAGAAGAAACCCAACGTACCCTTGATAATATTCAGGCCATTTTAGGGGCAGCCGGAGTTTCCTTAGATGACGTGGTAAAAACTACGGTACATCTGAAAGATATCGCCGAATTTGACCGTTTCAATGCGGTATATGCAACGTATTTCACCGGCGTCCGGCCTGCACGTACAACGGTGCAGTCGGTTTTGGCCGAAGGCATCCGTGTAGAGATTGATTGCATCGCGAAACTGCCGTAACGGGTTATGGACAACAGACAAATTAAACCCATACAGGTCGGTGTGGTGGGACTGGGACTGATGGGTAGTAGTATCGTCGTGTCTTTATTGGCTTCCGGTTATCCGGTGATTGCGCTGGCACCGGTGCCGGGTGAGAAAGAAAAAGCTGCCAAGCATATCGGCGATTTACTGCGCCATGCGAACGGGGCGGGTATTTTACCAAAAGGTATCTCATCATGCGTCGACGCGTTGAAGTTGGTGGAAGATTATCAGCAATTGGCGGATTGCCGGGTGGTGCTGGAATGTGTGGTAGAAGATCAGGAAATAAAAAGAAGGGTTTATGAGCAGATCGCGGATTCGGTGGATAACAGCGCTGTGATCGCTTCCAATACGTCGGCCATCCCGATCAGTGAATTGCAGCGGTTGGTGCCGAATCCAGGTCGTTTTTTAGGAATTCATTGGGCGGAACCTGCCTATATGACCCGTTTTTTAGAGGTAACGTGTGGTCAGGATACCGATCTGCAGGTTGCAGAATATATAGTGTCATTGGGGCTGAGGTGGGGAAAAGAACCGACACTGCTCAAAAAGGATATCCGGGGGTTTATTACCAATCGGTTGATGTATGCGGTTTACCGGGAAGCGTTGTCATTGGTTGAAGCGGGGCATACTACCCTGACGGATGCCGATAAAGCTTTCCGCTACGATGCAGGCGCCTGGGTTACGCTGATGGGGATTTTCAGACGCATGAGTTTTATGGGGCTGGAGGATTCCCTGAATACATTCAAACGGTTATTCAGCCAACTCAACAATCGGGAAGATGTGCCCGCTATTATGCAACAACTGGTGGCGAATGGAGCCAGAGGAATACATAATCGATCCGGATTATACACGTATACGGAAGAAAACGCAAAAAAATGGGAGGCAGCGTTCGCGCAATTCAACCGGGATATCTATGAACTGGCCTCGCGGTATAACGAACGGCAATTGCCCCTGACAAGGAAAGAACATATATTGTAAGAAAGCATGGCGACAAATCGTTACCAGGAATCCGCCCGGTTATTGGGCCGGGCAAAACAGGTATTGGCAAGTGGGGTTTCTTCCGAATTCCGGAAATACAACCACCCGCATGCTATTTTTTATACACACGGCCAAGGAAGCCGCATTTACGACGTAGATGGAAATGAATACCTCGACTTCACCTTAAGTCAGGGCCCTTTGATCGTGGGGCATTCCCACCCCGCCGTGTTGGCTGCTATACAGGAATATTCCACACAAGGGCAATTGTTTGCAGGGCAACACCTGAAAGAAATCGAACTTGCGGAGAAACTCCACCAACTCATCCCCTCGGCTGAGTTGATGCGCTTCTGCCTGGATGGTTCCGAGGCGGTACAGACCGCTTTCCGTGTAGCACGGGCCAAAACCGGTAAACCAAAATTCCTCCGATTTGAAGGTCATTACCACGGTTGGCTGGATAATGTAGCGTGGGGCATTAGTGCACCTTCCATAGATGCGCTGGGCAGCCGGGAACATCCGCAGGCTTATCCCTGGTCAGGTGGTTTATCGGCCTACAGCCGGGAGGAATTTATGATACTACCCTGGAACGATATCGAGTTGGTACGCCGGACAGTGGCGGAGCATTGTGGTGAACTGGCGGCAATCATCACCGAACCGGTGATGTGTAATAACGGTTGCATCGTCCCGCAACCTGGATTTTTAGAGGGACTGCGTGAGCTATGTGACACGTATGGTATTGCCTTGATTTTTGATGAGGTGATCACGGGATTCCGGCTGGGTCTCGGAGGGGCACAGCAATATTTCGGGGTTACGCCAGACCTGTCCATTTTTGCGAAAGCGATCGCAAGTGGATATCCCATCAGCGCCATTGTGGGAAAGCGGGAATGGATGGAAGAAATCGAGACAGCCCGTGTTATCCACGCCGGTACCATGAACGCCAGTAATGCGACCGTGGCCGCAGCGTTGGCTACCATCGACGTATTGGAGCAGGACCCTGATACGTATGCCCGTATGTTCCGATTGGGCAGAAAGTTGATGCAGGGCTTGCGAGAGGCCGCAGACAAAACAGGCCAATCCCTGTTGGTGCAGGGGATGGGTCCGATGTTCAATACTTCCTTTACACCGTTGCAACAGATACGTGATTACCGCGATACGCTTTCGAACGATAAGGCCAAATTGAATGCATTTATTGCCGGACTACACGACCGGGGTATCCGTGTAATCGGCAGAGGATTGTGGTATATCAGTGCGATACATACCGATGAAGAAATTGAACAGGCTGTTGCTGTCGCCACCGAAGTATTGAAATCCTTGTAACTACCTATGGCGCAGATGATAGAAGAAACGAATAAACCGCTCCCTCCCTTATTGATCGTCGGCGATGGAAAGCTGGCATACAGCGTCGTGGGTAATGCGCTACGCGCAGGTCATGAAACAACGCTATTGACATCGGATGCGGATGCGGCTTACCGGGCGGTGGCACAAGCGATACCGGAACGTATGAAAAAACTGATTTTATGGGAAGATTGGCCGGCCGCGTTGCCGCACGAATGGGTAGTTGCCGTTACGGAAGAGTGTAGCGATATCAAGCAACGACTCATCCGGCGACTGGAGGATTGCGTGAGCGACCACGCCATCATCGCGATTAACATGGAAGGTCTCCCTTTGGAGGAGTTGCAGGCTTCCGGCCAGCACCCGGAGCGAATTCTTGGGTTGAACTGGTGCTACCCTGCGGATCTGACTTTTTTCCTGGAAATCATTTGCAATGAAGAGACGGATCCGGAACACGTACGTACACTGGAGGCAATGGCGAAAACAGCATGGGAAAAAGATCCCTATACTGTAAAATCCGGATTCAGTGTGCGTGCACGGATGATGGCAGCTTGGGCCAGGGAAGCATTTTACCTGGTGGAAAATAACTATGCTTCGATGGAGAGCATCGACCGCGCCTGTCGGAACGACGCCGGATATTACCTGCCTTTTGCGGGCAATTTCAGGTACATGGATCTGATGGGTACCTACGCGTACGGTGTAGTGATGAAGGACCTCAATCCGGAGCTTTCCAAGGCAACTGTTTTACCCGCATCCGTAGTGGATGACTTTCCCGACTATGGCGTCGATCATCCGGAGCATTGGGAAAAAATAGTTCGTAAATTTAGTGAGGAAATCAGGGAACTGATCTTAAAATATCCGCATGAAACCTGACATGTCAGCGCCTGACCAAAGGCGATGAAAATTCAGGTTCCATGAGGCCATTGAAAAATAAATTATTTTCGAATGACTCGATTGATCATTGATGCTCACCTGGACCTGGCGATGAACGCCATGGAATGGAACCGGGATCTGTCCCGTCCATTGGATGAGATACGTAACGGTGAATTGAACCTTCATGACCGGCCGGACCGGGGAAAGGGAACCGTCTGCCTGCCGGAATTGCGCAAGGGAAAGGTCGGCATCGTGGTTGCCACCCAGTTGGCGCGTGTCCGTCCATCCAGTTATACACCTACCGCATGGAATTCCCCGCAACAGGCGTGGGCCATGACCCAGGCGCAACTTAGCTGGTATCGGGAAATGGAGACCCTTGGGGAAATGGTGCAGATCGTGGATTTAGCGGGGTTGGAAAAACAGGTCGAACTGTGGAATGATGGCCAACAGGCAGATGAAGGCAAACCGGTCGGCTATATCCTAAGCTTGGAAGGGGCCGATTCATTGGTGGATATTGACTACCTTTATCGGGCGCACAGCTATGGCTTACGGGCAATGGGGCTGTCGCACTTCGGGCCCGGGCGATATGCCGATGGTACGAAGACCGCCGGTCGGATCCATCCGCAGGGGTTGGAACTGATGAAGGCAATGGGCGAGTTGAATCTGATTTTGGATGTCACCCACCTTACGGATGAAGGGTTTGACCAAGCGCTGGACCTATACGAAGGGCCGATATGGGCGAGTCATCATAACGTGCGGAAATTCGTGCCCAACCAACGGCAACTGACTGATGTACAGATCAAAAAGCTGATCGGAAGAGGAGCGGTTATCGGCGGGATGCTGGATTGCTGGGCAATGGACATCCGGTTTATCGATACGGTATCGGATCCATGGCAACTGGATATCCGGCTGGAACAATTGGTGGATCATTGGGATCACATCTGCCAGTTGGCCGGAAATCCTCATCACATTGGCATCGGCAGCGACCTGGATGGTATTTTTGGCACCGAACAAAGTCCATGGGATCTGAATTCCATTGCAGATTTGCAGAAATTTGAAACTATTTTGCAGCGGCGTGGATACAGCGAGTCGGACATTGATCATATTTTTCACGGCAATTGGCTGCGGTTTCTGCGGAACGCGTGGAAGAAATAAGTAGTACTATGCAACAACATTCCTTTAAAGCCGGGACTGCACGGGTGGATATCACACCACCGTTGGGGACCGTAATCAATGGTGAATTTACGAGCCGCTATGCGAACCATATTGCCGATCCGCTTTATGCCAAGGCGATGGTCGTGCAGGATGATGGGACCACCTTACTTTTCCTGATCGTGGATATCTGTGTCATGCAACGGGATTTTCTCGATGAGGTGAAGCATATCATTGCAGAAGAGACCGGCATCCCGTTAGAAAATCAGTTGATTTCCAGTACGCATACGCATTCGGCCGGTTCCGTTGCCGACTTACTGATGGGACATGTAGACTGGGGATACCGAAAGAAATTACCTGCCTTGCTTGTCGAGGCGGCCGTGATGGCGCAACGGAGCCTGATGCCTGCAAAAGTTGCCTATGGTTGGTTTGACGAGCCCAGGCATATGGTATGCCGGCGTTACCGCATGAAATCCGGCTACCAGCCGTTTAATCCGGTGAGCGGTGGAGTAGATGCGGTGAAAACCAATCCCTTCGGCGACGAGCGCGATATTGTCGAACGTACGTCTAAACCGGATACGGAATTGCGGTATTTGGCGGTGAAGGGTATAGACGATCAATGGATCGGTTTACTTGCCAATTATTCCCTGCACTACGTGGGCGATTGCGAGCGGGGTACGATCAGCGCGGATTATTTCGGATGCTTCGCCAAAGCACTGGCTGAATCCTTGGGTGCGGGTTCTGCATTCGTGGGCATGATGAGCAACGGAACCAGCGGCGAAGTAAATATCTGGGATTTCCTCGATCCCGACCGCTATCCGTCGGGGAATCATGAGAAAAGCCGGTTGATCGGCAGGGCGCTTGCCGCCGGCGTGGTGGAATCCCTAAACGATGTCGTTTGGGAAAACCAACCCGTATTGGACAGCCGCTACGCCGAAATAACGGTGGGCCTGCGCAAACCGACGCCGACGGAATTGGAGCGTGCCAAAGAACTAGTAGCACAAACCGACTACGAGAACATCCATTTTGACCAGAAGGGATATCAGCAGGTGTATGCACGGGAGCAGGTATTACTGGCCGAATATCCGGATGAAAAGCAGGTACCGGTACAGGCATTCCGAATCGGTTCGGGCCTGATCGGTGCACTTCCGGGTGAGTTTTTCGCTGAAACAGGTTTGCGTATCAAAGTTGGGCGACCCGACAAAAAGTATTTTACAATTTGTTTAGCCAATGATTATGTAGGCTATGTGCCCCCGGCACATGAATTGAAACAGGGTGGCTACGAATGCTGGCGCTGCCGTTCAAGTCATTTGGCCGAAAATGCCGAAGATATCCTTAGGAATACCCTGGTGGCACAAATCAATAGTCTTTGACAAAAACGTTATCCTATGCAACCCATCGATACTTGGTACAGGATTCGCAAGGAGTCGGATGTCGATTCGCCGGCCTTGTTGGTGTTTCCGGAACGTATTAAACAGAACATCGCGCTCCTGAAAAGCATGATTGATGATCCAAAACGTTTACGGCCGCATGTAAAGACCCATAAGACCAAGGAGATTCTCCAGCTTCAACTCGACGCAGGGATTACCAAGTTCAAGTGTGCCACCCTGGCTGAAGCAGAAATGCTAGGCGAGTGCGGAACCCCGGATGTACTATTGGCATATCCATTGTATGGTCCGAAGCTATCCCTTTTTCTGTCGTTGAAGCAAAAATTCCCAAAAACCAAATTTTCGGCTATTGTAGACCATCCGGAAGCTGCGGATGCATTGTCAGCGGCCGCCGTACAGGAAGGAACGCTTGTTGACGTCTATGTGGACCTGAATATCGGAATGGGCCGTACCGGTATCAAACCCGGAGCGGAGGCGCTTGCCTTGTATCGACAATGCGGGCAATTGGAAGGACTGGCTATTCAAGGCTTCCATGCGTACGATGGCCACGTACACGAACGGGATATTGAAAAGCGGAAGGTGATCTGTGCGCGGAATTTTGAAGCAGTGGACCAGCTCATGCAACAGGTACAGCAGGCCGGGTTCCCAAAGCCACGCGTGGTTATCGGAGGTTCGCCGTCATTTCCGGTTTATGCGGCGTACCCCGATGTGGAATGCAGTCCGGGTACGTTTGTGCTATGGGATAAAGGATATGCCGACGGCCTACCGGACCAGCCGTTTCTTCCTGCAGCGGTATTGTTGACGCGTATCGTGTCTATGCCCGATGTGAACCGGCTGTGTGTGGACCTGGGGCACAAGGCCGTCGCGGCTGAAAATCCATTGGAGCGGAGGGTGTATTTCCTTAATGCCCCTGATCTGAAACCCATTAGCCAAAGTGAGGAACATCTGGTATTGGAAGCACCGTCGGGACATTCGTGGAAAGTGGGCGATGTGCTGTATGGATTGCCCTATCATATTTGCCCCACCGTGGCGCTATACAACTACCTCATGGTAATCGAACAAGGTACCTATGTTGGGCGCTGGGCCGTAGCGAGCAGAAACCGGTTGTCTAAGGTAAACGATTTGTGAATTGTTGCTATTTTTGAGCCATGCAGAAGAAAAGACAGTTTATTCCGTTGGTTATTTTCATGGTTTCCTACCTGTTGGGCGGGCTGTATGCAAGCGCGCAGGAGCAGGTTTCAAAAATACACATAAAGGATCTATCTATACGTGATCCGTATATCTTAGCGGATCAACAAAGTCAGTCCTATATCCTTTATAAATCAGCACCGGTCAAGAGTAAACAAGGTGCGGATGCAAGCGGAGTGGTTGCCTACCGGAGTACGGACCTGGAATATTGGGAAGGCCCTTATGTGGTATACACGACGCCGCCGGACAACTGGATCAAGGGTGCGGTATGGGCGCCCGAAGTGCATTCCTATCAAGGAAAATATTACTTGTTTGCTACGCTTAATTCCGATATTGAATGGAAACTGCAACGGGAAGGTTTTCCAAAATACACCTTCAGGGGGACGCAGCTGTTTTATGCAGATAATCCCATGGGACCGTTTCTGCCGTTTGAGGAAAAGTTGCCGCATACGCCGATGGACCGCATGGCATTGGACGGAACGCTGTGGGTTGAAAATGGGATTCCTTATCTGATTTACTGCCACGAATGGGTGCAGATAGAAGATGGTACCCTAGAGTTGGTGCAACTGGAGCGGGACCTTTCAAAAACAGTGGGGCCTTCATTGACACTTTTCCATGCGTCAAGTGCTCCCTGGTCTACCGGAAGCCGTCACGCGGACGGTACGCTCACCTACGTTACAGATGGTTGTTTTCTCTATCGGACCCGGACGGGTAAGCTCTTGATGATCTGGTCCAGCTTCAAAGCGGGAAGTTACGCGATCGGTATTGCGGAGTCTACCACCGGAAAACTGACAGGACCGTGGATACAACAAGAAAAGTTGCTTTTTGATCAGAATGGCGGGCATGGTATGTTATTCAAGACATTTGATGGGCGGCTTATGCTGACGTTCCATAGCCCCAATTCACCTTCGGGAGAAGAGCGTGCCAAAATTTACGAAGTGATCGATACAGGAAATACGTTGGTTTTGAAAGATTAACCGGATGTAACTGATGAATTTTAACCGTAGGCAGTTTATTGCTGCGAATGCAGCGCTGGGTGGACTCTTATGGCTGAACCAACTGCCTTTTCCAGCAGCAGCCCGCACTATTTCGACCGATAAAGCTGCGTTGCAGGTAAGTCATTTTCCAAATGCGCTCTATGCCTTCGTTTGGCGGAATTGGGGGTTGGTGCCGCTGGATCGGATGGCCAATACGGTGGGTGCCACATCCGCGCAGTTGCAATCGATCGCTTCGTTCATGGGTTTGGGGGATGCACCGAAAGTCACGGCTGAACAGTGGGAACGGAGCTACCTTACGGTCATCCGACGCAATTGGCATCTCTTGCCTAAAAGCCAACTTCAGGTATTGATGGGTTGGGATGAAGCCCAGTTGGAATTCACGTTAAAAGAAGACGACTTCTTCTACATCAAGTTAGGAAGCCTAAAACCAGCCTGCCCGCCTGTATACTACAATCAATTATCGGTGCTCGACGAAAAAACTAAAATTTCCTTTACGCAGTTGCTGAAAGCATCGTTTCCGGAAGGGTTGCCAACCGAACAGATGCCTTATTTTCAGTTTGTGAACGAATTGTCGGCACCGTTTACCGATGCGAAAGGAAAATCAACTGAGTCCATTCAGGCCGGTTTCAGCCCCCGGATTGCCTATCCGTATTTTGCGCTCTTTGGAGATCCCTTACTTGATCCGGAGATTGATTCCTATCCAGACGCGTACCTGGAGCGACTGGCTGCGTCGGGGGTAGATAGTATCTGGATGCACATTGTGTTGAGTAAACTTACACCCTTTCCCTGGGATCCTTCGATTAGTACCCACTGGGAACACCGCTTGACCAACCTCAAAGCCCTTACCGAACGGGTGCGGAAACACGGTATCGGCATTTACCTTTACCTGAATGAACCGAGGCATCAGCCGGAAGCCTTTTTTGAGAAATACCCTGATCTTCGTGGCCAAGGCACGGCATTATGTACCTCCCATCCGGCCGTACAGCAATATCTGGAAGACTCCATCGCGTTGATTGTTGAGCGGGCGCCGCAGCTCGCGGGGTTCTTTTCGATCACAGCGTCCGAAAACCCGACCCACTGCTGGTCGCACGGACAGGGGGATAAATGCCCTAGATGTGCGTTACTGGGCCCGGAAAAAGTAATCAGTACATTAAACAACCTATATACGAAAGGAATTAACCGCGGTTATGCGTCCGCAGTTGCATCGGGAAAAGGTGACGTTGCGGACGGACGTCCGAAGTTGATTATTTGGGATTGGGGTTGGCGGGATGATTGGGCCGCAGGTATCATTCCGGAGTTAACCACCGACCATACCTTACTAATGAGTGTCAGCGAGTGGGAATTGGAGATTGAGCGAGGGGGCGTAAGGAGCAAGGTTGGAGAATATTCCATTTCCGCTATCGGACCCGGTCCCAGAGCCCGGCGGCATTGGGAGATTGCCAAACGGCATGGCCTGAAGACCATGGCCAAGATACAAGCCAATAATTCATGGGAGATCGGAGCGGTTCCCTACATACCCGCTGTGTATAACGTGGCCAAGCATATTGAGCACCTTCGAGATGAAGGAGTTGAAGGGCTTATGCTAAGCTGGACCCTGGGTGGATATCCTTCGCCAAATCTGGAGGTCGTTTCGCTTATGGGCAACGATCGGAATCTCCCGGCAGATGATGCGATCCGAACCGTCGCTAGGCATCGTTTCGGAAGTGCAGCAGACGCGATTGTCAGCGCCTGGCGAGACGTTAGCACTCATTTCAGCAAATTTCCATACCATATCAGTGTGGTTTATAATGCTCCGCTACAATGTGGGCCGGCTAACTTACTGTGGTCTGAACCGACGGACTACAAAGCCACGATGGTGGGGCTACCGTATGACGATGTAAGCAGTTGGCGGGCCATCTATCCCCCATCTGTTTTCGCGGGATTGCTTCGTGAAATCGGAGATGCTTTTGCCGAGATTATACGTCGGTTAGACGATGATTGTACAAAGCTGAATTTAAACCAGACGGAGCAAAAAGCAGTACGGCTGGAACGAAATATTATCGAAACGATTTCCATTCATTATCAAAGCATTGCCAATCAAGTTGACTTCATTGAATTGCGCGATAAATTGCCTGCCGCGGAATCGGATCGGGCAAGGGTTAAGCGAGCGCTTTCCGAGGTATTGAGCCACGAAATCAGGCTTGCCCGGCGGATGGTGGCGCTGCAAACCAGCGATTCGCGATTGGGTTACGAAGCCTCCAATCAGTACTTTTATACATCAGCTGATTTATATGAGAAGGTGTTGAATTGTACGGAATTACTGAATAAGTGGGTGGCTAAAGTGTAATCAGTCATTTGTTTCTGCCGTAGGTCCTCATACATACCTAACCTAATAAAACCCTAACAGTACTATTTTTTATAATCATTGGTACTATTTTTTATCTGTGATTTTAGGGCGAAATATTGTACTACTAATGTAAAGAAAAATAGTAGGCAGCCGCAAATCACCTACCTATCTTTGGGATACCAAATAACCAATTATGCATATTGAACGAGGGGGATACATATGGGAATTTGCCCGCGCTGTAATCAACGGGCAAACGCTGTAATATGAACAAGGTAGTTAAGTTTAAGACTAACATTAATCATTAATTATGAAGATGAATTCTATCAAAATGTACGGAGGCGAGCGCAGAAAAGGGTGCACCCTTAGGTGGAAGGCGATGGGCTTGTTGTGTTTGGTGACGATGATGCTATTTATAGCGCATGCACAGGAACGGACCCTCACGCTGCGTGGACGCGTTACCAACAGCGCCGGCGAGCCCTTGTCCGGTGTAAGTGTCAACTTGAAATCGGGAACCGCCGCCACCTCTACGAACGACCGCGGTGTTTACGAGATTCAGCTACCGTCTGATGACGGAATATTGGTGTTTTCATACGTTGGAATGGCAACGCAGGAAATACGAATTAGCGGAAAGCGTACGATCGATGTAGTCCTTGAAGAAGGCGGGCAAAATTTGGACGAAGTCGTTGTCGTGGGATATGGCAGACAGTCGCGCGAAACATTGACGACTGCTATCTCGAAAGTAGATACCAAGGTGTTGGAAAACGTTCCATACGCCAACGCGGCCGCAGCTTTGCAGGGATCGGTATCGGGTGTCCGGGTGCAAAGCACATCAGGGCAACCCGGTGCTGCACCCCGTGTCATTGTACGTGGGGGAACCTCGATAAATAATCCGAACGGCGCAGCCCCGTTGTACATCATCGACGGCATTGTCAGGACGGATATGAATAACATCAACCCCTATGACATTGAAAGCATGCAAGTGCTGAAAGATGCCTCTTCCACGGCAATTTACGGAGCGAGGGGATCCAATGGGGTTGTGATTATTACGACCAAATCCGGAAAATCCGGTGGCGCGCAAGTAAGCTATTCGTACGATCACGCGGTCTCGCGGGTCGGAAAAATGTATGATTTGGTTAGCGCCCGCGAATACTTGGAGCTTAATAGGGGCAGCGCGGTGAATGAGCCCGATAAAACCAAAGACGGTGCGGTGCAGCGTCTGGGATTACCGATGGGGTATGGCACAGGCAACGATCTAACCAATAGTACGGCGTTTACAACTCAATATTTGACGCCGGAGAACGAATATAAACTTAGCCAAGGCTGGCAAAGTATGCCGGATCCGGCAGATCCATCTAAAACGCTGATTTTCCAAGACAACGATTTCCAGGCGCTTACCTACCAAACCGGCATTTCAAAAAATCACCATTTATCGGTATCGGGCGGTGGGGAGCGCGCAAATTTCCATGCTGCCGCTGGCTATCTGGATAACGAGGGTACCGTTATTACCACCGGCTACCGGCGTTATAACGTAGATCTGAACGGCCAGCTGGAAGTAAACAACAAACTGACGGTTTTCGGGCGGGTGAATTTCTCGAATGCCAGTCAGAAAAATTCCTCCTTTGGAACCGACGTGACCTTTTATCGGTCGGCCGGACTGGCCCCAACCGCCAAAGTGTATTTTGAAGACGGAACGCTGGCCCCAGGGACTAATTCCGCTATTGGTAACCCGTTATATCATATGAATACAAGGGTAGATAAGAATTCCGTGGATAATCTGACCATTGCCTTAGGCGGGAAATGGCAAATTGTTCCCGGGTTGACGTTTGATCCGCAATTGTCGATGTTCAGCGTCAATAACGATGGATATACGTTCCAACCGGCTTTTTGGAATGGCCCTGCGTCTTATGTGACCACACGCAACGCTACCGCTGCAAACTCGCGCTGGCGTCAATACCAAGCCGATGCCGTTTTTTCGTATGTGAAAAGCTTTCAAAGTTCACATAATTTAGAAGCCAAGGCAGGATTTTCTTACTATGCGCGCCAAAATGCTAGTTTGAGTGCCAACGGACGGGGCGCTTCGACCGATTTGATTCCCACATTGAATGCAGCGGGAGAACCTACTTCCGTCAGCAGTTCAATCTCCGATCAGGTAATTGTAGGATATTTCGGCCGTGTTAATTATGATTACAATCAGAAGTACCTGTTATCAATAAATGCCCGTTACGACGGTGCATCCAATCTGGGCTTAAACTATCGGTGGGGATTTTTCCCGGGTGTTTCCTTGGGATGGAACCTGCATAAAGAAGACTTTTGGGCGGTAGTGCCAGACGTCATTTCCCGGTTCAAGCTGCGTGGAAGTTACGGGGTAAATGGAAATATCAGTGGATTGTCGGATTTTCAAGCGCAGGGCGCTTACAGCGTCGGAGCCCGGTACAATGGCAACGCGGCCATTCAGAATTCGGTATTACCGAACCCAGATCTGAAGTGGGAACAATCCAAAACGTATGACATAGGCGCTGATTTGGGGCTTTGGAACGATCGTGTCGGAATACTTTTTGATTATTTTATTCGACGGACAGACAACCTGATAACAAATCTCTCTTTGCCGTTGTCAACGGGCTTCTCCAGCATATTGACGAATTTGGGCAGTTTACAAAACAAGGGTGTCGAATTCGAGGTATCGGCGAATCTGTTGTCGGCCGCCTCGGCCTGGCAGTGGGACCTTTCCTTCAATGCATCGAAAGTGACCAATAAAATTCTTAGGCTCCCGGATAATGGCGTGGAAAATAATCGGGTTGGCGGTGATTATGTATGGGATGAAAGTCGACAAGACTATAGGTGGAAAGGTGGTTTGCAGGAGGGAGGGACGGTAGGTGATCTATATACGCTTAAGCAGATAGGTATTTACCGGACGGATGAAGAAGCTGCGAATGCGCCCGTATATACGTATATTGTTGGCGCGGATAAAACACAATTCGGAGGGGATGTGAAGTGGTTGGATAGCGACGGGAATGGCTTGATCGATAGCCGCGATCAAGTGTACATCGGAAATACGTATCCGAAATGGACGGGAGGTTTCAGTAATAGCCTGTCTTATAAAGGGGTCGGCTTGTATTTGCGGATGGATTATACCACCGGCCATACGATTTTCAATTACGGTAAGCTGTTCTTAGACATGAACGGGTATTCCGACGGTACATTCACCAAGGATAAATACGAAAACTCCTGGAAACAGGCAGGCGATGAGGCAACGCAGTCACGGTACTATTGGGGTGGGGAACGTACGCAACGGAATAACTTTTTGGGTGTAACTGACCGTGGAAATTCCATCTTTTACCAACGGGGGGATTTTCTGTGTGTGAGAGAGGTGACCATAAGTTATACGTTCCCCCAAGCGCTGGTGAACCGGATCAAATTGGCAGGGCTGCGGTTAAACGCGACAGGCAATAACCTGTATTATTTCACGAAGTACGATGGACTGAATCCGGAAGAGGGGGGGCGCGACAATGGCCGTTATCCCATGCCCAAGAATTTCATATTCAGTGCCAATATCACCTTCTAGCTGATGAGTTCAATGAAGTATTTACTTGATAAATTAGACATAGTGATGAAGAGATTAATATATGTTGCAGGAGCCATCGCGATTTTAGGGATCACCTCCTGTTCAAAGTCGCTGGATGTAGATCCAACCAGCGTCATTACGACCGGCTCTTTTTGGAAATCGGAAGACGATGCCCGCGGTGCGCTTTATGGCATGTATGTGGATTTCAGGGCTACCTCGGAAGCGATTTTTATGACCGGCGACCAACGCAGTGAAATCTATGAAGGAGGCGTTTACGGCGGAGGGACCTATACCCTGTTTACCAATTCAATGACGCCGGATGCACCCGGTCATCCAAGCTGGTCCGGATACTATAAAACGATTAACAGCGCGAATTTAATCCTGAAGTATGTTCCGCAGATCAAGTTTGCTTCGACGGCGGAACAAAATCAAATATTGGCAGAAGCCTATGCGGTACGGGCGTTTCTTTATTTCACCATGTCAAAGACATGGGGCGACCTGATTATCCGGACCGAACCGATTGAAGGCGCCGATCCGGCTGTGACCATCAAGGAACGTTCACCCAAAGAAGAGGTATTTACCCTTATCAAAAGTGACATCGAGCAAGCTTTGCAACTGTTTCCGGATAATGGTTTCCGGGACCAACGTGGTGCCTGGTCGAAAGCAGGGGTAAATGCCCTTAAAGCAGATGTTTTTCTGTGGACCGCGAAAACGATGGGCGGAGGAGAGGCTGATCTCCAAACGGCACTGGCAGCGTGTGAAGCCGTGCGTACCGCCGATGTTGGACTGCTGACGTCTTTCGCCGATATATTTAAGTACAACAATAAAGGCAACCGTGAGGTGATCACAAGCATCCGATTCAATGACCTGGAAGGTGGTAATTATTTCTGGCATATGTGGATCATTGGTTCCGCCGTGCCCTCCAATATCAGTGAGGAAGCAAAAGCGCTCCTGTTGCCGGTAGGAGGTGGGCAAGGGCTTATGGTGGCCACAAAGCTTGTCCGGGATCAGTTTACTGAAGACGACGCGAGAAGAGCGGCCTCGTTTTTTGAAGTATATACCTACGATGGAAATGGAGACAGCACGTATTATACGAACGTATCCCTGAAGGGATCGGGCGTTATTGTCGGCGGTAACCGGGTCTTTTCAAGTGATGTTATCTTGTATCGGTATGCCGACGTGCTGTTAATGCAAGCTGAAGCCAAGAACGCGTTGGGACAGGACCCCTCGGAGGAAATTAACGAGGTGAGGGCACGTGCGTATGGGGCTGCCTTTGAGGACCATCGATTCGTCAGTGGAAGTCGGGAATCCAATGATGACGCGATCCTCAAGGAGCGGTTGCTGGAACTGATGTATGAAGGTAAGCGTTGGTGGGACCTGTTGCGCTTTGACAAGGCATTTGAGCTGGTTCCAACTTTGCAGACGCAACAGGGAAAAGACTATCTCAAGTTGTTTCCAATCGCCAACTCGGTACTGAGCGTTGAGCCAAAGGTTCGACAAAATCCAGGTTATGAAACTACAGATTAACGATATGAAGAAGCTTAGCACATTGAAAACAATTTTGATTGGATGGGTTATTCTCTTGGGTGCAGGAGGTGCATTCGCGCAGACGGAAATCAAGGTTACGAAAATTTGGGACAAAGCCAAGCATAACGCCTTTCCCGATCTGTATTTTTTCAATGATTATTACTATTGTACCTTTCGGGAGGGAACGAGTCACGTCGACCAGAACAACGACGGTCAGGTGCGTATTATCCGATCGAAAGATTTAAAAAACTGGGAAACCGTTGCAAAATACGCCTTAAAGGGTATCGACGTCAGAGAAGCCAGGTTGTCGTCCATGCCGGATGGGCGGATGCTTGTGACGATTGCTGCCGGCGTATGGAAAAACGGCTA
>Ga0182746_1000318_pt1 | contig 75598 bp, 72 predicted proteins | sample eDN3rd30CBELigOP_FD_128881 | JGI IMG/M metagenome (GOLD analysis project Ga0182746, IMG submission 128881) | Enriched Organic Plus compost microbial communities from Emeryville, California, USA - eDNA 3rd pass 30_C BE-Lig OP (version 2) (version 2) ...
ATGGTTTGTTCTCCTTTGAGAACAGGGGTCACCTTCCAGATTTCAGCTACTTAAGCCGAAATCGACACATTTTTTTGACTTAAATTACCCTCGAGACCGTGTCGCACGAGCCCGGACAGCACAACGTAAAAAAGTGAATTTACTTTTTAGGTACTTCTTTTTGGGCATAGACCTTAGTCAGGTTCGCTTGCTAAAATGTTGGTTCAATATTTGAAGCCCAAGTATCGTTAAGATCTATGAATCAAAAGTTTCACGAACTCGTCTCTGAAGCGCTGAAAGTTGTTCTGGATGAGAATGTGGAAATTCGTTTGGCGATCACGTGTTTGCTCGCAGGTAGACATCTTTGATTGAGAATTTGCCAGGTGTAGGGAAGACCACTTTGGTGCAAGTTCTTGGAAACTTTTAAAACTCGTCGTATCCAATTCACGATTGATCTTCTTCCGGCTGATGTGATCGGTGGGCAAGTATTTCATCCTCAAGAGCATAAATCTGTTTTCATGAGGGACCGCTGTTTTCACAACTTGTTATGGCCGATGAATTAAATCGCGCGAGCCCTCGTACGCAGAGCGCTTTAATTGATGAAAGACTTATCGAGATAATATCGCGGAGGACGGCGATGGCAATGGCGTTGAAAACGTTGATAACTCTTTCGCTGAGCGATCCTTCGAAAATGTGGGTGCGTGGATTCTGGGAAGAAATATGTTTGGTCCCGTTCGCGGGCCATGGCTTAATGATGAATGGCGCGGGTAAGAAGCAGCAAAAGGAAAAGATGTTCGTATCGGTGGAGGCGTGCAAACTGTTCGTCAGTATTTACAAGCAGGATTTATCGACGAGTTGCATTTGGTGTACAGCCCTGTGTTCCTTGGGACTGGTGAAAGTTTGTTATCTGGTATTGATATGCCGAAGCTTGGATTTTCTGTGACTGAAAGAGTAAATACAGAAGATGCAACGCACGTGATGTTAAGTAAGGAGGTGTGAGATGTGCAAAACGATAAAACAAAAGGTTCATTTCAAAGCGCCACCTGATGTGATTTACAGTTTGCTTACTGATTCTAAAAAATACGCTTCGATCACTGGAAAGAAAGCTTCGATTGGAAAAACAGCCGGGGCGCCATTTTCAGTTTACGGTGGGCAAGCGACAGGCATTATTGTGGAACTTGTTCGCAATAAAAGAATTGTTCAGGCTTGGAGAGGCCATAGTTTTCCTGAAGGAATTTTCTCGATGGCGACTTTTAATTTGAAGCCGACTGCTAAGAATGGAACCGAGTTGGTTTTGATTCACCGAGGGGTGCCTAAAGAGATGATTCCTTCTATTGAAGCTGGGTGGCGGAAGTACAATTGGGATAAGATTAAGAGTTATTTGGAGACGTTGGAGTAGGGAGAGGTCTGGCTCGCTAAAGCGCGATCGCATCGTGCGACTTTTTACGAACTCTTTCGTTCGAATCGGGCCGTCACCCATCGCCTCGTTGGGGAAAATTTTTCTGGCATTTTAGTTGGGTCTTAATGGCGGAGAGAGAGAGATTCGAACTCTCGATAGGCTTTTGACCTATACACGCGTTCCAGGCGTGCGCCTTCAACCACTCGGCCACCTCTCCGGGACAGGAACGTAAAAGAGAAGCCAAGATAGCATAGCGCAATGTGGCAAATCAAGCGCTGAGGTGCATTTTTCCGGCTTATTCACTGAAGTATTCGTAGGCTTCTTCCTGTTGAGCGGGCGAAAAAGCAGCCTCGCGTTTGGCTTTGCGGTTTCGTGCTTCAAAAAAGTTCCAATAAACCACCTGATACACCAAAAAGACGAAAACTCCGCCGGCCACCGCCAGGAAAGAGGCGCGGCTGTCTTCCCACTCACGCAAGGCCATGTACAGAACCAGCGGATGCATCATAAACAAAATCGCGTGCAACCACATCTCCTCAGCCGTGCAGTATTTGCGGTGCACCCATTCATCCTTCGTCACGCAAATGCACGAGATCGTCGCCATCACATAATAAATATTTTCCGTCAGAGGGGTGCGATCCGTGAAAGCTAGAAATAACAAGCACGCAATCACCAAAGAGGTATCCACCGGATGACCTATCACTTCCCAGCGGGGGAGTCCGCGCTTGCGGTGAAAGAAAAATTCATCAAATAAAATCGCCGCTCCTTGAATGGCGGAGACAATCAAAAACGCGCTCATAGTTTCTCCATTAAACTGGCACAGATGGTAAGTCCGGGACCGAAAGCGTAACTGATCACCGCGGTTCCTGAAGGGACGGAGTCATTGCTGACCAAGTGTTCCCACAAGTGCGGCAACGTCGCCGAAGACATATTCCCGCGCTCGCGCAGAATTTTGCGGCTGGCTTGCACTTGTTCTTCCCGCAGCTCCATTTGTTTGACGACTTGGTCGATGATCTTCGGTCCGCCGGGGTGAACGGCAAAGACGGCGTCTTTCAAAGAATAGCGCGAATCCAATCCCCGCGATGTCAGCCAGCGAATGGTGAAATCTTGAATCTTTTTTCCGACCATCATGGGAACATCTTTAGACAAAGTCATCTTCATGCCCCAGTCCGCCACCATCCACTCCATCGCTTCGGCGGTGTCAGGCACAAGTTCTTCATACAAAGAAACCACCTTAAAACCTCTTTGCGGTTTTTCTGAACTCATGGAGTAGGCAATGACACCATCCGCAAACAGACTTTGAATCACCATTTGTTCTAAAGTCGGATCCTGCGGATTCATGTGCAGACTGCAAAGCTCTGTGTGCACCAGATCCACGGTGCGCTTTTTACCTAAGACTGTTTCATTGCTTAAAAACCCCGAAGCCATACGCAAGGCGGGAAATGCGCCGTAACAACCCATGTGATACGAGTGAGTCACCGTCACGTGCTTGGTCGCCCGCACCGCGGTTTTTTGTGCGGCACTAGGGGATATATATCCTGTGCAACTGACATGAATAATGTCGTCGGGAAAAGGCCGCGATTCGTAAATCTTGTCAAACAGCTCGCTCACGGTGGCGTGAAAAAATTCGTGACGCTTTTGCATTGTCGCGCCACGGGGACTGTCTTTAATAGGATAGATCGAATGTTTTTCCCAATCGGTGTGTTGCGAGTCAGGAACAAAAAATTTCCGGGTGTGAATCTGTGACTCTGGACAAGCCACTCGCTGCAAAAGTTTCGCGTAGTCTTCTTCACTGTACGCTTGATCCTTCTGAGCGATCTTGTAAGCGGCGGCAAGCCACTTCAGGCCTTCAGATTGTTGCTTCGGATACGGCGGTTGTATGGAGTGGAAATTATGTAAGTACATAGCCAAAGGCTAAGAGGGGCCTTTGGCCTTGAATAGATCCAGTGTTACGAAACAGGCGTGCGCGGCTGCGAGCGCCACTCTTTATCAACGATCAAACGCGCACCTCGCTTGAAGGTAAAGTATGCGTAAGCCCACTGCCAGATGACGAAAAATTTATTCTTAAAGCCGATCAGGTAATACACGTGAATAAATAACCACAAGATCCAGGCAAAAAAACCGCCGAACTTCAGATTATGAATTTGCGCGATCGCTTTTCGGCGGCCGATCGTTGCCATTTGGCCCTTATCCAAATAGCGAAATTCGCTCCGCGGTTTTCCGGCAATCTCGTGCAAAATCTCACGAGCGGCGTGTTCACCTTGTTGCATGGCTACGGAAGCAAGACCCGGCAAAGACTTTCCATTTTCCAGGGGAAAACACGCCTGATCCCCGAGAACAAAAACTTCGCGGTGATCCGTGAGGCTGAGATCTTTTTCGATAATCACACGCCCGGTGCGATCCAGGGGAACACCTAAAGTTTTATTCAAACTGGAGGGCTGAACACCGGCTGCCCAGAAAATCGTGGAAGCTTTAATAACTTCTTCGCCTAAAACAACCGAATGAGGCCGCACATCCGTCACTCGTGTGTTGATCCAGATTTGCACGCCGAGATCTTCAAGATCGCGCGCGGCGGTTCGTGACAGTTCCACATCAAAGGAGGCCAGAATGCGCGAGCCAGCTTCAATCAAAAGAACTCGTGTGGCGGAAGGATCAATATTGCGGAAGTCTTGGGTCAAAGTGTGACGGCTGATTTCCGCGATGGCGCCAGCCAGCTCCACGCCCGTCGGTCCGGCACCCACAATCACAAAAGTCAGATGCTGTTTTTGTTTTTCGGGATCGCTTTCTTTTTCCGCCATTTCAAAGGCCATCAAAAGACGGCGGCGGATTTCGGTGGCTTGTTCTAAAGTTTTTAAACCGGGAGCGTTTTCTTCCCACTCGGGATGAGCGAAATAACTGTGCTTGGCGCCGCAAGCGAGAATTAAATAGTCATAGTCCAAGGTTCTGTCGTCGAGCACAACTTTCTTGGCGTTTAAATCCACGGATTGCACATTGCCGAGCAGAACGGAAATATTTTGGTACTTCGACAAAATGCCGCGAATGGGACTTGAGATTTCCGCGGGAGAAAGTCCGGCCGTGGCGACTTGATAAAGCAGAGGCTGAAAGAGATGGTAATTACGACGGTCCACAAGAGTCACGGAGACGTCTTTTTTATTGCCAAGAATTCGCGCGGCTTTAAGCCCCGCAAATCCACCACCGACGATCACGATTCTTTTTGCTGCCATTAGAAAACCTCGTATCTTTCAGCGAGGTTTGAATCTACCACGAGCTTTCAGGAAGGAAAAAAACAATCTTTGTAACGCAAAAGCGTTAGCAAACGCTTCTGCTATTTAACGGCGATTTTATCACCAATGGGAACTCTGTTGCTGCGAACCAGGATGATGCATAAAAGCAAAGCGGGGATCCCAATGAGAGCGGTGCTAAGAAAGAATAAAGCGTATCCTTCCATCAATGTGCGCCCCTCGGCAAAGGTTTGCACCATCACTCCCGAAAATCCTTTTAAAACTTTCCCCAGCAAAGCATAGAAAGAACTTAACAAAGCGTACTGAGTGGCGGTGTAACCAAAGGTGGTCAGGCTCGACATATAACCCACCAAAGCAGTTCCTGCGAACCCCGAAGCAAAGTTATCAATCACCATCGCCGCGGTGAAAACACCATCGTTCGGACCGACCAACGCGAGCAAAGAAAAACCTAAATTGGAAGCCGGTCCAATCACGGCACCGACAAGAAGTGTTGTGATGAATCCAAAACGAACAGCGGCAAGACCTCCGGCGGCGACACCGACAACGGAAGCAATCAATCCGATGGAGCCACGAACGGCACCGACGGTTTCCTTCGTGATGCCGATATCGGCATAAAAAGGATTGGCCATCGGACCCATCATAAAATCCGATAAGCGATACAAACTCACCGCCGCCAGAATCAGCAAAGCTTTATTACCGTGCTGCTTAAAGAAGGCGATGAAAGGTCCGGCAACCGCATCAAAGATCCCTTGGAAGTTCCACACAGTCTTGGTTTCATGACTGGTGATATTGCGTCCCGGCTCCACAGCCAATAAAGTGGCGACGATTCCCACCGCCATCAAAGCGCCCATAACACTGTAGGAAACGGACCATCCCACGGAAGCCGCGATAATCAGAATCAAAGCGTCGGTGAGCAAAAGCGAAGCGCGATAGCCCAACTGATAAGCGGAAGAAAGCAACGCCATGTCTTCGCTCGCGTCGGAAACTTCAATTCTCCATGCATCGACCACAATATCTTGAGTCGCGGAAGCAAACGCCGCTAAGGCGGCAAGTCCCGTGAAAAGCCACAGGCCTCCGGAAGGTTGAATGATCGACATGCCAAGAAGACTTGCGCCGATCACGACCTGTGAAGCAAGCATCCAGCCGCGACGGCGTCCCAGCCATTTACCGATCACAGGCGCATTGGCTTTATCAATCAGCGGTGCCCACAGAAATTTTAAAGAGTAAGCAAGACCCACCCAGGAAAGAAAACCAATCGTCGCTAAAGTGATGCCGCTTTCGCGCAGCCAAAAACCCAGGGTGTTTCCGACGAGCATAAAAGGCAGACCCGAAGAAAATCCCAAAGCCAGCATGATGGCGACTTTAGGACGAGTGATAGCGCGCAAGGTTTGCATCCAGGAGGGCTTTGATTTTTTAGCTTCCGTCATTTCTATTTTGTCTTTCTAAGCTGCTTCCGCATCTTCCACAGAAGATGACTGATGTACGGCCGGCGGGTTTCTCCGGTGGTGACCATAAGAAGTTTGGTGATTTTCAAATTCACTGCATCCGTATAAAGAAGGATGAGCATTTCATAAATGAAGTTCGTATTTAACGTCACGTAGTTGTCGGTGCCGACGCCTAAGTTCACGCCCTTCTTTTCCCACCAGGAAAACGGATGCTCTTTGTAGTCTTCAAATTTTCCCGTGAGTTTATTGTTAGAAGAAGGCAGTGACACCAGAGTCACACCTTTTTGAATCATGCGATTTAAAACGTCGTGCTGATAGTGTTCCACTTCACGCGCGGTGTGGAATTTCGCCTTCACAAATAAAATATCTTCATCCGGAGTTAAAACAGTGCCTTTCAGGATTTTTTCAAGCACGTGACGGTTGAAACCCCAATCCAGCTCGACGAGCTCACGATAGAGCGGATCTTTGTCCGTGATCGCAATGCCTTGACGGTTTTTTTCACGGATTTGCTGGTAAATGCGCTGGAAGTATTTATTGGGATTGATTCCTAAGCTGATACCATGCTCAAGCGTGTCGATGTGCCAGATGTTCATGGCGTTATCGACAGCCTGAATGCCTTTTTTCAAAGTGTGCCAGGTTTCACCATGGTGCGAACGGATTTTAAATCCACGGTATTGCAGTTTGCGGAAGCCGGCTTGCATTTCATTGAAGTGCTCTTTGCGGTAAAGCTCGCGCTCATCACCGACAGTGTCGACATCGGTCATGTGACGAACCAGGAACGGATACTTGTCGAGCATGCGCACGATTTCGTTGATCTGTTCCATGAAGTGTTCCTGGCGCGAATTGAATTTTTCCGCATCAAAATGATTAGCTTCTTTACGGAAAGACGGTGAAAGAATGAAATCAAAATGCGGATACTCTTCCTGGAATTTGCGGAAGCCATCGTAAAGACCCAGCACGACGTCTTCGGAAGTGACATCATCAATGCCGGGAATTTGCTCTGAAGAACTTGAGGTCGAGCGCGACAAAGAAAACTTCAGGCGAATGCGGCCGACGTTGTATTTGTCATACAACTCTTTCGCCATGTGGTAGGCCGCTTCTTCGTGAGCTTTGCGCGAGATAAAAATAAGCTTCGGCAAATACAGGATTTTTAAATAGCGGGAAAAGCCTTCGTTTTCCTGCAGACGGATTAAGCGGTCGACATCTTCGACCGTGCGAATCGGCAAAGCTTTATCGCCGTACACTTCGCGAATTTTTTGTTCGTACTCCGCCTTGTGCGAACCCTCGAGCAGTTTCATCAGGCGGGGATAAATAAATTCCGCCGTCAAAGCGCCGGTCAGGTGAATGTGTTCTTCATTGTATTTCAGAGGAAAATTTTTAAAGAACTCAAACAGCGCGGCGGAAACGGGATGTTTTAAAAGCGCGTTGATTGTGACTTGATTGATTTGAAAACGGTTTAAAAGTTCACGAAATTCTTCAGCCAGTTTGAACGCGTCCGGAGCCGCTTCTTTAAGATCGGAAGAAAGCAAAAGGTCAATTGTATCCGAAAGTGAGATCCCGTTGGTCTCACTGATGATCGTTGTTAAAGCGGCGGTGAGTTGGTTGTGAACATCCGTATTCATGTTTTTTTAAGTCCAGTTCCGCGGGACGAGCCCGCTCCACATGAAGGTTAACGAGGAAACAGAGGCTTGTACATGACTTTATGGGGACCGATGTCTTTCATCTCGAAGAGCGGACCGTGAAAATAAAAGCCGAGCTTGGAATAAAATGGAAAAGCGCCGATGCGCGCATTGAACCACAGCAGATCACAGCGCTTTTGGCGCAAGTGTTCGACTCCGTAGCGCAAAAGTTTTTGTCCGAAACCTTGGCCGCAGTAAAGACCGTCAGTGGCCATACCGCGCAGACGATAAGGAAAACCTGCGCTGAAGTCGGGATGCGACTCCAGCAGGAAGGTGGCGACGGAAACAAGTTTCTCGCCGTGAAAAAGTCCAAAGTGATATGTCGTGACGAGATCGTCACCGGGATTTATGCAGTCTTCGAGACGCAAAAAAGGTTTTAAAACTTTTTGGCGCAGGGGCAGAGTGTCCGTGGTGCTGATCGCCTTGATGTCGTACTGCAAACTCATCCTGTATTCAGCCTTAAGTACGGGGCCCAATCGGGCGGAACGTGGTCTTCACTGATCTCGAGTTGCAAAGTCGGCAACCAATTGGGCGCGCGCGGCTCTGTGAGCAACGGCATATTCGCTGTGCGCGGAGTGCGATTGCCTTTTTTCTGATTGCACTCGCGGCATGCGGAAACGACGTTGGTCCAGTTCTTCGGCCCATTTTGAGAAGCGGGAATGACGTGATCGAGTGTTAATTGTTTGGGGGGAAACTTCGTGTTGCAGTACTGGCAGGTGTAATTATCGCGGATATAAACGTTTTCTCGGCAAAAGCGGACTGCGTTAGAGGTCCGGGGCCTGACGTATGTTTTCAGTCTCAAGACACTAGGCAATTGAAACCTTCGTTGGACAGACCGGGCAAACGCAGAGTGATATTCCAGTATCTCTACTTTACCCTGAAACCACAAAACCAAGGCCTTTTGCCAACTTACAACCCTCATAGGTTCGTAACTGGAGTTGAGCAACAAAGACCTCAGCGAGGACATGTGCATCATGCGACCCCTCCCTCAGGCACTTATTTAAGTTTAGCCAAGATCGGTGTTTCATTTCAAGCCCCCTCGTTAAATTATCAAAAGAACTGGGCGTTTTAGATTGCTTAAGGATGACAATAATGGGATACCCGCCCTATACCCCCTTACAAAGGAGCATCAAAATGAGAAGAGTATTGGCATTTAACTATGTTCTTAAGGGACCTGACGGCAACATCATCGATGCTTCTGAAAAAGGTCAACCGCTGCCTTTTCTTGAAGGCGCCGGCCAAATCATTCCTAAGCTTGAAGAAGAAATTAAAGGCCTGCATGAAGGCGACAAAAAAATTGTGAAAATCGCCGCGAAAGATGCTTACGGTGAAGTGCGCGACAACATGTTCATGGAAGTTCCTAAAGAAGAACTTGCGCATCTTCCGCAATTGGAAGTCGGCAGCCATCTTCGTTTGGAGTTGAGCGGTGGCGCGCACATCGTGCGTGTTTCTAAAATCACCGACACTCACGTGACATTGGATGGAAATCATCCTTTGGCGGGACAAGATCTTGAATTTGATATTGAAATGGTTTTGGTCCGTGAGGCGACAACTGAGGAAGTGTTGCACGGTCACCCGCACGGCTTGCACGGCAATTCCGGTCACTAATTTGTTTTCTCGGAGAGCGCGCACCTATGCCATCGTTTGATATTGTTTCTGAGTTGGATCTGCAAGAAGTGGACAACGCCATCAACCAAGCTCGTAAAGAAGTGGAAGGGCGTTACGATTTCAAAGGCAGCAAAGCGGAAATTCAATGGGATAAGAAAGAAATCACATTGCTGGCTGAAGACGATTATAAAGTGGAGGCTATGGGAAGCATCCTGCAAACCAAACTCCACCGTCGTGGCATTGATATTAAAGCGATAAAATTTGAAAAGCCCGAGGCCGCAGGCGGACGCATGCTCCGCCAAAAGGTCACCTTGGTTCAAGGTATTGACCGCGAGGTCGCTAAAGACATCATAAAATTGATTAAAGACTCCAAACTCAAGGTTCAGCCTGCGATTGCGGACGATAAAATCAAAGTGACCTCAAAAAGTATTGATGAATTACAGGAATGTATCAGGGTAGTACGAGGCGGCAACTTTCCGGTTCCCTTACAATATAATAATATGCGCTCGTAAAATTGCGCTTGCACGTTTTTTAGGCTGTGCTAGCCTGAATTCAGTTAACGTCCCCGTGTGAGTGTTCTCGATTTTATAGTGTTCGAAGGCTTCCTCGGGTTAAATCCACAGGAGGTCTTTGTGGCTAAAAAATTGTATGTAGGAAATCTGCCTTACTCTATCGACGACGAGGCACTTCACCAACACTTTGCTCAATTCGGCACAGTTGATTCAGCAAAAGTTATCATGGACAGAGAAACAGGTCGTTCTAAAGGTTTCGGCTTTGTTGAAATGGCTGATGACTCCGCAGCTGATCAAGCTATCGAAAAAGCAAACGGCATCGAACTCAACGGTCGCGCTATCAACGTTTCTGAAGCTCGTCCTCAAGCTCCTCGCGAGGGTGGCCCTCGTCGTGGTGGTTTCGGTGGCGGCGGTAACGGTGGTCCTCGCCGCGGTTTCGGCGGTGGTCCTCGCGGTCCTCGCAACTAACAAGCCCGCCGAAGTTTGACGACGGCAGACTTGTCTAAATAAATCTTAAAGGGTCTCATAGGAAAACTATGAGACCTTTTTATTTTATCCTTCCTCTTCTTCTTTTTTCTTCTCTGTCATTCGCTCAGAAAAAACTTGTCGTGCTCGGGGATTCACTCACCGAAGGCTATGGTGTCGCTAAGGAAGCGGCCTATCCCGCGGTCCTGGAAAAGAAACTGCACGAAGCCGGTAAAAAAGATTGGACTGTGATCAACGCCGGAGTCAGCGGTTCCACCACAGCTTCCGCCGTGAGCCGTATGAAGTGGCTGTTTAAATCCAAGCCTGATGCCCTTTTGCTGGTGCTCGGAGCCAACGACGGTTTGCGCGGACTGAAGATCGATGCGAGCGAAAAAAATCTTTCCGAAGCAATCGAATATGCGCAAGCGCAGAAAGTGCGTGTGATCTTGGGCGGTCTTTACATGCCACCGAATTACGGCAAAGCGTACACCGATCAATTCAAGAAAATGTACGAATCGCTGGCGAAGAAATACAAACTTACGTTCATTCCGTTTGTTTTGGATAAAGTCGGCGGCAATCCTAAATATAATTTGGCCGATGGCATTCATCCCAATGAAGAAGGTCATAAGATTATCGCTGACAACATCTTCCAGGTTTTAAAGGGGGAGCTGTGAGCTTGGTTCTTAACGACGTTCGTAAAGGCTTCCGCCAAGGCGAAACGGAAATCCAGGTTTTAAAAGGAGTGCAAGCCTCCATTGAACCGGGACAAGTCGTGTCCATCGTCGGTCAATCGGGAAGTGGTAAATCGACTTTGCTGTCATTGCTGGCAGGCTTGGAAAAAGCCGATAGCGGCGAGATTCTCGTTGATAGGGTGAACCTTGTGCCATTGACGGAACATGAAATGACACTGTTTCGTGCGCAGAATATCGCGATCGTTTTTCAACAGTATCATTTGATTGCGCATCTCACGGCTTTAGAAAACGTGATGCTGGCCTTGGAAATCCTTAAAATGGAAAATGCGCAGGCGCGCGCCGAAGAAGCTTTAAAAGAATTGGGCTTGGGTCATCGCTTACACCATTTCCCCAGTCAGCTCAGCGGTGGGGAGTGTCAGCGCGTGGCTATTGCGCGAGCGCTCGTTGTGAAACCGAAAATACTTTTAGCGGATGAGCCGAGCGGAAATCTCGACACCCACACCGGTGAAAAGGTGATGGATGTTTTCTTTGATATCGTTCGCAAGCATAAGATCACCACCATTCTCGTTACGCACAGTGAAGCTTTGGCGAAAAAGTGCGAGCGTGTTTTGCGCCTGGAAGAAGGCTTGTTGAGGGAAGTTTGATGCTGTTTCGTTTGGCGCTCCGTGAATTGCGGCGCAGTTGGCGTTTTGGTCTTTTCTTTATTTTCAATCTGAGCTTGGGACTGACGGGCTTTGTTTCCTTGGAAGCGTTTAACACCGCTTTGGAAGAACAGCTGCAAGCCAATGCTAAATCCATTCTGTCAGCGGATCTGGTCGTGTCTTCGCGCCGGGAACTGACTCAAGACGAAATGCAGAAAATGCAAGCGGCCCTGCCTGCAGGAACGGAGCAGGGAAAGATCTATGAGTTCTTTGCGATGCTGGGATCAGATAAAGGCTCGCGCTTGGTGCTGGTCAAAGCCATCGATGCGCAGTACCCGTTTTACGGTGAATTGACTCTTGAATCCGGTAAGATCATTAAAAAAGATTCTGAAAAAGAAATTCTTAAAGACGGTAAAGTGTGGATTTACCCAGAGCTGCGTTCGCAGCTGGGGCTTGTCCCCGGTGATAAAATCAAAGTCGGAAATTTAAATCTGCAAATTTCCGATCTTGTGACCAAAGATTCCACGCAAACATTTCGTGCGATGACTTTGGCGCCCAGGATTTTTATCAACCGTGATTTGCTGCCGCAGTCGGGCTTGCTTCAGTACGGGAGTACTTTTTCTTTAGCGCATCTGTTCAAACTACCTGCGAATGTTTCGCAAGCGGATGTGCAAAAGAAACTTTACGATGTGCTGATGGATCCTGCGATCTCTGTCGATACGCCGTCTTCAGCCGGGGAAGATGCCGGCCGCCAGTTGCGCTATCTTTCTGATTATCTGGGCCTCGTTGCGATTGTCGCTCTTTTTATGTCGGCTTTAGGGGCGGCATACATCTACCGCTTGTTCCTTTCAACGCGCATGAAGGAGATCGCGATTTTAAGAACTCTGGGTTTGCAAAGCAGCCAAGCGGTGAGTGTTTATATTCTGCAAGCCTCGATGCTGGGGCTTTTAGCGACGGTGCCGACATTGATTTTAAGCCGTCTGGTTTTGCCACTCTTGAGTCGCTTGCTTGCGAGCTTCACACCGTTCAACTTGCAACCGCAGGTGCAGTGGGAAGCGTTCTGGGTGAGCCTTCTTATGGCGGTCTTTGGCAGTTTTATTGTGAGCTTGCCGTTTCTGGTGCGCATTTTCGATCTTAAAGCCGCAAAACTTTTCAGCGAAGAAAAATTCGCGGTGGGTGAAGGCAAACGCCGTCTTTGGCCGTTTTTACCCAGTGTTCTTCTGTTTTTCTTTTTAGCCGTTTATCAGGCGCACTCCTGGCGCATTGCCAGTGTTTTTGTGGGTTCGATGATCGGCGTTGTGTTGGTGCTGCTGGCGGTCGGATATCTCACGGTTAAAAGCGCAGGACTGCTTTCGGGTTTCCGCCGCTGGTTCCTGAAATTCAGCTTCTTAAGTCTGTCGCGCCGGGCGGCCGCAAGTCTTGCGGTTTTCGTGGCTCTCGGTTTGGGTGCCTTGCTGATTAATATTTTGCCGCAGCTAAAAAATTCTTTGCAGGCGGAATTTCAAATCGAAGGTCGCAGTAAAATTCCGTCTCTTTTTATGTTCGATATTCAGGATGAACAAGTCAGCGGTGTGGAAAAGATTCTGGAAAATCATGGAGTCAAATCTCTGGGGCTTTCTCCGCTGGTGCGTGCGCGTATTTTGAAAGTCAACGGTCAGGATTATGAACGTCAGCTGCAAACGCAAGGATTTAAAACCCGCGAAGAAGAACGGGATGCTCGTTTCCGCAATCGCGGTGTGAATCTTTCCTACCGTCCGGGTTTGTCAGAAACGGAGAACATCGTCGAAGGTCGGCCGTTTTCCGGTGTGTTCAATTCTGAAAAACAAAAGCGCGCCGAGCTTTCCGTGGAATATAAATTCGCCGAACGCCTGGGTTTCCATATCGGTGATATTTTGGTTTTCGATGTTCAAGGTGTGGAGGTTGAAGGCGAAATCATCAACTTGCGCAAAGTGAAGTGGACCAGCTTTCAGCCTAATTTTTTTATTCTGGTTCAAGACGGTGTTTTGAATGAAGCACCGAAAACTTTTATCGCCGCCATTCCTTCTTTAAGTGAAGAACGGCGCACACGCTTGCAAAATGATATCGCCAGCGAATTTCCGAACGTTTCTGTGGTGGATGTGGTGCGCACGGTGGATGAAGTTCTTAAGACCGGTGAAAAGATGAGCTGGTCTTTGGAGCTTATGGCGGCCCTGGCTCTTTTAACCGGTTACATTGTGCTGTTTTCTATTGTGCGCAGTCAGATCAAATTGCGCCGCTGGGAGCTGAATATGCTGAAAATCCTGGGCGCCTCCTGGGGTGAAGTTGCAAGTTTTATCCTGACGGAGTTTGCGTTCTTGTCGGGACTAGCGGCTCTTTGTGGCGCTCTTTTAAGCGTCATTGTGAGTTTTTCCCTGAATAAGTTTATCTTTGAAAGCGATTTCCAGCTTTCCTGGGCGCAGCCGCTGGTTTCTGTGGTTCTCATTACCGCCTTAAGCTTATTGATTTCTTTCCTTGCGAGCCTGGATATTGTAAAAGAAAGTGCTCTGGGTATTTTACGCGAGGAAAGATAAACCGTGATGCCGGTCAATGAAGCGTTGGCAAAAGCAAAAAAAATTTTGGATGAGGGAGGCGTTATTGGTCTCCCCACCGAAACTGTTTACGGCTTGGCCGCGCGTATTGATATTCCTTCCGCCATTGAAAAGATTTTTCTAACCAAAGAGCGTCCCTTTTTTGATCCCCTGATCGTGCATGTGGCTTCCATTGAACAAGCTAAAAAAGTGACGGCCTATTGGGGCCCGGCTTCGCAAGCTTTGGCTGAAGTGTTTTGGCCGGGACCTTTGACTCTCATTGTCCCGCGCGATCCTTCGATCAATCTTATGATTACTTCCGGTTTGGATTCCGTGGGTGTGCGCATGCCGAATCATCCTTTGGCATTAGAGCTTTTGCAGCAAGTGGGCGTGCCTCTGGCAGCTCCGAGCGCAAATAAATTTGGGCGGACTTCGCCGACGTCCGCGGGGCATGTGCGGGTTGAATTTAAAAACGAAAACGTTTTTGTGGTCGATGGCGGTGATTGCCAGATCGGGATTGAGTCCACGGTTTTGCTGATTCGCCACCGTCCGGACAAAGTGGAACTTTCCATTTTACGCCGTGGTTACGTTTTAAAATCCGATATCGAGCGAGTGCTGCAAGAAAAAGGTTTTACTTACGAGTTTATCGAACAAGTGGATAAACGCGAATCACCAGGCCATATGAAACATCACTATATGCCACCGGTGCCGTTGATTGTGTGCACCGGTCCTCAGCGTGATCCGCACAGCGTGCTTAAGGAAGTAAACGAAAAGATCAGCCAGCTTCCCGATGAAATCGAAAGCATTAAGATCATCAAACCCCAAGGTGGAATTAAAACCCACGCTGTTTTGAAACTTTCTGAAGATCCACTGCTTGCCACGCGCGAGTTTTACGGAAAACTGCGTGAGGTGGCGGCCCAAGGTCCAGACTGCATCCTTTTTTATCGTGAAAATCACCAACAAGGTGAGCGCTGGGAGTCTTTGTTCGACCGTTTGAACAAAGCGGCGTCCTTAATTCTCTAAGATCGTCCCAACTTGTTCTCGACACAATCTTAAGAGACTTCTGACAATTTTCCATTTTAAAGCCCGCTACACTGAAGTTGATTAAAGGGGAGGGGCCTTATGATCAACTCACTAGCCTACGCAAGCTTCGGTAAAGTTCAGTCCTTTTATCAACTGCGACTCAATCGCATTCATAAGTTTCGGGCCAAGATCGAACTCTACTCGGAGGTCGGCCCCTTCATCATGAAAACCGTGACCGATGTTGAGGAACTTAAAGAAGCCTTGGCCCTGCGCTTTGAAGTCTTCCACAAAGAAATGATGGGTAAGAAAGCCCCTCAAGGTGTCGATGTCGATGAATTCGATTTCGACTGTGACCACCTCATTATTAAAGACAAGCGCAGCAACCGTATCATCGGTACGTATCGCTTGAACTGCTCTCTTTTCACTGACAATTTTTATTCCGCTAAAGAATTCATGCTTTCGCATATCATGAGCCAACCCGGTGTAAAGCTGGAACTGGGCCGTGCTTGCATTCATAAAGACTTCCGCCGCGGTGTTTTGATTTCTCTCTTGTGGCGTGGCATTGCGGAGTACATGGCGGCGGCCGACGCTAAAATTCTTTTCGGTTGCGCTACGGTTAAAACGGATGACCCTCGCGATGCCGCTCTCCTCACCCGTTACTTTGAAGAAGAAGGCCGTATCTTGACTGGTTACCGCACGCGTCCCACGCTGGCCTTCACTATGCCTATGATTAATTATTTTTTGGATGAAGTCCGAAGCCCTCTCACGGAGACTCAACGAGAGCAAGCCGAGGATCTTCTTCCACCCCTTTGCCGTGCCTACTTGAAAATCGGTGCTTCCATCGGCGGGGAGCCGGCCTGGGATCGCGAATTCCAGTGCATCGACTTTCTCACGATCTTGCAGCGTGAAGACTTGAACCGTACGCTGTGGAAGAAGTTCCGCCTGGACTCTAGCGAAGCCTGATCTTTGCCTTGTTACAGGGGACTCTTGTGAGTTTTGTCACAGGGGCCCCTTCTTGTTTTGCGCCTTGTTTGAACGCGGCTACCCTTCTTTTAGGAGGGCGCCATGCGTTCGAATATCTGGAAAGGCAGTATCAGTTTCGGTCTTTTAAATATTCCGGTTTCCCTACAAACCGCCCAGCAGTCCAAAGAGCTGCATTTTTCCCTGCTTGATGGAAAGGATCTTTCGCACATCAAGTATCTGAAAATCAGCGCGAAAACCGGCAAGGAAGTTCCTTACGATCGCATCGTCAAAGGTTTCAAATATAAAACCGGCGAGTACATTATCATGGGCAAAGGAGACTTTGAGCGCGCCAATGTCAAAGCCACAAAGACCATCGACATTGAAGACTTTGTTTTGCGCGATGAAATCGATCCGATGTTATTTGAAAAGCCTTATTATCTGGTCCCGCAAAAAGGAGCTGAGAAGGGTTACTTCCTTTTACGGGAAGCCTTAGAGCATACTCGCAAGGTCGCCATCGCCAAGATCGTGATACGAACCAAGCAACATCTCGCGATGGTCATGCCGCGTGGGGATTATCTGATTCTCGAACTTTTACGTTTTGCCCATGAGGTGAAAGAAATCGACGAAGTCGATTACCTTCGCGAGGTGGACACTTCCGTGAAATTCACACAGCGGGAGCTGAAAGTGGCCGAAGATTTAATCAAAGGCATGACCGCGCGCTGGAAGCCGGAAAAATACAAGGACACTTATTATGAAGACATCATGAAGCGCATTGAAGCCAAGGCCAAGGCGGGCAAAGGTCAGCTTATCGAGGAACCTGTTAAAGAAGAAAAAGCCCCCGTGTCGACCAATGTGGTGGATCTGCTTCCGCTGTTGCGCAAAAGTATCGAAGCGCGACAATCTTCGCGCAAACCTCGGGGATCTTCACGATCTGGTGGCAGAGCCGCAGCCGGGGCGGAAAGGTGATAAACCATGGCTCTGCGTGAATACATAAAAAAGCGTGATTTCAAAATCACACCGGAGCCCAAGGGCGAAAAGAAAGTGCGCAAGAAAAAAAGCGCGCCACTGATGTTCGTTGTCCAAGAACACCACGCCTCACGCCTGCATTACGATTTCCGTCTTGAATGGGAAGGCGTTTTAAAAAGCTGGGCTGTTCCCAAAGGTCCTTCCCATGATCCCAAGGTTAAACGCCTGGCCGTGGAAACAGAAGATCATCCGATTTCTTACGGCTCCTTTGAAGGCGTGATTCCCGAGGATCAGTACGGAGCGGGCCGCGTTTACATTTACGATACTGGAACTTGGGAGCCCGTGGGTGATCCGGAAAAAGGTTTTAAAAAAGGTCATATTGATTTCAAACTCAAAGGCAAAAAGCTCCATGGTGAATGGATGCTTTTAAAAACCAGCCGGCCCGCAGGGAATAAATCACAATGGCTCTTGATTAAACGCACGGATGAATACGCGCGCACCGGCGATGAAGTCACGCCGATTGAAAGCGAAATTCCTGTCGAAGTTTCTGAGGCTCCTAAAGCGACCCGCAAGAAGGCCGCAAGTAAAAAAAAAGCCATCGTAAAACCAATGTCCACGGGAAAGGTCGTCAGAAAGCTTCCGGAATTCATCGCGCCGGAACTCGCAGTGCTCGTCGAAGAACCTCCGGAAGGCGATCAATGGCTGCATGAGACCAAATTCGATGGTTATCGCATCCAAGCGCACTTTGAAAAGGACAGTGTCACGCTTTACACACGCAGCGGTTTGAACTGGACTCAACGCTATCCCACCGTTGCCAAAGCGCTGGCGGCTTTGCCGGTCAAGAACGCCATTATCGATGGCGAAGTCGTGTGGCTTGGTGAAGACGGGCGCAGTGATTTTCAAATGCTGCAAAACTCGATGAAAGCCCACGGCACAAATCGGATTTTTTATTACGCCTTTGATTTGCTTTTTCTTAACGGTGAAGACTGCCGCGAGTTGCCTCTGTGGGAGCGCAAACACCGCTTGGAAAAAATAGTCACTCTTCTTAAAGACCCTTTGATCCGTTACAGTGATCATATCGTGGGCCACGCGCAAGCGTTGTTTAAGGCGGCGTGCTCATACAAACTTGAAGGCTTGATCTCTAAGCATAAAGACAGCACTTATCATTCCCGTCGCAGTGGCGCGTGGATGAAATCCAAGTGTAAGCAACAGCAGGAATTTGTGATCGGAGGATTCACCAGGGGCGAGGGTGCCAGGGCTTCTTTCGGGGCTTTGCTTTTAGGCGCTTATGATGATGACGGGAAATTCCGCTATGTCGGAAAGGTGGGAACCGGTTTTACGGAGCAATCACTGACCGAAGTGCGCAATAAACTTTTAAAGCGTGTGCAAAGCAAGTCGCCGTTTGACATCAACTCTCCCAAAGAAAAAGGCGCGCAATGGGTGAAGCCGGATCTTGTGGCTGATATCACTTTCGGAAATTGGACGGCGGATGGCGTTTTGCGCACAGGTGTTTTTCATGGCTTGCGCGAGGATAAAGCCGCCAAAGAAGTGCATATCGAAAAAGAAAAATCTTTAAAAGAAGTCGGTGTCACCGCGAAAGTAAAGAAAACGCGCGGGAAAAAGACGACAGCGTCGGAAGTGACTTTGCCGATTTCAAATCCGGATAAAATTCTTTATGAAAAAGAAAAGATCACAAAACTCCAGGTGGCTCAGTATTACCAGGAATTTGCGGAATTGATTTTGCCGCACATCTCGGACAGACCCTTGGCTTTGTTGCGATGCCCAGAGGGAACTTCAAAAGAATGCTTCTTCCAAAAACATATTTCAGGCAAAGTGCCGGCGGCATTCACGCCCGTCACGATTCACGAACGCAGTGGACCGAAGGCTTATCTTACCTTGGATTCCGCGGAAGGGTTGCTGGAACTTTCCCAAATGGGAGCTTTTGAATTGCATGCTTGGGGCTCACGCGGTGGAAACGTCGAGCATCCCGATCAGATCGTGATGGATTTCGACCCTGGCCCTGGAATTACTTGGGAGCAAGTCAAAGAAGCGGCGCTAGAACTCAAAGGTATTTTGGATGATTTGGACTTAAAAAGTTTTTTGAAAGTGTCGGGAGGAAAAGGCTTGCACGTGCATGTGCCAATCACCCCTCTCTACACCTGGGATCAGATCAAAACATTTACGAAAACTCTAGGTCAGGAAATGGTGTCTCGTCATCCTGACCTCTACACCGTCTCTTTAGCAAAAAAAGATCGCGGCAATAAAATCTTCGTCGATTATTTGCGCAACGGTCGTGGTGCGACGGCTGTCGTGCCGTATTCATTGCGAGCGCGTGATGTCAGTGCTGTGGCTATGCCGATTCGCTGGCAAGAGCTCAAAGACATTGATCGCCCGAATATTTTCACTTTGGCCAAAACCTATGAACATCTGAAAAAGCGCCGCAGCGATCCGTGGAAGGATTATTTCGCAAAACAGCAGCAAATCTCTATCCTCAAGCCCGCTTAGTGCCTTTTGTCACGGCGAGCTTGCGGTGACAAAGTGACTTGGCACTTTCTTTGAACATCTCTTGTTTGAGCAAGTCTGTGGTGGCAAAAAAGCCCTCAGGCTTTGCCAAGGAGAACCATCATGAGAAACTTCGTTTTATTTTTAGCTCTCGGAACGCTTTTGGGTGTGAAAGCTCAAGCTTTACAGCTAAACGCGGTGGAAACGGCGGGCAACGCCTGTGAAACAGCGGTCGGCAGCCACGATCTGAAAGAGGTGAGCCAAGGTCGTTTTGTGATTCCGACGGGCTTGTACGTTAAAAAGGATGAAGACAAAAGGGTCGCGCGGGGGACATGCACTTTTGCTTTGAATTTAGAGGCCGCTCCCGGAAAAAAGATCGTCGTCTCCAACAGCCATCAACTGATCAGCTTGCGCGCTTACCCTTCCCAAACCAAGGCGCGTGTCGATCTGGAGATTTTCAAAGCGGGAAGTCAAGGGCTCAAACAAAGCCAGGAAGTGATGGCTGTGGATCAGGCCGCCAAAACCACTCAGGTTCTGGCGCAGAATGAAACGCTGATTGAAACATCCTGCGGAGGCGCGGTGATCTTGCGAGGAAACCTCGCAGCCACTCTTATGGGCGAAGGTAAAGCGCGTGCCTTTGCACGTGATCTTTACTTGGATATCGTTGAGACAGACTGCCAATGAGGCCTTGACGGAGTCGCGGCGAGACGCTTTAAATGAGAACTGTGGAAGCATTTCTCGCCGGACTTCGCGGAGTCTACAGATTCATAATCTTTGTTACCGTTGTTCTTTCGTTCCTTGCATGGTCATTTCTGTGCCATTGGGTCATCCGCGATCCGCAAAAACGCATGCACCGCTTTTCCCGCAATACGCAGTTTTTCTGTGGCCTTATGATCAAAGGGTTGGGGCTGAATCTGAAAGTCATCAACAAGCCTTCCCCGGACGAAAAGTTTTTGATTGTCTCTAACCACATGGGTTTTGTGGATATTCTGTCTTTGGCGACAAGCTTGCCGCTTCTTTTTGTGACTTCCAAAGAAATGCGTGAAACACCGTTTTTAGGTTTGCTCACCGAGATGGGCGGATGCCTTTACGTCGAGCGCCGCAGTCGCACGAAAATTCTTGAAGAGATGAAAACAATGGTGGACGCCTTAAAACAAGGTTTCCGCGTGGTTCTTTACCCCGAAGCTACCTCCACTAATGGCGAAAGAGTTCTGCCTTTCAAAAAAACTTTGATGATGGCCGCGGCACAAGCCGGTGTGCCGATTCAACCGGTGGTTATCAACTTCCGTGAAATCAACGGGGAAGAGTTCAATCTGAAATGGCGTGATCATGTTTGCTGGTACGGCGATATTCCGTTTGTGACTTCCATGTGGAAAACCATGACTTTGAAATCGGTGACGGCGGAAATTGAATTTCTCGAAAAAATCCATGCTTCCCCGGAAGATGATCGCGGTGCGGTGGCGGAAAAAGCGCACGCCCTGATTTCAGCGAAGTTTGTGCCGGTAAAAGGTGTGCCGCAAGAGGCGCAAACACCGGGCGAAATGGAAGCAGATCCTACTTGATTTCCCATCCGGGATATGTAAATAATATGTAAATGAGGAAGATCATCCATATCGACATGGACTGCTTTTATGCGGCTGTCGAGGTGAAATACCGTCCTGAGTTGAAGGGAAAACCATTGGGTATCGGCGGACCGCCGAATACTCGCAGTGTTTTATGCACAGCCAGTTACGAAGCCCGTAAGTACGGTGTGCGTTCGGCGATGCCTTCCTCTCAAGCTGTGCGCCTCTGCCCCGAGCTGATTTTAATCCCTCCGCATTTCGACTTGTACCGCGCTGAAAGCCGCAAAGTGCGTGAAATCTTTCAGAGATTCACAAACAAAATCGAACCGCTTTCTTTGGATGAAGCGTATTTAGACGTCACCGACTGTGAGCACTTCGGTGGCAGTGCGACTTTGATTGCGCAAGAAATCCGCCGTCTTATTTTTACGGAATTGCAGCTTACGGCCTCGGCTGGCGTAGCTCCGAATAAATTCTTAGCGAAAATCGCAAGCGACTGGAAAAAGCCCAACGGTCAGTTCGTGATCCGTCCCCAAGATGTGGAAGGGTTTGTGCAAACTCTGCCGGTGGAAAAAATCTTTGGCGTGGGCAAGGTCACGGCGCAAAAGATGCATGATCTGGGGTTGCACACTTGCGGTGATATTCAAAAGTACACCGTTTTCGAACTCCATCACTGGTTTGGCTCCCGCGCCCAAGAGCTTCACGATTTTGCTCGCGGGATTGATCACCGTGAGGTCGTCACGGAGTGGGAAAGAAAATCGCTGACGGTGGAAGAAACTTTCAATCGCGATCTGCAAACCTTCGAAGAATGTCGTAAGACAATCCGGCCCTTGTATGATGATTTCATCAAACGTCTGGATCGCGGTGATTACAAAGAGCGTATCAAGGGTCTGGTGGTGAAGCTGAAGTTTTATGACTTCAAACAAACCACGCACGAAGAAGTCTGCCATGACGTTCCCACACTCGAAGACTTTGAACGTTTGCTCGAGCGCGCCTGGTACCGTCGCGCCGTTCCCGTGCGCCTGGTGGGCTTGGGAGTGCGCATGGGTTCAAATAAAAAGAAACCGTCTGAAAACAGCGATACGTCGCAACTGCGCTTTGCCATTTAACTTTTACATTTTTCCACGGCGTTTTACTTCACTGGCAATCCAGTTTATCGCTGAAGTATGCGCACGCTTCTTTTTATTGAAGGTATTTTTTATTTAATCATGGGTGTTTGGCCTATTGTGCATTATCGGTCTTTTGCCAAAGTCACTGGACCCAAAACAGATGTGTGGCTGGTGATCACAGTCAGTTGGCTCATCAATGTTTGTGGAGCGGTGATGTTGTTTTCCGCGTTTCGCGATGAAGTACCGTGGGAAACCGTGGTGGTCGCGCTGGGGGCGCCTCTGGCTCTCGGTATTGTTGATGTGTACTACGTTTTAAAAAAGGTTATTTCCCGGGTGTACTTGGCTGATGCCGTGATCGAGGCGGTCTTTATTCTGGTGTGGTTGATTTTTCTAAGCACGGACAGGGCCGCAGTGTCTTAGGTCAATGCTCTAAAGGAGGATTGCCAGCAGAAGGCGGCAGAGGCTGACCGATCAAGGCTTGAAGATCTTGCGGAAGTTTTTCCAAGTACAAAGCCTGACTAGGAAGTGCGACATGAACATCTTCTTCTTTGAGTTTATTGAGCATGTTCATTAAAACTTTCTGCTGCAAATCCATGTGCAAAATAAAATCTGCGTCTTTCACCCAGTAGACAGTTTCATATTCGAGAGCATAAGGGGCGTAGCGACTTAAGTGACAGCGTTCAAATTCCAGTTTTGGTTCTTGAGTTACAAATTCTTTCATCCACGCGGGAATCTGCGCAAGCTTATCGGATGGTGTGAAGTAGGGAACATTCAAGACAATGGAAACACGCCGACGCCACATGCGCTTAAAATTTTGAATACGGCTTTCCAGCAGGTCTTTATTTGAAAACACCAATTCTTCGCCGGAAAGACTGCGCACACGCGTGGTTTTAATTCCGATATTTTCGACGGTGCCCATTTGCGGGCCGACAGTGATGAAATCACCGACGACAAAAGGTTTATCAAGCACGATGGATAAAGACGCAAACATATCTCCTAAAACATTTTGTGCCGCTAAAGCCACGGCGATACCGCCGATACCAAGACCTGCCACCAAGGCGCCGATATCCACACCCAGGTTGCTGAGGCAGACTAAAACCAATGCAATGATCAGCGTTCCTTGTAAAACCGTGCTGATAATTCCCAGAGCTGAAACAGCGCTCGCATCCTTTCCCATTTTTTTAGCAAGGTAGTTCTCTTTCCAGCGATGAATGGCATAAAGGCCCCAAATCGCGACTTGAAAGGACGATGCAATCATGGCGATGATGTCGGCGATTCTAAGAGCCCGGCCGTCGGCATCCATGGCGTGTAAGAGCGGCACCAGCAGCCATATAAAAAGAATTCCCCGGCGCGTATGCGAAAGGGCTTCAATAAAAACATCATCGTAAATTCCCGGCGTTCTTTTGGCCAAAGTCAGAAGGCGCGGTTTTAGTTTTTGAAAAATGTATTTAATAAGAAAGGTCAGAGCCAGCGCCACCACGACGGCGGCGATCCACTTCCACGGAGACCCCAAATCAAAGGCGGCGGCAAGCTTATGAGAAAAATCGGATTCTTTGCTGTTATCAGGCATGAAAATCCTCACTCGGTGAATCGCTGGAAATGATTTGAAAATTCTCGCAAGCTTTGGTCAATGCTTCTTTTGGCAAGAGCTGTGCTCTGACAACGGACTCGACCCTGTCAGGGTCGCTGCCTCCGTGGAGCTCTGGCAGAATGAAAAATGGCGGAGGTTTTTATGGTGAGCTTAAGCGTAGTGATACTGACACTTTTGATTTTATTTGCGGGAATTTATTTCGTTTACAAGATGAATAAAACAGCGCCTATGCATTCAGGACATCGTCAGCGCCGCGGCGGCGGAAATCCGCAAAGAAAAAAATAGCTCTCGCCCTGATCAGCGAGAGCTTGGATCGTATTAAAATACTTTCTTCCACTCGTCTTCTTTAAAACCGACGAGGTGGATGTCGTTACCGATGACAAAAGGACGTTTCACCAGTTTGCCGTTTTCAGCAAGAAGTTTTAAAGCCTCTGCTTCACTCATAGAGGGAAGCTTTTCACTGAGCTTCATTTCTTTATAGACAAGGCCCGAGGTGTTGAAGAGGTGGCGGAGTCCGCCACCGCGTTCTTTGAGCGCGGCGAGCATCTCTTTAAGTTCTTTCACGCTGGGCGCTTTATCGACGATAGGAAGTTTTTCGTATTTTACTTTCTTGGCGTCGAGAAACTTCAAAGCCTTCACGCAAGTGGAGCACTTGGCGTATTCGTAAACCTTAAGCATGGCTTTTCACCAACCATCCGCACATTTTATAAAGAATGCGCGCGCCGACGTTGCCGTCCCATTCGACCTCGTGCTCTTCCAAGCCGCCGGTGGAAACTTCGTTCAAGTCAAAAGCCACGATCTTACGTCCGGAGTTGTGCACTTCGCGGAACAAGAAGAAAACCTGATCCACGCTCAAGCCGCCGGGAACCGGAGTTCCTGTGTGCGGGCAGAACGCCGGATCCAAGCCATCAATATCAAAAGAGATGTACACGTTCTGAGGAAGTTCTTTGATGATGTCCTGGCAGACTTTCTCCCAAGTTTCGCCTTTCAAAAGACGGCGCTTGAGATCCAAGTCATAGAACGTCTTGATATCTTCGCGAGAGTTACTGAAGTCGTATTCTTCCTCGCAGAAGTCACGGATGCCCACTTGCACGAGCTTTTTTGGTTTTTTCGCGTCAGTCATCACGTTGTACATAATGGAAGCATGAGACTGTTTGAAACCCTGATAGGCCTTGCGCAGGTCTGCGTGCGCGTCGATGTGCAAAACACCGAAGTCGCCTTTGTACTTTTCGCTCACCGCACGGATGGCTCCCAGAGGTGTGGAGTGATCGCCGCCGACCAAGCCCAGCAGTTTGCCTTTTTTAAGGACGTCAGAGCATTGATCGTAAACCCATTGGGTCATTTCCTCGCAGGCGGTGTTCACTTGCGCTGCCAGAGCGTTCATTTTCGCTTCGTCATCGCTGAGATTTGTTCGCATTTCGATAAGTTCTTGAGCCACGGCCTTGAACTTGTCATTCATGGCGCAAAGGTCTTCCGGGAAATCACGCATGTGGTAGCCGACTTCGTAAGCCTTGCCGACTTCGATATCGAAAAGATCAATCTGTTCACTGGCTTGACGGATGATTTGTGGACCGCGTGAAGCGCCTTCACCGTAAGAGGTGGTAACTTCCCAAGGAACGGGAACGAGAATGACCTTGGATTCTGCTTCCGTCATCGGAATGCCGAAGATACCGAACTCGGCGGAAATCGTCGTGGTGGGATCGAATTTAACCGTCTTTTCAGACATTTATTTTCTCCTTCAAAAGACTAGCGTTATAGCATTTAAGCGTGGCGTCAATCGAGCAATAACTTGATTATTTTTCTCGCATAACCCATTTTAAGCGCACTTTGGGAAGTATTGAAATTCCCAGCGAAATTCTTTGGAGGATAGACAATGAATATGAAGGGTCTCCTAGCTCTGGTATTGAGCTCAGCTTTGACAGCACCCGCTTTGGCAGCGACACCGAATGCGAACGCTCCCAAGGGCGGTAATTTCGTTTTCAATCTTGGCGGCGAGCCTCCGACGGTTCACCCCATCACAGCGACCGACGTGTACTCTCGTAACGTACAAAATTACGTGTGCGACGGTTTGGCGACTCGTGATTCCGAAACTTACGAATGGAAACCTCGTCTGGCTGAAAAGTGGGAAATCTCCAAAGACAATAAAGTATTCACTTTCCATCTGCGCAAAGACGCTGTTTTCCATGATGGTTCTCCAGTCACTGCTGACGACGTGAAATTCTCTTTCGACGCGATCTTTGAGCCTAAATACGAAGCAGCTCACTTGCGTCCTTACTACGAAGGTTTGACGAAGGTTGAAGTTTTGGATCCGCACACAGTGCGTTTCACAGCTCGTGACCTTTATTTCAACAACTTCGAATCCGCAGCGACTTTGACTGTGGTTCCTAAGAAAATCTACGGCGATGTTGAGAAGTCTAAAAAGATGAACCGTCAGTTGATCTGCGCGGGTCCTTACGTTCTTTCCAAGTTCGACCGTGGTCAGTTGATCCTTCTTAAGAAGTTCGACAAATGGTATGGCAACAACGACGCTGCTTTCAAAGGCATGTACAACTTCGACACCATCACCATGCGTTTCTATAAAGATGAAAACGTCGAGTTGGAGCGCGCGAAAAAAGGTGAGTTGGATTACCTTGACCTGCGTGTAGAAGCTTACATGAAGAAAACCGAAGGCGCTCCTTGGGGTAAAACAATCATCAAACACAAAGTGGAAAACAGCGCACCGAAATCTTACGGTTTTATCGGCTGGAATTTCCGCAAAGAATTGTTCCAAGATAAAAACGTGCGCATCGCTTTGGCTCACTTGTTGAACCGCGAAGAGATGAACAAGAAATTCCGTTACGGCATGTCTGACCTTGCCAACGGTGCGATCTACCTGCGCAGTGAATACAATCCTGGCAACAAGGCGATCGAATTCAATCCGAAAAAAGCTCAAGAGCTTTTGGCTAAAGCGGGTTGGACTGACACTGACAAGAACGGCATCCTTGAAAAGACTTTGAACGGCAAGAAAACCGAATTCAAGTTCACATTGATCTATCCATCTAAAGACGTTGAAAAATACTACACCATGTACCGCGAAGACTTGAAAAAAGCGGGCATCGACATGGAACTCAAATATCTTGAGTGGAACTCTTTCCTGAAGCTGGTTGACGAAGGCAACTTCGACGCCGTGACTATGGCTTGGGGTGGCGGTTCCGTGGATCCAGATCCTAAACAAATCTGGCACTCCGCGAGCGCGGTTCCTGGCGGTTCCAACTTCATCGCTTACAAAAACCCTGAAGTGGACAAGCTTATCGACGAGGCCCGCGTTGAGCCGAACAAAGCTAAACGTGTAGCAGCCCTCAAAAAAGTTTACGCGAAGATCGCTGATGATGCTCCTTACGCGTTCCTTTTCAACGACAAGTATGCATTTTATGCAAATTCTTCCCGCATGGGCATGCCGGCAGAGACATTTAAGTACGAAATTGGTAGAGACTACTGGTGGTTGAAGGCTCAATAAGCCTTCTCCACGCGGTCTTTTTAATTTTACCTGCGTTGCTTAGTTTGGGAGAGTAAGGCTTTGATCGTTTACCTGATTCGCCGACTGTTGTTGATGATCCCGACGTTCTTCGGGATCACAATCGTGACCTTTGTGCTGATTAATCTCGCTCCGGGAAGCCCCATTGAGCAGAAGCTGCAAGCGATCCGTTTCGGATCCGCTGGCGGCGGAGCAGGCGGGGGCGGAGGCATCCACACTCGCGGCGACACATCCGTGAATGAGGAAGTGATCGAAGCCCTGAAGAAGCAATATGGCTTCGATAAACCTCTTCATGAACGCTATTTCATTTGGTTGAAAAATCTGGCGCGTCTGGATTTCGGTGAAAGCTTTACTTATCAAGAACCGGTGATCGACGTTATCAAAAGTAAATTCCCGGTTTCTTTGCAGTTCGGTATCGCCTCTTTGATTCTCACTTATATCGTGTGTATTCCCCTGGGGGTGCGCAAGGCGATGCAAGCCGGAGCCAGCTTTGATCGTGTCACTACGGTATTGCTGAACTTGACGTATTCGATTCCGCCGCTAGTCTTGGGTATTTTCCTGATCGTCGTTTTCGCCGGTAAGCTGAACATGTTCCCGATCGGTGGTATTCAGTCCGATGACTATGAATCCCTGACGACGATGGGGAAACTCTGGGATCGTGTTCATCACTTTATTCTGCCTTTGATCTGTTACATGATCGGCGGTTTCACCGAGCTTTCTATTCTTATGCGTAACTCCATGCTGGACGTGATCAAATCCGATTACGTTCGTACGGCGCGCGCTAAAGGTTTGGCTGAAAAAGTGGTTATCTTCAAACACGCGCTCCGCAATGCCTTGATCCCGATTGCGACAGGCTTAGGCGGTTTCTTTGGCGCGTTCTTGGCGGGTTCTTTGATCATCGAACAGATGTTCAATCTCGATGGTATCGGTCTTTTGGGTTACCAGTCCGTTTTGTCCCGCGACTATAACGTGATCATGGGCTTGACCTTTATTTCATCTTTGCTGTTGATGTTCGGCCGTGTTTTCAGCGACATCATTTATGTTCTTATCGACCCAAGGATTGATTTCAAATGATCGACCCTATTGAGAAGTACCTTATTCGTAATGAGTTGACGCTGAAACGATACAAGCGCTTTAAGCGCGACCGTGTTGCGGTGATTTCAGTGTGGATCTTGTTGGTCATGTTCTTTTTCAGCTTCACGGCAGAGTTGTGGGCAAACAACCGTCCTCATGTTGTGAAGTACCACGGACGACTTTATTTCCCTCTGTTCGTGGATTATCACCCCACGGATTTCGGTCGTACTGATATCTACGTGATGGACTATCGCCAGTTGGAACTGCAAGGCGGTGATTGGGCGGTGTGGCCGATCATTCAGTGGGATCCGTACGAGAGTAATAAAAACGTTGAGACCTACCCGTCTCCTCCGACCAAACAAAACTGGATCGGAACCGACGAGAGCGGCCGTGATGTGATGACCCGTTTGCTTTACGGTTTCCGTTACACCATGCTTTTTGCGATCGGCAGCTGGATTGCGACCTACGTGATCGGTATTACCCTGGGCTCTTTGATGGGTTACTTGGGTGGTAAGACCGATTTGATCGGTCAGCGTATCGTAGAGATCGTCGAAAGTACGCCGATCCTGTTCGTTTTGATTACGATCATTTCTATCTTTACTCCGAGCTTATCACTGTTGATTCTTTTCTTTGCGGTGTTCAGTTGGACGGGTATTTCCGCTTACATGCGCGCGCAGTTCCTGTCTTTGCGTAAACGCGAATACGTGGAAGCCGCGAAAGCTATCGGTGCGAATCATCGCCGCATCATCGGTAAGCACATCTTGCCGAACGGTCTGACTCCGATTGTGACCTTTGCGCCGTTCTTTATCGCCGGTGGTGTGAATACGCTTTCTTTCCTGGATTACTTGGGACTGGGTCTTGTGCCTCCGACTCCAAGCTGGGGTGAGCTGATGGCTCAAGCACAAAAATGGTTCACCATTGCTGAGTGGCTCGTGTGGGGACCGATGGTCGCTATCGTTCTCACTTTGACCGTTCTTATCAATATCGGTCTAGCGGTCCGCGACGCCTTCGACGCTAAGATGTAAGGAAAAGGCTCCTTATCAAGGGAGCCTTTTTTGCTCTTTTGGAACAAAAGCCGGAAGAACTTTACGATGGAAGCAGGTACCTTGAGGGCCCGCAGTGTTGCTGCGGGCTTTGTTTTATGTACTAAATCGTCACGAAGGGAAGCAGTTCCTACTCGGCTTCTTCGAGGTAAGTGTAACCAGAGAGGCCTTCTTCGTAGTGCTTGATCAGAAGTTTGGCTTCTTGTTTGGTGATGGAGCCTTTTTGGATACTTTCTTCCGTAGCTTGGCGGACGCTGTCGACCATTTCGGAGCGGCCGTACTGCACGTAAGAAAGAACTTCCGTCACAGTGTCACCAGGAACGTAGTGGTCAATAGTGTAGCCCACGCCATTCAAAGAAATGTGAACCGCATCGGTGTCACCAAAGAGATTGTGCAAGTCGCCCAGGATCTCTTGGTAAGCACCGGTCAGGAAAACGCCCATGTAGTATTGCTGGCCGTCTTCGAATTGATGCAAGCTCACGGTCTCTTTCGGCTCGCCGGATTTGGTATCGATGAATTTTTCGATCACGCCGTCAGAATCACAAGTCAAATCCGCCAAAGTCGCTTCGCGTGTCGGCTCTTCGTTCAGACGATGAACCGGAATCACCGGGAAAAGCTGTCCCACCGCCCAAGAATCCGGAACGGATTGGAAAACGGAGAAGTTTGAGAAGTAAGTATCGCACAGCTCTTTAGAAAGAGCGGCGATAATGTCTTCGGTGTCCGCCACAGTCTTCGCCATTTTCACCATTTTGGTGGCGATCGTGAAGTACATGCTTTCACACCACGCGCGTTGCTCAAGACTCAAAACGCCGTAAGTGAAAAGTTGCAAGGTCTCCTGTTTTGCCTGTTCCAAGTCATTGAAGCACTCGTTGAGATTGTCTTTGTTCACTTTCTCAAAGATGTACTGCATGTCCTGCATGATGGACGGGTCAGACTTGGAAGCTGGGCGTGGCGGTTCATGGCGATGGAGGTTGTTGACACCCATCACGTTGAAAATCAAAACCGAGTGATGCGCGACCAAAAAGCGTCCGGACTCAGTCACGATGCTTGGATGCGGAATCCCTTTTTCATCGCAGAGAGTTTGCAGAACGGAAACGATATCATTCGCGTACTCTTGCTCAGAGTAGTTGATAGAGCTGTCAGAGTGACCGGAACCATCGTAGTCAACGCCCAAGCCGCCGCCCACGTCGATGTATTTCAGACCCGCGCCCATTTTGTGCAGTTCTGTGTAGAAGCGCGCGCCTTCTTTCAAGGAAGACTTGATGGACTGAATTTGCGGAACCTGAGAACCGATGTGGTAGTGCAGTAGCTCCAAGCAGTCGAGCATGCCTTCTTTTTTCAAAAGCTCAACACCCTCGACGATCTCAGAAGCGGTCAAACCGAACTTCGAGCGCGCGCCGGAAGAGTCCACCCACTTACCCGCGCCTTGTGTGTTCAATTTCGCGCGGAAACCGATTTTAGGGCGCGTGTTGAACTTCTTCGCGGAATCAATGATCATTTTCAATTCTTCGCGGCGGTCGACAACGATGATGGTGTTGCGACCGAGCTTTTGCGAAAGAATCGCTGTTTCGATGTATTCGGTGTCTTTAAAGCCATTGCAGATGATCAGCGCGTTTTCCGTGTTCATCAGCGCCAAAACCACAAGAAGCTCAGGTTTAGAACCGGCTTCAAGACCCATCTTAAAACCACGGCCGTATTTCACTAGCTCTTGTACAAGGTGGCGCTGCTGGTTCACCTTGATCGGGTAAACGCCGCAGTACTCGCCTTTGTAACCGTGATCGGCGAAAGCTTTCTGGAAGCAGCTGTTAAGCAATTCAATGCGGGATTTGATGATGTCAGGAAAGCGAATCATGATGGGCACGCGAATACCGCGGTCCAAAAGATCTTGAGTCAGCTCGAATAAGTCCACGGAAGGACCGTTGGCTCCCATCGGAGTCACAGAAACATTGCCCGCGTTGTTTACGCGAAAATAACCGTTACCCCAGTTGTTGATCCCATAAAGCTCAGCGCTTTTCTCAGGACTCCAATTTGACATCGTTTGTGGCCCTCTCTTGGTAGGCCTCCGGTTTTATCCGGAGTGGGGCCTTGGCAGGACCCCAAGTTCTTGTTCGGGGTCCTTTTCGGAAAAAGAACCCGGTTATTTAACGATCAAGTTCAAAATTCTACCGGCTTTATAAATCACCTTGTCGGGATTTTTTCCAGCCAAAACTGAAGAAACTGCTGCCACGGCTTTCGCCGCCCCGACCGCTTCGTCTTCCGAAGCCGTCGGGCTGATTTCGATCGTGCCGCGCATTTTTCCGTTTACTTGCACGCCGATAGTGACCGTGTCATCTGCGACGAGGGTCCTATCATATTTTGGCCATGGAGCCAAAGAGCAAAGTCCCTGGCCGCCCATTTTTTCCCACAATTCCTCCGCGAGGTGCGGAGCAAACGGAGCCAGAATCTGAACCAGAGGTTTTAACGCCTCTTCGGAGCGGCACTCAGCCTTGTAAAGCTCATTGACCAAAATCATCATGGCGCTGATCGCGGTGTTGAAGCTCATCGTTTCGATGTCTTCTGTGACTTTTTTGATCGTTTTATGAACTAATTTCTGAATCTCCACCGGAGCAGCTTCCTTCGTCGCCACATACTGGCCGTCGTCGTTCACCACCAAGCGCGAAACACGATCCAAGAAACGTTTCACACCGTCGATACCGGTTGGCGCCCAAGGTTTATCCTTATCCACAGGGCCCATGAAACTGATAAATGTTCTCATCGCGTCGGCGCCGTGGGTTTTGGCGATCTCTTCCGGAGAAATCACGTTGCCGCGGGACTTCGACATTTTCTCGCCATCGGGTCCGAGCACCATGCCCTGGTGCAGAAGCTTTTGGAACGGTTCATCGTGAGTCACCAAGCCGCAATCAAAAAGCACTTTCATCCAAAACCGGGCGTAAAGTAAATGGCCCACCGTATGTTCTGGACCCCCGACATACAGATCCACCGGCATCCAGTATTTTTCCGCTTCCGCGCTGAACGGAGCCTGGGAATTTTTTGGATCGATGTAGCGCAAGAAATACCAAGAAGATCCCGCAGCTCCCGGCATGGTGTCAGTTTCGCGGCGGCCTTCTTTACCGTCGGCAGAACGATAGCGCACCCATTCCGCATTGCGCGCCAGAGGAGCTTCCCCTGTATCTGAAGGCTCATAGTCAGCAACTTCCGGCAAAACCACGGGAAGTTCATTCACAGGAACGCCGCGGGAGCCATCAGCATAGTGAACGATCGGGAACGGCTCACCCCAGTAGCGCTGACGACTGAAAAGCCAATCGCGCAGTTTGTACTGAACCTCGCGAACGCCGAGTTTTTTTTCTTCCAGATAGGCGAGCATTTTTTGAATCGCTTGCGTCTTGGAAAGACCGTCAAGGAATTGAGAGTTGATCATGATGCCTTCGCCTTCAAAAGGCAAAGCGTCGCCACCTTCCACTACGCGTTTGATAGGCAAGTGGAACTTTGTCGCAAATTCAAAATCGCGTTCATCATGACCAGGAACCGCCATGATCGCGCCTGTGCCGTAATCCATCAAAACATAATCAGCGATCCACACCGGGATTTTTTCGCCAGTGATCGGATGCACAACATGAGCGCCGGTGAAGACACCGGTTTTTTCCGTGGTGGCTTTGCGTTCGACTTCAGATTTGCGTGCCGTCGCTGCCACGTACTCTTCCACATTGCGGTGCTGAGCTTGAGTTGTGATTTTTTTTACGAGTTCGTGTTCAGGAGCTAGAACCATGAAGGAAACACCGAACAAAGTGTCAGGGCGGGTGGTGAAGACCTCCAAGGTTTCAGAGTGACCTTCGATTTTGAAAGTGACGCGCGCGCCTTCGCTTTTGCCGATCCAGTTGCGTTGCGCTTCTTTAGTTCTTTCCGGCCAGTCGACTTTGTCGAGATCATTCAAAAGACGTTCGGCGTAGTCGGTGATTTTCAGCATCCATTGTTTCATCGGAACACGGATCACCGGATGACCGCCGCGCTCGGATTTGCCGTCGACGACTTCGTCGTTCGCCAAAACCGTTTTCAAAGCCGGGCACCAGTTCACGGGAACTTCTTTTTGGTAAGCCAAGCCGCGCTCATAGAGTTTCAGGAAAATGAATTGAGTCCACTTGTAGTAATCCGGCTCGCAAGTTGAGATCTCGCGGCTCCAGTCAAAGCTGAAACCGAAAGACTTCAAAGTTTTGCGGAAACTTTCGATGGCTTTGCGAGTGGTGATTGCGGGATGAATGCCGGTTTGAATCGCGTATTGTTCCGCCGGCAAACCGAAAGCATCGTAGCCCATCGGGTGCAAAACGTTAAAACCGTTGGCGCGTTTATAGCGGGAAATAATATCGCCGGGGGTGTAGGAAGCCATGTGACCGATGTGCAGACCTGACCCGGAAGGATACGGGAACATGTCCAGGGCATAATACTTCGGTTTAGAGCTGTTCGTTTCAGCCTGAAACGCCTTTTGCTCTTCCCATCTCTTTTGCCATTTGGTTTCGATGTCAGTGAAGTTCAAACTCATAAAAATCCTTCGTGAAAGCAAGAAAACTCCTATCTGAATAGCGGAGAATCGCCTCTAGTTCAACGTCTAAGCGAGTTCCGCACCGAGGCGAAAAAACTCGACCGAAGTCGGCCTTGTTTCAGGGCCATGGATCAGATTTTTCCTAAACAATTTGCCCTCATTAACCGATGAGAAGAGCTGAAGTTACACTGGTATGTACTATGAGTCGTGATGGCAGTACGAAACAACCTAAAAGTCGCCGCATTTTGGTGATCGACGACGACAAGGACAGTTTGGAAATCTTGCTGGAGCCCCTGCGTTGGGAAGGCTATGACACCCGTGGCGTCACTTCCGATGTGGATGCGCACAAGCTGATCGAGTCGTGGATCCCTCATGTCGTGATTCTGGACTGGATGGCGCCGTCAATGGCGGGCCTGAAAGTGTTGCGCTCGGTCCGCGAGCGTCTGTCTCACGTGTCTTGCGTCTTCGTTTCTGAAAATTCCAGTACCGAGGCCATTATTGAAGCTCTGGATGCGGGGGCTGATGATTACATCGTCAAACCTTTTGTCCCGCTCGAGCTTTTGGCGCGCATCCGCACCCAATTGCGCATCCGTGATCTGCATGAACAACTGCTTTTTGCCAACGAGAAACTCAAAGAGCTGGTCGACACTGATGACCTGACCGGTCTTTACAACATGCGCTCGCTTTATCAGCGCCTGGATTTCGAGTTGGAGCGCGGCCGCCGTTTCCATCGTGACGTTTGCGTTGTGATGATGGATATGGACTTCTTTAAAACTGTGAACGACGGTCACGACCATCTGTTTGGCAGTTACGTTCTTTCTGAAGTCGGTAAGATCATTCGCGCGAACACTCGCAACGTCGATATTCCCGCTCGTTACGGCGGTGATGAATTCCTGGTGGTACTGACTGAAACCAATCACCAGGGGGCCATGCATTTCTGTGAGCGTCTTCGTGAGAATATTCAGAAGACGACCTTCCGCAATGGAGAAGACTCCATCAAACTGACAGCTTCGATCGGTTTTGCCATCACGGTTCCCGGTGAAAACATCACCGCCCGTGAACTGGTCCGCAGAGCCGATCATGCCTTGTACGATGCCAAAGAAGGCGGACGCAATCGCGTGTGCTTCTATAAACCAGAAGCCGCTCCCGTGGTTGACTTCAAGACCGCCGCTCAAAAACGCCGAAAAGCAGTAGGTTAGTAGTTGACGAATAAAGAGGGATCAACGAAAACCCTCTTATGAGCAAAACTGCTGACACCGCAGATATCATTCGCAACCGGGCCGCATGGATTTCCGCTCTGGCGAGTCTGGTGATCTTTCTTCTCAAGATAGGCGCATACAAAATCACAGGCTCCACCGCGGTTCTTTCCGACGCTTTGGAGAGTATTGTGAATGTCATCGCTTCCATTGTCGCGTTGTTCGTTGTGCGTTTTGCTTCTCAGCCCGCTGACCACGAGCATCCCTATGGTCACGGCAAAGCGGAGTCTTTTTCATCGGCGTTCGAAGGCGGCATGATCTTTTTCGCCGCGATCATGATTATCGGTGAAGCGGTAAAAGCTTTGCTCAATCACGAACCGACACAGAAATTGGAAATCGGTCTTTTGATTGTCGCCGCGGCCGCGCTGGTGAATTTGTTTTTGGGTTTATATTTGCGCCGTGTGGGAACCTCTCACCAATCCGAGGCTTTGAAGGCCAGCGGGGCTCACGTTCTTTCTGATGTTCTCACCACGGTCGGTGTGATGGTGGGTTTGGGACTGGTGCTGTTAACCGGAATTTCCTGGCTGGATCCGGCCATCGCTATTCTTGTGGGCGCGCAACTCGCATGGTCGGGATATAAAATCGTGCGCGCTTCTTTAGGGATTTTGATGGATGAGCAAGACGAGCAAATTCTTGAGGATCTTGCCAAAGCTTTGCGCAAAAATCGTATTTCCGGTGTTATCGATATTCATCATTTGCGCACAATCCGTTCGGGACGTTTCCATCACGTGGATGCGCATTTGGTGGTGCCGGAATACTGGGATGTCTCTCGCGTTCACGAACTCACCCAAGAGTACGAAGACCGCGTGGTCCATGATTATGAGTTTGATGGAGAACTCGCTTTTCACGTCGATCCTTGTAAAAAATCCTACTGTATCATCTGTGACGTGGCCGAATGTCCGATCCGGCAGCGGCCGTTTAAAGAACTCCGTCGTTTCACAGTGAAAAGCTTGACCGACGGACCGCATCCGACTAATCAAGGGGGCTATGACGACACCGGCTCCCCGCAGACGAATTAATATCACCAAAGATCTTCCTCACCAAAACGCCTACACCCTGGCATTGAACGGTGAGTATGCACACGTGGCGTTTGATGAATTGCGCGCACCTTTGAACAAAGGCAAGTGGCGCTCGGATGTTTTTAAGGTGGAACCAGTATGGCCGATGGATGTCGAAGTCGGCACTGGCAACGGCACTTACTTCGCGCACCATGCGCAGACTCATTCCCGCCGTCTTTTGGTAGGCCTGGAACTGAAATACAAACCTCTGATTCAATCCATCCGCCGTGCTGTGAAAGCCGGTTGCAAGAATGCGGCGGTTGCGCGCTTTCATGCTTTCAATATCGACGAACTTTTTTCTGACGGCGAGATCGACAACGTTTACATTCACTTTCCTGATCCGTGGACTTCACCGAACAAGCCGAAAAACCGTTTCGTGTGCAAGCAGAATTTGGACGTCCTTTACCGTTTGCAGAAGCCAGGCTCTTTCATCAATTTCAAAACGGACTCCCTGGAATACTTCCTGTGGGCGATGGATGAAATCCGTCAGTCGCCGTACAAGATTATTTTCGAAACTCAGGATCTGCATAATTCCGAAATGAGAGCGGAAAATTTCGAAACCGCTTTTGAAAAAATCTTCCTGCGTGAAGGGATCAAAATCAATATGGTCCGCCTGCAGAAGCAGCCCTCTTAAAGTCCGGCGTCAAACGACAAGAACCGCTCTGGACATTCTTTCTCCTCTATAATGGAAGATCCGGGAGGTGCTTATGAAATACCTTGGCGGAGTTTTCTTAGCGGCGCTTTTTTATGCTTCCATCACTTCGGCGGCTCTCCCGCCTTCTATGGGAACTTATGCCGCTCCCACGGCGGAATCCGTGACTGTGTTGCGCGGAACGACCACTCTGTGTACGACTCCTTCACCGGTAAATGGTGTGCGTGGACTTTCTTTCATTCAGTTGGGCAAGGGCCGTTGCCCTCCGTATGTTTTTACTCCGGTCGGTTGGGATCGTCCTGAGGAAGAAGCGGACTCTCCGGGCATTCCGTTTCAGCATCACGGGCTTTAATCACCAGTAGGTGGCATCCACGGTGATATCGCCGAGCACTTCGGTTTGACAGCTGATGCGCATTTCTTTGGGAATGTTATTGGTTTCTTTGAGAAAGGCCTCGGTTTCGTTTTCCGCAGTGAGATGCTCTTTTCCTTCCACAATAATGATCTTGCACTTGGCACAAACGCCTTCGCCGTCACAACTTGAGGCGACGGGAAGACCTGCGGCAAGCAGAGATTTCATCAGGTTTGCTCCTTCAGGAACCTCGAAAGGCGCTCGATTCTTTTTAAACGAAATCACGGGCATGGCTCATTGTAGCTGACGCACTCCAAAACGTGCAAAGAACTAATGAAAAGGGGCTTGTTTGTGATAGCCTAGGAGCGTTGTTACGAGGTTGTTTATGACTCAAGATCAAAATGTTGAAAATGTGATTATTATCGGCTCCGGCCCTGCTGGTTTGACCTCCGCGATTTATACTTCGCGCGCGAATTTGAACCCTTTGATGATCGAAGGGGAAGAGGCGGGCGGCCAGCTTATGACGACAACGGAAGTGGAAAACTTCCCGGGCTTTGAGCACGGTGTTAGTGGTCCGAACCTCATCGCCGTGATGAGAAAACAAGCCGAAAGATTCGGGACCCGTTTCATCACTCGCAATGTGACCAAGGTCGATTTCTCTCAGCGTCCGTTTAAAATCTGGGTGGGCGATAAGCTGCATTTGGCGAAATCCGTGATTATTTCCACGGGTGCCAGCGCGAAGTATTTGGGCTTGCCATCTGAAAAACAATACGCCAACCGTGGTGTGTCCGCATGTGCGACTTGCGACGGCGCTTTCTTCCGTAATCAGGAAATCGGTGTTGTCGGTGGTGGTGACACAGCGATGGAGGAAGCTCAGTTCCTGACTCGCTTTGCTTCGAAAGTTTACCTGATCCACCGTCGCGATCATTTCCGCGCTTCTAAAATCATGGCTGATCGTGTGATGAAAAATCCGAAGATCGAGATCTTGTGGAATACGGAAGTCGTGGAAGTTCTGGGCGATGGCAAAAGCATGACCGGTGCAAAATTGAAAAGCACCGTCGACCATACTGTCCGCGAAATGCCGATCACAGGTTTGTTCCTAGCCATCGGTCATAAACCCAACACAGACCTCTTTAAGGGAATGTTGGATATGAATGAGACAGGCTATTTGATCACTCAGCCGAATACGACGTATACTAATATTCCAGGGGTCTTCGCCGCAGGGGACGTTCAGGACCATGTCTACCGTCAAGCTATCACAGCCGCAGGAACCGGTTGCATGGCGGCGATTGATGCGGAAAGATGGCTGGAGGCCCAAGCTTCTCACTAAGGATCGTATGAAGGATAAAAGAATCAACACCCGGGATTTAGTCGAAAAGATCGAAAAAATGACCAAGGCACGCATCGCCAGTCAGGAGGTCGTTTCTTTAGACTCGTTCCGGGAGGCGAAAAAGAAACTTGATCCTAAAATCATCCTGGTGATTGAAGACGATGAAACTATGCGCTTAGCAATGAAGCGCATTCTTGAGAGCGAAGGTTATGTCACCAAGCTTGCTGCCGACGGCACGGAGCTTTCCACAGCCCTCGATGACCATCCGGTGGATTTGATTTTGATGGATGTGGGCCTTCCTTGGGTGAACGGCTTTGAACTCGCGCAACTTCTCAAAGAACATAAAGATCTTAAAAAAATTCCGCTGGTTTTTGTTTCCGGAAAATCCACGGAAGAGGACATGAAAAAAGCCTTTGAAATCGGTGCTGACGATTACATCAAAAAGCCCTTCGATGTCGAAAAACTTAAAAAAACCGTGGAAACCCTTTTGCGTCTTAACGAGTGATTTGTTTTGCTTTGATGCAGAACTTTCACCGACCTAGGTCGCGTTTCAAATTGAGATTCCAGACCGACTCCACACTTTCCCAACACTTCTTGCAGAAAATAGTAAATGGGAAACGCTTTTACTGGTTAAAATAAAAACTCATGGCACGTCGGACCCTCGTTATCACTTTCTTAGCCCTTTTGGGCGTGGCTTTGGTGTTTTTCCTTCTGAAACAAGAGGAGGCACCCGTGTCAACACGCTCTCAATCTTCTTCTTCAAAAAAGGAAAACGAAACGGCCCCGCAATCTGCCGCCGAAACAGCCTCGCCTCACGAAGAAACCAAGGTGACGGAGTCAGCGTCTTCGCAAGAGGGTGAAGTGCCAAATTCTTTTAGACGAAAAATGCCGCGAGACATTTCCAGTAAGAGTCAGGTGCAGCCGGACATCAGTTCCGCTCGCTTGGAAAAGCACGCCTTGCTTGCCGATACTCCATGGAAACTGTGGAGCGGAGCAATCGCTTTACGCAAACAGCAAGGGGCCCCCGACCGCATTCTGGGCGAAGTGAACGGTTTCTATCTTGCGGAGACGGAAGTTGAAAGTGATCCACACCATTTTTCACCATCGTCGCCGTTGGTAGTTGTTAACACCCGCCGGAGTGTGGTTGGAGTTCTTACCGGAGTGTTCGGCGTGAAACTCAAAGATGGCTACGGCGAAGATGTTTTAACGCAAAAAGGACTGAAGATTGTCGGCTCTTATCCGCAAATAAGCACTTACTATGTGACTTCTCCGGAAGACCCGTTTGATTTAGTTTCTTTGCAAAATTCTTTAAAAAATGATCCTGCTGTTTCCACTGTGGAAATCGAGATTTTGAGCCGTCAGTATGAAAAGCATTAAAAAGAGAACCCAGGCTTTAGGTGCGGTTGTTGTTGTGAGCCTTGTCACAGGGGTTTTCTTTACAAACTGTGCAAAAAATGGCTTTAACATTGAACGCAAAGAGTCCGTAGGTGCAGATCCCTTGGTGGAATACGCCTGGCACTTGAGTAACTCTGGCCAAAAAGTTTTCGCAGAAGAAGGCGGAACACCAGGGAACGATCTCAATCTGCTCAATACTTGGAATGAAGGTATCAGCGGCAAGGGTTTGCGTATTCTCATCTCTGACGACGGTGTGGAAGACACGCATGAGGATCTGCAAAGTAATTATCTTTACGGCGGATACTCTAAAAACTACCAACTGTCTGCGCCTTATTTGGCGAACAGCTCACCGCCGCTAAATGTTGACGACAATCACGGAACTGCCGTCGCCGGTTTAGTTGGCGCCTTGGGATCCAACGCCAAAGGCTCGCGAGGTGTGGCTTTCGGAGCCTCGATTGTATCGGCGAATTTCCTATCTGCGGCCGTCATACCCTCGCAGTCCACGCTCGTAGACCAAGCCGGCGGCAATTACGACATATTTAATATGAGTTGGGGTTCCACTCAGAATGATCTTAGCGATCCAGTGGATCCGTTTCTGAGTCAAATGCGTGAGCGGGCGTTGAACGGCCGTTCCGGTCGCGGATCCATCTACGTGAAATCGGCGGGCAATGATTTCTTAGTCAAATGCCACAATGATACTTCTTCTTACTGTATTGGTAATGCCAACTATGATTCAGATAACTCCACACCGTACACGATTCTGGTCTCCGCTCTCAATGCCATGGGCTATGCCGCGAGCTATTCGTCTCCGGGTGCCAATGTCTGGATTTCCTCCTTTGGCGGAGAGTTCGGTGACGACTCACCGGCCATGGTGACAACGGATCGCACAGGCTGTTCAGATGGATTTGCGACGTCCTCTTCCAGCAGCAAAGTGGCTTTTGAACGGGGAGCTCAAGGAAATGCCGGTTGCAAATACTCAGTCACCTTTAACGGAACTTCTTCCGCAGCCCCGGTGATGTCGGGAGCTGTGGCTCTGTTGCTGGAAGCAAATCCAAATCTTACGTGGCGAGACGTGAAATATATTTTCGCGAAAACAGCTTCGTCCATTCAGTACAGCACTGCTCCGCTATACACACACCCTTTGCACGAAACTCTTCCTAGTGGCTATGCTTGGGAACTTGGTTGGATTACAAACGCCGCCGGTTTTAAATTCCACAACTGGTACGGCTTTGGACGGGTGAATGTGGATGCCGCTGTTGCCATGGCAAAAAGCTACACATCTCCTTTTAGCTCTTTTATCGAAACAAATTGGGCCAATGATCGCAGTGGTCTGTCTTCGGCCATTCCGGATAATAGCGCGACGGGTGTCACAGACACGATGAGTGTCGGAACAAATATAAAAATTGAATCTGTGCAGTTGAAGGTTTGGATCACTCACCCGAATATTTCGGAGCTGGCTTTGGAGCTGACTTCACCCTCTGGAACGAAGAACATTGTCATCAATGCTAACAATGCTCTGCGCGATATCGGCAACTACGCCGGCGAAGTTTTTCTTTCCAATGCTTTCTATCGAGAAAACTCCGGCGGCACGTGGACTTTGCGGGTTGTGGATGCAAAATCAATGAACACCGGGACCTTAACCCGCTGGTCTTTAAGTTTCACGGGTAGCAATTAGTGAGCCGCGGTCTCCAAAGGATCTGTACCCACCGTCATCGCGGAGATACATTTCGTATCAACACCGTAGTTATAAAACGGCATAGAGCCTGAGCGAGTCAGAACTTGCGCATTCGCAGTTCCAAGTTTACTGGCATCATAGCTGAATTTTTCAATAAAGACTGTAAGGATAGAAATCTAGACTATCCCGCACTCTTACGGATTTGGTCCTGATAAGCGACGTAAGCTTTCAGCAAAGCATCCAAGCGCAAAGTCATGGCCACGTCTTGCTCGATGAACATCAAACGACGTGGGTCCGTCATATCACCCACGATCTTCGCACGGAAGAGCAGGCGGGCTTTGGAAGGATCAGCTTCAAAAGGATTCACAATGATCAAATCAAAAGGCTTGTTCAAGAAATCACGGGGGATTTCATCTTCAAGCATGGTTCCGCTCAAAGAAATATTCTTCGAGTAAGTGCGGAACGAACGGATTTTGGAAACCAACACCACTTCGATTTTGAAATTATGGCGCGGATCACGGCGGCGTTCGGCGCCTCCACTGGTTTGTGTGTTCGGGCTCGGAGCAGGCTCGGCTTTTTTCTTGGTGCTTTCCGGTTTGATTTTTTTGATCTTCGCCAGATCCAGCTCATCACCGTTAAAGTCTTTCATGTGGTAACCGCCGATTTCTTCTTGTTTCATCGGGGTCTCACCCACAACGACTTGGGTGTAACGGCTGTCCGCATGATTGGTTGCCGGAGCATTGTGTGTCGCCGTGACCGTGTCATCGATGGGCGCAAAATCCGCAGGCTTTGGTGGTTCAGCAAAAACGAAATAAGTCTGATCGGATTCAAGAAATTCACGCACGCACACCCAGTTTTCCCAACCAGGTGTCCATAAGAAATACTTTCCAGGATCTTTAGAGGAAAGAGAAAGCAAAGTCACTTGCGCTTGGACCACAGACATAGGCTTTGTCTGCGTTTTTGTTTCCGCATCGTAGATGATCCAAACTTTTCCTTGCGTCTTCATAAACTCCCCAGGTTACGCAATCTCGACTCCTGGGGAATATATCGGAAAAAACGGGGTAATTCTTTACACTCGGATGCAAGCCGCGATGTGATCTTTGGCTTTTTCTTCGAGAGGCGGGACGATGGTCTTGCAGTCCTCAATAGCCATCGGGCAGCGCGGATGGAAGTGGCAGCCAGAAGGAGGATTGATCGGAGACGGCACGTCGCCGGTCAGAATGATACGTTCGTCTTTACGACGTGGATCAGGAACCGGAATCGCCGACATCAGGGCTTTGGTGTAGGGGTGTTTCGGATTGCGGTAAAGCTCTTCAGCGTCCGCCATTTCAACGATTTTACCCAAGTACATCACCGCCACGCGATTGGAAACGTGTTCAACGACTTTCAAATCATGCGCAATAAAAATATAAGTCAGGCCGAGTTTCTGTTGCAGCTCCATCAAAAGATTGATGACCTGCGCTTGAATCGACACGTCCAAAGCGGAAACGGGCTCATCGCACACGATCAGTTCGGGATTCACCGCCAAAGCGCGCGCAATACCCACACGCTGGCGCTGACCGCCGGAAAATTCGTGCGGATAACGGTTCAAGTGCTCACGGCGCAAACCGACCAGATCCAGAAGCTCATGAATGCGATCCTGACGATCCTTCGCGGAACCATAAAGATTATGAATGATGAGCGGCTCTTCCAAGATCGCACCGATAGTCATGCGCGGATTCAAAGAAGCAAACGGGTCCTGGAAAATGATCTGCATTTTCTTGCGCATTTCACGCAGCTCTTCGCCTTGAATGTGCGTGATGTCTTTGCCGTTATAAATGATTTTTCCAGAGGTCGTGTCGTGCAAGCGGATCAAGCAGCGGCCCAGAGTGGACTTACCGCAACCGGATTCACCCACAAGACCGAGAGTTTCGCCCTTGTTCAGTTCAAAAGAAATGCCTTGCACCGCTTTAACGCTGGCGACTTCACGGCTGAGAATTCCGCCGTAAATGGGAAAGCTTTTTGTGACGTTTTCAACTTTCAAAAGAGGAGTGCTCATTCTTATTTCACCTTATCAGCCAAAGGGTGGTAGCAGGCCACTTTGTGAATGCTGCGCAGATTTTCCAAAGAAGGATAAGCTTCGCGGCAGTCGTTTTGAACGTAAGGGCAACGATCCGCAAAGCGGCAGCCCTTGGGAAGATTGTAAAGGCTCGGCACCATACCCTTGATGGTTTGCAGCTTTTCAAGCTTGTGACCGGTTTCAAAGTGCGGAATGGAATCAAGCAAGCCTTTTGTGTACGGATGTTTCGGACGATAGAAAATATCTTCCACAGTTCCGTATTCAACAACTCGGCCGGCATACATCACGGCGACTTCCTGGCACATTTCCGCAACGACACCAAGATCGTGCGTGATCAGAATCATACCCGCGCCGAAATCTTTTTGCAGTTTGCGCATCAGATCCAGAATCTGCGCTTGAATGGTCACGTCCAACGCTGTTGTCGGCTCGTCGGCAATCAAGAGTTCCGGGTTGCAGCTGATCGCCATCGCAATCATCACACGTTGTCTCATACCGCCGGAAAGCTGGTGCGGATACTCAAAGAAGCGTTTTTCCGGAGCCGGAATACCCACAAGGCGAAGCATTTCAATCGCGCGCTCACGGGCTTGTTGTTTATTCAGATCTTTTTGGTGCAGCAAAATGGCTTCTTCGATTTGATCACCGATGGTGTAAACGGGGTTCAAAGAAGTCATCGGTTCTTGGAAGATCATCGCGATTTCGTTACCGCGGATCTCACGCATTTTGTCTTCTGACAAATCCAGAAGGTTCTGGCCCTTGAAAAGCACTTTCCCAGAGTCAATCAAGCCCGGCTTTTGAATCAAGCGCATGATGGACAAAGAAGTCACGGACTTACCGCAGCCTGATTCTCCAACGATTCCGAGAGTTTGTCCTTTTTTTACGGAGAAACTCACGTCATCCACGGCGAAAAAAGAGCCGTCATCGGTTTTAAAGCGTGTTTTTAGATTTTGAACCTCTAAGAGAAGATCGCTCACCGGAGATTACCCCCATTTAAAGGTCCATCTTATATAGTTCACGCCGCCCTGAGGCAAGTCCGCAAAGGAATCTCTAGTCCTTTTTTTGGGCAAGCGTGCGTCATGAAAATGGGGGTTATTCGACGACCTCAAAATCCACGCGCCGATCACGAGCGTGCTGCGCCTCTGTGGCCGTTGTATTGAGAGCGGCAGGGCCTTTTCCGACGGATTCCAGTTTGTCTTCCGGAATGCCCTTGGAGATCAAATAATCACGCACATTATCAGCTCTCTCCTGGGAAATTCTGAGATTTTCTTCACTGTTTCCCGTGGCATCGCTGCGCCCGAAAATGCGAATCTTTTCAAAAGATGGATCGGAACGCTGGATCTCTTTGGCGATCCCGTCGAGGGCCCGCCGCGTGGAGGGCGAAAGCTTGCTGCTGCCGGCATCAAAGCGCACAGCTTGGGTAAGCAAAGCAAAACGAGTGCTTTGTTGAAGATCGGGGAACACTTCGGTGACCCCACCTGTGGGAATGTGGGGAGGAACCGGTTTGGTGGTGACGTAATCGCGATTGGGCTGTTTGTTTTTCACCGAACATGCACCCAGACACAAACACAGCAGAAGTGAAGAGAGCGCAAACAATCGATATGGCATAAAACCTCTTTGCTGCAGGAACAATAGTGAAGGGTTTGTCATGGGAGCAAATTAACTTGTTGTTAACTTCATCGCGCGTTTATGCGATGATATCCGCATGCGTGAAACCGTGTTGACCGACAGGGATCTTTATATCGGCTCTCTTCTAGGCGAAGAGAATGAAAGCAAACTGCAATCGCGAAAATTCGCCGAAGAGTTGGGCCTGGCCCGCATCAGCGTCGCACCCGGTGAAGCGCAACTGATTAAAACTCTTTTGCGTCTGCATGGCGCAAAAAAATTCGTAGAGATCGGCACTCTCACCGGTCTTTCCGCGCAATATCTTTTTGACGCTCTTCCCGACGGCGGCGAGTTGTGGACTCTAGAGAAAGAACCCAAACACGCGGACATGGCAGCCCAGGTTTTCTCCGGTTTGGACCAATCCAAAAAGAAAATTCATCTTGTTGTTGGGGACGCACGTGTGGAGCTGGAAAAACTCTCCGTGCAAGGTCCTTTTGACGGTGTTTTCATCGACGGTAACAAGGCGGCGTACTTCGATTATCTTTCCTGGGCTGAAAAGAACATCCGTTCCGGTGGCTTGATTCTCGCCGATAACGTGTTTTTGGGAGGCTCCGTCTGGGGCGATTCTTCGCAGCAGCGTTTTTCCGAAAAACAAGTCCAAGTCATGCGCGAATTCAATGAGCGTCTGGCCGACAGTCAATTTTTTGAGGCTGCGATTGCGCCGACGTTTGAAGGTCTTTACATCGCGATCAAAAAATAATTTCTAGCTTTCGTAGGCTTCGATTTTCATTTCAATGGAATAGTCTTTGGAGGCTTCTTTCAAGGGAGCAAGCAGCCATTTCCATTCACGGATTTTCTGATAACCCGCAAAGGAAACAGGGTAGTGTCCCTGGTAAATCACTTGCCCTTGCGGATCGTGGTAAGTCACTTCACGATCGGCGTAAACAAGCTTGCGGCCGCCGCATTCTTGAAGATTTTTAAGATGCATTTCCGCAAACGCCGTGCAGATCACGTCTTTTTCTTCCAGTGTTAGGCGTCTTTTGATTTTCTTTTCCAGCGCTTCTATCGGCAGTAAGGCGAGTTGCGAAAGCACGTTAGCGGAAACAATCAGATCCGCCTCAAAATGAAAAAGATTTCGGCCTTGCAGATTGGCGATCAACTCATGCAGATCTTCCAGCGTATTCAAGCTTTCTAATTTATCCAGACTCAGTGAAAGATCTTGAGTGAGCAGATGCAAACGCGGATTGCGTTTCGCCAGACGATGATGCTTCCAAGGATGAATCACATCCACCAGAGTGATATTCTGAAAATGCTCCGCCAAAAGATGCAAAGGCAGCTCGTGCAGATGAGAACTGCCTAAAACCACCACAGAGTTTTTCCGCGGAAGCTTTTGAGCCGTTTCCACGAAAACGTCCTGGCAGTTTTTCAGATGTGGCAGCCAGGCTTTTTTACAACGCTGATAGCGATGTTCCAAAGCTATGGATTGGTACAAAAAACCGTACTTCCGCGCTAGCGGTGTTGTCGGCGTTAATAAAAAAGTCAAAGCTTCGCGGATCATGCTCTCTTGGATAACAGAGTCTTCTGCCGCTGTCATCGGCGGCGGTCTTGGATTTGCTTTTTTTATCAATAATGAAATGGCTGGTTGTAAAACCGGCCTGAAAAAGCATTTGAAGCACAAAGGCTGTCGAGGCCCTGCACAGGCGTGCGCCTGTTTTGTCAGATTCTCGGATTGAGACGCTTTGTGATGAGAGGTTTTGACTGTGAAAATGTGGCAACGAAAATGGCGGGCTTGGCTGCTTTTACCGATGATGCTGTGGAGTGTTTCGGCGTCCGCGTATCAACTCACGTGCAATTGGGTGTTTTCGGAAGATGTTTCCATTTTTCTGCATCCGGATTCTCCGCAAAGAATTTTAAACGCTATTGAGCACTATAAAAAAATCATGGGCATTGCGGAACTCGCGCATAAACCGCGCAATATGGATGAAGCCAAGATCCGTCTGCAAACTCTGAAGCCCGAACAGAAAACGGAAATTTTAAATCTGATCGGTGAGCACTATAACGAAGTAAAGGCTCTTAAATACAATGACGGTCCTTTTAAAACTTTTAAGCGTCACATGGATCTTGTGATCTCGCAGGAAATCAATGCTCCGCAGTTTTTCCGGGAGCAGATTTATGAAAAAGGCCGTTCTCTTGAGGAAACCTTGGATATGTTCTACCAAAAAGTGCAGGAGGTGACAAAAACACCGGTGATTCTGCACGGTCAGGACGTCCTTTTGACGGCGTTACGTCTGCAAGATCGGTTTTTAAAGAAATACGACTCGCCGATTGTTTTGTACGGCAGTTTCGTCAATGGCAAGGCTTACGCAAAATCCAGTGACCTGGATTTCGCGGTGATCCACCCAAAGCTTGAAAGCAGCATGCGTGAAACGGATCTTTTAAAAGTACTGAGCGACTTTCCACTTTCCGAAGCACAAGCTCACACCGTGAGCCCGCGCCAGGTGCACGGTCTTGGTTCGATGAATCCGCTGGTGCTGATTATTCGCAAGGACTACATCGTTTTGCGTGTCTATGAAAACGGTCTTTTCAGTGACTTCCAGAATAAAAACGTCAAATTCGACGAGTTTTATTTTTAAAGTTTCGTATCACTGCAATGGCAGAACACGGGCGGCGCGAATATTGATCAAGTCGCCCACTTTTTCCACCTGACCGTGGATCTCTAACAACGATTTCCCATAAATCGCCATGCGGTCTTTCTGATACACATCCGGATGGATCACGATATTCATAAAACCAAACTCATCTTCCAAGGTGATAAAGCACATGCCTTTGGCTGTCGGTGGTCTTTGCGTTACGGAAACAAGTCCCGCCAGACGCACCTTGGTTTTATTCTTCAGCCGTTCCAAATCTCCAGAATGAAAATAAGGCACATATCTTTTGGAAATCAGTTCTTGATTGCGGGCTTTCAAGTAAGAACGCAAAACCGAAAGCGGGTGCGAATCGACGGAAAAACCTTTGCTGTCATACTCGCGGCGCAAACGATCCCAGTTGGATTCAAACGGCAGATTTCCCGCATCGTCTTGTTCGTCATCCGCCAGACTGAATTGTTCTTTGGGGTGCCCCCACAAAAAACTTTCTTGATCCAAGCTAAGGCTTTCCAGATGCCAGATCAGCTCACGCACATTGCTGTGAAAGCACTCAAAAGCGCCGGATGCAGCCAGCTTCACCAAAGCTGAACGCGGTAGTTCCGTGCGCTGAATGAAATCAGCCAGGTCTTTAAACTTGCCCTGGGCTTTGCGGGAAGCTTCCACGCGTTTAATCAGATGCTCCGGCATTCCATATAAAGAACGCAAGCCCACACGCAAAGCATGACCGTCACAAGTCGTTTCCAAAGTGTAGTCATAATCGGAATGTTGCACGCACAAAGGACGGACTTCCACGCCATGCCTTTGCGCTTCAGCAACCAAAGTGCGGGGAGCATAAAAACCCATCGGCTGGCTGTTCAACAAAGCGCAGGCGAAAACATCGGGATGATGCTGTTTGATGTAACAGCTGGCGTAAGTGAGCAAAGCAAAACTGGCGGCATGGCTTTCCGGGAAGCCATAGTTGGCAAAGCCTTCGATAGTTTTATAAATCTGCTCGGCGTATTCCGGTGTCAGACCGTTACGAATAAAGCCGTTAAGAATTCTGTCACGGATACCGTCCATGGTGGAACGTTTGCGCCATGCCGACGACATCACCCGGCGCAGTTCATCGGATTCACCGGGAGTAAAATCCGCCACAGCAATCACGATCTTCATGACTTGTTCTTGGAAAATCGGCACACCGTAAGTTTTATTTAAAATCGCATCCAGCTTGGGATGGGGAGATGTGTATTTTTCCTTTCCTTGGCGGCGGCGCAAGTACGGATGCACCATGCCCCCTTGCAAAGGACCGGGACGCACCAAGGCGACTTCAATGACAAGATCATAAAAATCTTTCGGCTTCATGCGCGGCAGAGTTTGCATCTGCGCACGCGATTCAATTTGGAAAACTCCGACGGTGTCGGCTTTACCGATCATCTCGTAAGTAGGACCGTCATCAGCGGGAATGCTCGCCAGCGTGAAGTTGATACCTTTATGGTGGCGCAAAAGATCAAAACACTTGCGCAGGCATGTCAGCATTCCCAGACTGAGCACGTCGATCTTCATCAGTTTTAAAAGCGCGACATCGTCTTTATTCCATTGAATAACGTAACGGCCGTCCATGGTGGCTTTTTCCACCGGCACCATTTCCGTGATCGGATCGTGAGTGATAAGAAATCCACCGGTGTGAATGCCCAAGTGGCGCGGAAAACCACGCAACTCTTGCGCCAGATGAATCATCATGCGCCACTGATGTTTTTCCAAACCGAAACGGGCGGCTGTTTCCACATCGAGCAAACGGTCAATGCCGTCACGGCCCATGAATTTCACCATTTCGTTGATTTTTTCCAGAGGCACACCAAAGACCTTGGCGGTTTCCCGCAGAGCCATGCGCGAGCGGTAACAAACCACGGTGCACACCATGGCGGCGTGGCGTTCGTTGTATTTCTCATAGATGTGCTGAATCACTTCTTCACGGCGGCTGTGCTCAAAGTCGATATCAATATCCGGAGGCTCGCGACGTTCACGGGAAATAAAACGCTCAAACAAAAGATCGATCTTGGTTGGATCCACGGAAGTCAAGCCGATGCAAAAACACACCACGGAGTTCGCCGCCGAACCACGCCCTTGATACAAAATGCCGCGACTGTCGGCGAAATCACAGATTTCTTTGAGCGTTAAAAAATAATCTTCGTATTGCAGCTCTTTAATTAAATCCAGTTCATATTCAATGCGCTCATGCAGATCTGCGGGAATTTCGCCAGGGAAGCGCTTTTTAGCGCCTTCGTAAGCCAGCTGACGCAAGTATTCCGATGGTGTCATTCCTTGTGGAAGCTGTGAGGCCGGATAACGGTAGCGGATTTCGTCGAGGGAAAACGTCGAACGTGCGGCGATTTCCACGGTTTTTTCCACAAGGTCGAGCCGATCTTGCCAGAGAACAGAAATCTCATCGAGACTCTTCAAACAACGCTCGCCGTTTTGAATCAATTTATTCTTAGCATCTTGTAATGTCGTGTGATGCAGAATGCACGTCAGCACATCAAAGAGCTGCTTTCTTTCATAGGCGTGCATGAACGGGCGTTGCGTGACAAAAAGCTGAGCTTCGTATTTTTCTTCAAGTTCAAAAGCGCGTTTGCAGAATTCGTAAGACTCCCAAGTCAGATCCCGCCATATCGGCAGATACAGACGGTCATCGAAAATTTTCTCTAAACGTTCATAGCGTTCATCACTCCACGGCGGCAAAGCCAGGCACAGCAGGCCTTGATTATATTTTTCAATCTGCTCGACATGCAGTTTGGAAAAACCTTTGGCGGCCTGACGCTTTCCCAAAGTCAGCAGTTCACACAGGTGCGAATAACCTTCTTTGTTCATGGGAATAAGCGCGACCGTGGTTTCATCGGTCAAGGTCAGCTCCGCGCCGATCAAATAATGAAAGCCTTCTTTGGGTTTTACGGCCGTGCTGAAAAAAGACGGCGATTGCAAAGCATGAAAACCGCGCGCCACACCATAAAGACCGTTGAGGTCACACAAAGCCATGCCGTCGTAATCGTATTTGACGGCTTCATAAACCATTTCTTCCGGATTGGAAGCTCCTTGCAGAAAAGAAAAATTACTGCGCGCCAGAAGCTCCACAAAACCACGCGCCTTTTTTTCGGGAAGACGGGGAACACGCGCGCCCGCGGGAGCCGCCGGCAGTTTTACTTTGTGATTACCACTAATCAAAATAGCCATGGAGATACACCTGTGAATTTATGCGATCCTTGAAAACCCACAGAAGCTGACCATGCTGAGAGAGCGCAAAATAATAATCTCGGTTACGAAGTTCTTGGACACTGATCTGCCACCACGAAGATTCGATTCTTTCGCTGGGGAGAGACGACACAAAACGCAGCTTTTGCACTTCCGCAGCGCTGAGCGGCTGCGGTTGTGGCAAAAGCAAAGACGGCCGGGGACTGGCGGAAAGCCCTTTGGCATAGACCGATTTGATTTGCAAAGCGTCTTCCTGCCGTTCAATTACGTCACTGGCTTTGAAATCTTCCGGCCAGTCGGTGACCAGACGAAAACTTTGTTCAGGAAAGTGACTGGCTTCCATTTGCAGAAAACCCATTTCACAATCGGCTTGCCGGGCGAAACTAATCAGACGGCGCCAGCGATCTTCGGTGTTATCGCGCGGTTCAAAGAAATCCAGCTGCTGAATTTTTTCCGGCACATCGAAAACGGAAATTTCAAACTCACGCACGGGATTTTCCAAAGTCAGCTGCGAAAGTTTTTTCTCCAGCAAGTCTTCATACAAAACCTGATCGCGCGTAGGGCTCACCGGTTCAATCGTCAGAAAGTATTTCTTGTCGGAATATTCACAGTACAAAATCACATCCACCTTTTGCGCGTAACGGGAAAGTCCCGCCAAGCGCGCAAAAAGAATGTCCAAATGCGGGCGCAGGCGCGCCATCAGTAAGGGCACGGCCCCTATGGGATCATCCAGGTAGCCATAGCCCACAAGAGGGTCGCGAGGAATAAGAGGTGAAATGACCTGAGCGTCTTGAGAGTGCAAACGATTCCAAAGTAAAACACCGAAATCTCCCCATCTTTCCCGCAGTGAATTCATGCGAAAATTCAGCACATCTTCCAAGCCATGCACACCCAAGGTGTGAAAGAAAGAGATCATGTGCTCCACCGGTTTTTTCTGCGCCCACGGTTGCAGGCCTTCAAGATCTTTCAAAGCATCCAAACCCAGGCCGCGGAAGCCCTCCTGCTCTTTACCCGCAGGAGCGATGTAAGAAGGACGCCAGCGTGCGAACACTTGCGCCGCCGAAGGTGTGTCGGCAATGGCCGCCGCGGCATCCGGAGAAAATTTCGCGGCGATGTGCAGAGCCTTTTCCAGGCAGCCTTTTTCGCCGCCGAAAAAATGGCTTGTGGATTCCACGTCCACAAAAATAAATTGCGGAAAGCGGAACTGCACGCGCGGGCTTAAGATGAGAAACGCCTCAGCTGAGGAGCTTTCTTGCGCTGTCTTTAAATTGATGCATAAAGTTCGCATGGATCATACTCCCGGCGATGTTAAAAGGGGTGGGACGATGCAAAGCTCTTTGAATGGTGACGAAATCTCTTTGAAACGACACCATGAAGCTGAACAAGGGATTGATGAACTTCACCGGCTTTTGGTTAATGAACACCAGCGCCACCTTGTGCAAACGGCAGAGCCTTTTCAATTTTTGCAGTTGATGATTTTTTAAAAAGAGTTCTTTTAAGTTGCAGCCGATCACTTCAAAAAGAGAACTGGAGATCAGTTCCTGCAGCATCCAAAAAAGCTGTTCGTTTTCACGCGGCTCTTTCACCACCAGCAGTTTTTTTAGATTCAATTTATGGTGGGTCAGATGCGCCGGAAAAAGCTGGGCATCGCCGTTGATCCATGCCGCCCATTTGTTTTGCGCATGCACGTTTTGCACAATACGCACCCACAAAGAAGTGGCACCGGTGCCGGGAATGCCTTGGAAAAGGCTTAAATCCCCTTGCGGAATGCCTTTCCATAAAAGGAAATCATCCAGCACGGAAACACCGGTGGCCAAACCCGCCGGCGGTTGCAAATGCTCGGCGGAAACAAACGGGATGTCAGCAAACTCGGGAAGGGCGAGGGTCTTCATGGGCTCTCCATTTACATATAAATTACTATGTAAATTATATGTAAGTCAAAGAGCGGAATAAAATATGGACGAAGGTTTTAATCCTTTAAAACCTCCGTAAAATCAATAAATTGAATGATAGGAAAAACGGCTTTGTTTTAGAAGCCCTCGGTCAAAACAAGATCGCCGTTAGAGAATTTCCTCTATGTAGAGCGGAGTGAAATAGCGGATGTCGTAAGCGCCGCCTTCTTTAAAAGCACCGATGACTTCCTCTTTTTTCGTACTATTGGGTGTCGGTACACACAGAAGAATATGCCCGTTTTTAATCTCTTTATCGGCTTCATCCAGGAAACGCCATTCCGCCGAGTCGGAGATTTTTATGAATTTGCGCATGTAGCGTTCCAGAATAGTGTGGTGATCACCGTCGACGTCGATGGCGTTCACACCTTGCTCGCCTTCAAAGACATTGAAGTCTTCATCTTCATAGCCTTTTTCTTCCAGCAGTTTGATGGCTTTTTCCGCATCTTCGCGAGTTTGGAAAAATCCCGCGGTGTAGTGGTTGGGATAAGGCAAATACTCCGGATGAGGCAGTTGTTCCAGTGTCACCATAAAAACCTCCTTATTCGAACATCCCGTCCATAGTGATGTATTTCTGATTATTGGCTGTCAGGCGCAACGACGTATAAAAGCTGTGCTGGCACTGACCGCGCAACAAAGCATCCACGCCGCCGATCATCGCCGTGTAAACCTCATCCACGTTCAAAACATCCATGGATGTGATCACACCGGTCTTCGGCGCACTGGCGCGCACCTTGCGCAAGAAATGATCTCGCGAAGCGCAGGACATCAGTCCCAGCACTTGCGTTTGTTTGCTGCTGCTGTTGAGAGCGGCGAGCATGCGCTTTAATCCCGGTCTTTGCACTTCATAGTAGCCGTCATAATTCACCTTATTACGGCCGCTAATGAAGACCGGAGGAGCAAAGTCGGGACCTCCGCCGTTTCGTGAGTGTCCGAAGTAGAAAACGGCGTCGGCCTCGGAAAGAGCGCGCGCAAAAAAGTTTTCCGCATACTGCGTGCGCTGTTTTTGCTGATCCCTGTAATCACCTAAATTCAAATTTAAAAATTCTGTCGCCGAAGAAAATTGAATTTCCACTTTGGCGGTATAACGGCGGCCATGAATCACCACATCACGATAAAAACGGTAAGGATTTTGCGGATCATTGCGAAAACCGCAAAAGCGCGCCTGCCCACGGCAAGGCTCCAGCAAAAGTTTTTTCAGCGAGGAAAAGGCGCCGAGATCCATAGAAGGACTCAGGCCGAAATTGCGTCCTTCAACACGCACAGGACTTCCGGTTGTCCAGTCAAAATAGCCTAAGGCGATACGGATATCTAAAACGCCGTCATTAAGAAGACCACTGTAGCGCTGTAAGCAGATGTCACGTTTATCAGAAGAAAGATCGGACAGATCATCCGTTGCCAGACGCTCCAAGCGGTCGATGTAACCGCGGCCCATACGATCGAAACTGCCTTCATAAAGATAAGTGCCACGACCCGCGATGGCTGAAGAAGTGATCGCGCAAATAAAAAGGCCAAGAACCAACGCTCTCATAATTCCCCCTTAGAGGTTCGAGCATAGTTCTTGGCCAGAGCTTGTCCTAGTTACACGAAAACAATGGACCTATGATTTCCCGCAAAAGAACACTTCGTGGACGCAGTCGCCTTTGTCATCCTGGAACTGATCCAAAACAGCAAAGATCGCTTCACGCAATTTTTCTTTCAATTCAGGTAACTGATGCGCCTGCATAGAAAACGCCGTGTAGAAAATGTTATTCTTCGAATCAACGGCAATTTCCATCGCGTCACTGCGAATCTGCGAGCACACGGAGCGGGTCAAATCCGCCAGGCCAGCGACATCAGAAAGCTTCAAGAAATCAATTTGATTGGCGCGCACATAGTAACGGCCGTTTTGTGTCGTGATCGCACCTTCATTGAGAAGGAACTGCAAAGCATCGGTCAAACTTTCCGGAGCCATGTTGGTGCGCATGGAAATCTCATGCAGGCTGGCACCTTCGTCTTCAGTGCCAAGAGCCGCGTACACACGGAACAAAGTTGGTTTGGAAGTCAGGCGTGCCGGATCTTTGATCTGCGACATCGCTTCATTCTGACGGGCTACGGAAGTCTTAATCCATCCAACCTGCTTATCGATATCCTCCGGAGAAAGTCTTTTAGCAAGAAGCTCCGGTTGATCTTTACCTACGAGCAAAGAGAACAAATCAAGATAAGGCTTAGGCAATTTCAAAGCGGACTTCAGCTGACTCACGCTTTCGCGCGACAACCCTTTTTTGCCAGCAAGATACTCGGACAAGAAACTGCGCGAAGAAAAACCCGCGCGGCGAGAGAAATCCGCCAGATTGATTTTGCCTTTTTTGCGGTAACGCACTTCCAGCGCCCTTTTCAAGAAAGCGCGCGCATCCTGCATTTCCAAAAGATCATTGTAATTATGGTCCGGTGATACGTTCATATCAGTTTCCTACGGAAATACGAGGTTGGGGTTTCGCCACACGATCGTAAGAGATGCTGCCGTTTTGCGTGCACTCGACATTCACTTTGATCGCCTTTGCGGAATCTTCCTGCCATAACGCAAGAGTTCCATCGTAACGAGTTTCTAGGCGTTTTCCTCCGAAATTGACTGAAAGACTGTTGTTACCGCGAGGATCACTGAAAGTTATTGTGTAGTGACTGGGATAAGACTGAAGAACTGGAATCTCCTGAACTAGAGTGGTGCTGTTTGTGTCTTCATCGTGAACAAGCACAACGAAAAGAAAACCACTTTCACGGTTTGCAAATGGAACAAGGCCGACCTCGTACCAAGGATTCCCATCTATTTGTTCGCAAGAAAAGAAAGTGTTCAGAGAAATTCCAGTGGGAACATTTGCGGCGAAAGAGAAGTGAGGGAGGAGCATCGCCAATAAACCAAAAAGCAGGGTTTTCACTAAAAGCCTCCGGGGTTTAGGAAATTTTTTGGAACCAGAGACTTATATTTCTGTCATTTGACTACGTAAATGAAATTACTTCGTTTTACGGGGTTTTAAGGTCTCTCAGCGAACCTTTTTGAAATTTTTACCCGATGGTAGCGAACGGTTTTAAGAGTGATAGATAGAAAAGTGCGCAAAATGCCGGGGAGTTTCGATCTCCGCTAGCCACGGATGATCGCGATGAATCAGAAAGCGGCTTAACCGTCCGCGGGCCACAACCTGAATGCTTCTCTCTCGCGCCACCGTCTGTAGATCTCGCAGTGTTTTACTGACGGCGTCTTCATTTCCATAGTCAAAAATGAAGTACACATCGGCTTGCGGAGGAACAAACGATTCCAGCGCAAGGTTTGCCGTATATACCGAAATATTTTGCGCAGGCCAAGACTTTAAAACACGCAGAGTTTCTTCCACACGCTCTTTTTCCAATTCATAACCGCTAAAAACGGTTTCCGGAAAATGAGTTCCCATAACAAAGGCCATGCGCGCATAGGCACACCCCAGATCCACCACGTGATCTTGCGGTTTCAGATTCAAGAGTTCCAAAATATTCCGCAGTTCCACGTATGGGGTCTGAAACGCCTGCACCGAGAGATGATCCCAGTTCTGATTATTTTCCGGAATTTCTTGTGTGCGAGCACGAATGCGTTTTTCGACTTCTTGCAGGCGAAAACCAAGGTGGTCATCCACAGAGACAGAATGATCCTGCGCTTCTTTATAAGAGTAAGATTCCAGAGGTAAAAAGACGAAAGGGTTGTGCGGGTCGAAAGAGATCATCGTGGCGTAGCCACAGCTTTCAGAAATCTTTCCACCGCAGGGGCATATTCCCCTTTAAAATCACGCAAGCCCGTCAGATGTTCGGCTTCCGGCAAAGAAAGCTTAGACCAATCCAGCTGTTTGTGAGGTTCGAAAACTTCGTCGATATGATTGGGAGGAATCAAACGGTCCTTCCAGCCACGAATGGAAAGAATCTTGAACCCTTCCGGAAAAGAATCCAAATGACGGTGCAAATCTTTATGAAAAAACGGACTCCAGCCCAAGCTTAAAACCGGTGCCAGCATCACTCTGAGAGGCATAGGTTTGAGTTTGTATTCGTAAGTATAGAGATTGTAAGCCGAGGGGATAAAGCGCGCGGTCGGCCCGCTATCGCAAATCAGCGCGATGGTATCTGAACAATGACGTCGCGCCATCGCTTCAATCGCTGCGGCTGTGGGATTTGAGAAAGAGAAAATAATTTTTTTGCCGGGAATCAGATTAAGTAGAACTTCGATCTGATCGGCGTAAACGTGTTTGGCGCCGAAACCGCCTTTGGCGCTGATAAGGGGATGCAGAGACAGAAAATCCTTGTGACTGCCTTGCAAATGAAAGGCGAAAGCATCAAAGCCCAGATCATTGACGAGTTTGATATGGCGAAGGAGCTGCTTTTTGCCGCCCTCATAAAAGTGTACGAAGAACACCAGTTCTTCGTACCTTTTGTTTCGCGCTAAAAAGAACTCTCCTTCAAAGGGGAGCTCTTGTTTTGCGATCTCGCCGTAATTCATGTCCACTCGCTCTGCGCGAACAGCCTAGTGCTTTTGCACTGGGGTTTTTGCCGGCCACAAATCTGTCCAGTGAGCCGCGCGTCCTTCCGCCTGATGAGCTTCGCTCAAAGCGTTTTCGGACACGATGACTTTTTCCAGAGCTGTTTCCGCCAGAACTTTGCCGCAAGCTTCAACCACGGATTCCGCGTCGATGCCATGGTAAGCGTAGATTTCAGAAGGACGACCGCACTTGGAGTGTTTACGAACCGCCAAAGCTTCCTGACGAACACCGATCACGGAACCGATATTGTCGAGCAAGCCCGCTTCACCGTCAGCCACGCTCACCACGGGCACGCGTTTACCCGCAACAGTGATAAGGTCGCCGGTTGTAACTTCGTCCGCTTTACGCAAGTAAAGGTTGGAGTTCACACCCAGACCGTTTTTCAAATATTCGTAATCTGTTTCGTGAGCTTGGATACCGATCAAAAGATCCGGAGAAGTCACAACGATCACGTTCGCATAAATGCCACGGCCCAAAAGTGCTTCAGAAGCCTTGATTCCCTCTGTAACAAGAGAGCCCATCGCAAAGATATTCACAACGTTATCGCCCGGCTCATAGCCCGCGTAACCGCGGTAATCGATCAGGTAGTAAGCGCCCTTCAAAACTTCTTCACGAACTGTGGAGAGAATTTGCGCTTCATCCAAAGTGCCCAGTTCTTCCTCGTTCACAGCGCCCGCGATCGGGAATTCCGCACGAGCCAAAGCGCCTTCAAGACCCGCTTTGAAACGAGCTTGTTTTTTTAAATAGTGAAGCATGTCTTTTTGTTCCGCACCACGAGTCACCAGACGCAGCAAAGTGCCTGTGCGTCCCGCATTGTCGTTCAGAACGTGACGTTTGATTGTGTCGCAAAGGATCCAATCCAACTCTTGGCAGAAGAACGGCTCCCAAGTGATCTGATTTGGAATCTGAATATCAGATTTCCAGCCGTGCTGTGCGCCTTCCGGTGACAATGTCACGCCGGACGGAGTGCCCACGCAGATAAAGGAACTCTTCCAGTAAAGATTGTAGAAGTACTGATCCAGAGCGCGTTTTATAAAGAAGTCGTACACGGTCATCAACGGAATCAGCGGAATGCCCAAAGTGTCGCGCATTTTTCCGAACGCGCCCACGCAAGACATCACGTTTCCTTCCGCGATTTCAAAGCGCAAGAAACGGTCAGACACTTCTTCGCCAGGAACGAGATCCGGCAGTTTGTGGTCTTTAACGCCCAAATCTGTTTCGTGGTCAGTTACCACCGGAGCACCAAAGATCTTACCGTCCATCGCTGGATTCAAGTTGGTGGAAGTACCCACGTCCGGAGCCATGGAAACAAAAAGCTCACCAGGAAGTTTGAACGGTTTTTCCAGCTCCGTAAGCGGCTTTTGTTTTTCAGCGAGCTTGCCTTCATCCAGCGGTGTGTTCGCGATACGTGTGAGTTTCGCAGTCAACTGGCCGAGCATCCATTGCGTGTGCGGATAGCTGGTCATCTTGGTATTAATATCCAAAGACTGCGGAATATCGCCGAACTCTGTGAGTTTCTTAAGGAAGAAATCTTGGTTTTTCGCTTTCAAAGCGTATTGCGCTTTGATTTCCGAATAAAGTTTTTCAGAGCGGGCTGCCAGGAATTTTCCTTCCTGAGAATTCGCCGGGAAGCGCTCGTAAAGTTTGTCGCCTTTGATGCCTTGTTTTGCTTTCAGCTCCATCACTTCTTCTTCCTGCGGAAGAGAAGAGTGGTTGCCCGGTTGAGCTGCGGACTTCAAACCCCAGCCTTTCAAAGTGTGCGCGATGATGATGGTGGGCTTGCGTTTGGATTGCTTGGATTTCTCCATCGCTTCCGCCAACGCCAGCATGTCGTGACCGCCGAAATCGCGGATCGCATCGAACAACTCTTCGTCGGTGATGCTCTCAAGGAATTTTTTGAGATTCGGATGTTCTTTTGCGATGCCTTTTTTCAACGCCTTCATGTCTTGAACAAGAAGCAGGGCTTGCAATTCGTAGTCTTCCAATTCTTTTTCAAGGAAGTTTTTGAAGATATCGCCATCTTTCTTTTTGAACAAAGCCTGGCGCTTGGAACCGTGACGAACTTGGATCACTTCCCAGCCGTTGGCCGCCATAGTGCGCTCGACGCGGTCTGCATCTGTACCGTTCATGATGTCTTTGTTGGTGATACGGTGACCATCGAGAGACTGACGGTTGTAATCCAAGATCCAAGTCAGGCTGCCCAATTCGCGCTCGGCGAAATCGGGAACCGCTTCGTACATGGAGCCTTCGCGGAATTCAGAGTCACCGCACACAGCCCAGAAATGTGCATCTGGAACTTCATAACCGTGCTCACGAGCATAGCGATAAGCCAAAGCCATGTACCCCGCAACCACAGGCGGAATGCCGACAGTTCCGGAAGGATAGAAGTTGTGGTGATCCGGATCGTAAGCGGAGTGATAAGACTGGAATACGTATTCGCTGCCGTCGGTGAATTTACGCAAACCGTTCATCGCTTGATCGGCTTGTTCTTGCGTCAGCTTGGAAAGATCGTTTTTCAGCAAAAGATCCAAGAGGTAGTTGTAAGAGTGATCCGTCGGAGACGCGTGAGGTTTGTTGGCGATATGGTCAAAGCCGGATTTCACCAGCAAGTGCAAAGCGCCCATGATGTGCAAGGAGCTTGCGGAAGCCGCAGGGTGACCACCGACTTTCGGGTCGCCTTTTTCTTTATCAGTACGATGGTTGGCTTGCCAGATCATCTGCGTTGCCAAATAGTGGGCACGTCTTGCGATAGAATCCAGAACCTCAGGTTTGACGTTTTTTAGAGTAGAGTTATCCAAATGATTCTCCTTCGGATTTTGTACTTTTCTAGCGTCTGGCAACCTAGCACTGTACAGAGGAGGAGTCCATGGATTTAAGCCCTGCGGCAAGAGTTGAGGCTCTATTTTGGACTAAGGAGCCACATAGCGCAGGGCCCCTTGGTAAATAAGTTAAAAATTAGGTCACTTTAGAAGGAAAATTCATCGCCAAAGGGCTTTTTTTCGAAGGGTGCGAGGGATGAGGGCGGAGCGCTTTCGTCTCATTTTGAGAAGCTCCAGACCAAGAAGGTTCCTAGAAAGAACTCTCCCTGGACCTTGCTGAAAAAAGTCAGAGGCTTTGCCCATTTGCAATTCAGAATTGCTTTCGGAATTCCGATATCTCTATGACAACACTACGAAAAGGATTCAACTCATGAAATGCCGGTACCTTTACTACTTGCTTTGTTTTTTGGGACTGAGTTTCTCTTCAGGGGCTTGGGCCGCAGAAACTTGTGTGAGTTCCGCATCTGATTTCGAACAGAAAAAAGATCAGTTCCCGCAAATCGTGCAGCAGCTTCCTGTGATGCTGACAACCGATGGAATGTGGGCGACGGCAGGCCTGAAAATCCGCACGGTCGGCGATAAGCTCAAACTGGAAGGATATGTTTGGAAAGTGGGAGGCATTTACGCCGACGACGGATACCTGCGCAAAGTTTGTTATAACGGCTCGACCTTCAAGGTGACCTTGGAAAATGGGAAGACCTACGAAGCCGTGGTGAAAAGCAATCGCACTGTCGCAATTCAGGGAGTGACGTTCAAAAAATCCAGCTCTTCGGAATTTGCCAGCATCGTGGAAAAAGTCAAAAAAGCCGGTGGCTCACAAATTCGCACGACCTCCGGTAATGGCGTGCAGTAAAAGGATTCCAGCCGTGAAAAACAAAATCATTCTTCTCGCTTTAAGCAGCTTTGTGATGTCGTCGGCCGGTGCTGCCGGTAAAAGTGCAACGCCGTCACCGGTTCAGTCGAAGGAAGAAATTGAATTCTTGAGCAAGAAAGATCAAAACCTGATCGATGTGGCAAAAACTGACGACTTCGCGGGCATTATCACACGCCCTAACCAAAGCAACCCCGCTCTGAAAACGATTGATTTGTATACCTTTCAGGATGTGAAACCGCTCAACATGGATAAAACCTTGTGTTCACAATTGCTGGAGCGTCTTTTTGGCCCGGTGAAAGAAAGTTCTTTAAAAATAAGTGAGCCGGAAATTTTTAATTCTCACACAGGTAAGACATGCGAAGTGCAGGTGAAAGATCCGGATGCAGAGGGAAAAATCCCCGAGCGCCGCGTGCTCATCGGTTTTGTAAACGCGAAACCCATCGGCCTTGTCTTCCGTTTTCCTAAACCTTCCGACAAAGCCGCTCAACAAAACGCCCGCGATTTCTGGTCCACGCTTCGATAAAGCGAGGCACGATGAAGGAAGGCCAAGTTTACCCGAATCGTGAATCTCTTTGAGTTTAAGAGCGCTGATACAACCGGCCGTTATGGAAAAGTGGGGCCGGTTTTATTCAAGCTTCATTTAAGAAGTATTCAGCCGCAGAGCGGACGGAAACTAAGTCTCGAGGACGAAGTCCCAGCGGATTTTTACGGTGCCGTCGCCTTCGATGATTCCTTTGGGAGGATTCGGGAAAGGAGCGGCGGCGCGGAAGGCTTCGATCGCGGCGTCATCCAAGTCGCGGATGCCGGAATCACTCAAGACTTGCACACGCACCAGCGTGCCTTTGTCGTTAAGAACGATCATGAGTTTGGTGATGCGATCTTGATTGGTCGCTGCCGGAGCGCGGCCTTCTTTAAAGAGCTTCGAGAGTTTTTCGCGCACACGGCCTTCCCAATGTTGAGAGAGCTGTTTGCGAATGCGGTTGTAGTAAGAATAATATTTGAACTCGCGCGTGTTCAGCACGGTCTCTAAACCGGTGTCGACGTCTTTGATGTAATCGTTGGTTTGGCTGGCTTCCGCGCCGGTGCCGGTGTTTTGTTCACCATTACCACGACCTTCGCCGAGGCCAGATTGTTTATCCGCGATTTTCTGGCGTTCCAAAGCTTCACTGGCGTCAAAGCCTTTGAAAAGATCTTTGGCGATCTGCTTTTTGGATTCTTCATCCTTCACGACATTCTTCGCTTTGCCGTCGCCTTTAGGGCCGGTGTTTTGCGGAGTCGCTTTCTTCAGATTTTGAAACTGTCCACGTTGGGCGGCAACGGTTTGCTTTTCCACCTTTTGGTTCTTTGCACTCAGGAAGCGGGCGTTGTCGGGCGCTTCTTCATTGGAAGAAGTTTCGCTCTGCTCAACAATTTGATTGGCCGGCGCAAGAAGTTTTTTCTTCGCGGCTTCTTCAGCTTGAGCCATTTTTTTAAGGTCTTCCGGGCTCAGAAAATTAATGCTGACCGTTTCGGTCTTGGGTTCTTCAGGGGAGAGGTGATTCACTACAAGAAGTGAGCCCACCACCGCGGCGTGCAAGAAGAGCGAGAGTAGCACATATTTTCTGAAAGACGGTGACTTCATCATACTAGGACCTCACCCCTTTCTATCGGTATTATGACACCTTAAATTGAGCTGATGGTGAATACGGCCCAAAGAATGCGACTCAGGTCCAGGACCAGACTTTGACTCCTTTGTCAGCTTTAGGTGAAAATGAAACATCTATGAAATTTGACTCGTGGTATCTGACAGATAAAGGGCTTCGGCGTGATTCAAATCAAGACTCCTGCCTCATCAATAGAGAGCTTGGCCTCTTTATCGTAGCAGATGGAATGGGCGGCCATTCCGGGGGAGAAGTCGCTTCGAGCATGGCGGTGGAGACGGTCGAAGAGATCATGCTTCAACCGGATGCGCACAAAAAATCTCCGCGCGAGCTGATTTTGCAGTGCTATGAGGAATCGTCCAAACGCATTTTCGATAAAGCCGCTCACGAACGCCCCGAGCTTGCGGGCATGGGCACCACCATGGTGATGGCTTATATCCGTGGCAAGCACTTGTACGTTGGAAACGTCGGCGATTCGCGCTGTTATCTTTTCAAGCGTCCGTATTTATGGCAGATCACCGAAGATCATTCCCTTTTGAATGAGCAGTTGCGTGCCGGAGTGATGAGTGAAGATCAAGTCCGCCAGTTCGTGGGACGAAACGTCATCACACGCAGTGTTGGTTACGAGCGCGACGTTTATCCCGATATCATCGAAAGAGAAATTTTTCCGGGCGAAATATTCTTGATGTGCTCCGATGGACTCTCAGGTCTTGTGGATGACCAACGCATCTCAGAAATTTTAAATCAAAATACACCTGACAAAGCGGTCAAAGCTTGTGTAGAACAAGCCTTGGCTAACGGAGGCGACGACAACGTCACCGTCATGCTTTTGCACTTCCATGAATAGACTGCTTTGAGGAGCCACTGAATTGGATAAAAAGAAAGTCACGCTGTTTATTGTGAGCAATCAGACGGGAAAAACTCGGAAGATTGTGCTCTCGGCCGCCTGGTTGAAAGCGATTTCTTTTATCTCCGCGGTGATCATCATTATTTTTGCCGCGGGCCTTGTCGACTATTTCGGTCTTCTTTTGCAGGCGATGGAAAATAAACGCCTGAAGGCGGAAAACGCCCAGCTCGTGAAACAGTTCCAGGTCGTCGAAAGTAAAGTGAATGCTCTCGAAAATTCTTTGGAGCGCGTAAAAACTTTCACCACCAAATTGAAATTGATCACGAATGTCGATGCGGAAGACCGTATCACCAAGCTCACCATGGGACCAAAACCAGCGGCAGGGCAGCAGGTCGAAGAGTATGAACCCATGGAGCAGCGTGAAGGTCCTGAAGAATTGGTGGCGCAAGATAAGGTTTTTGCCAATAAAAAGCCTCTCAATGATCAAACCGGCGAGCTGGCCAACGAAAATGCGGATAAAGATTACGCCTCTCTGGTTGTGCGCATTGATAAAGCCGTAAAAGAAACGCAGCTGAAAGAGCAAAGCGTGATCGATTTGTGGGAAAGTTTATCGGAGCGTCAGAGTTTGTTGAACTCGACACCGAATATGAAACCGGCAAAAGGCTGGATCACGTCGCGTTTCGGTTATCGCGTTTCTCCGTTCACGGGAAAAACGGCGTTGCACGCGGGACTTGATATCGCAGCAGCTCCCGGATCTCCGGTTTATGCTCCGGCAGATGGTGTGGTGGTCTTTGCCAGTTATGATGAATCGTACGGAAAACTTATCACCATCGACTACGGTTATGGTGTGACCACGCGCTTTGGTCACTTGTCACAGATTTATGTGCAAGTGGGACAACGTGTGAATAAGTGGGACGTCGTCGGCGCCGTTGGTAATACGGGTCGCTCCACGGGACCGCACTTGCACTACGAAGTTCGCATCAACGGGACCGCCGTTGACCCCATCAACTACATCCTGGATGAATAGTCTTTCTGAAGTCCTGTGTTAAAGACCAAGATTTGGTGCGCACATCTTCAGTTATAATAAATAAAGATTGTGAGGTGTTTATGAGATTCCTCATCTTTATTCTTTCCTCGCTACCAATACTGACTCTGGCCGCTTTGCCTCCGCAGTTTTCTGAATGTTTAAGGGAAAACAGCGGTACGGTGATGACCGTGGATGACCTCAAAGAAATTTCCAAAGTGTCGCGCGTGACATACTGTCAAAACCAAGTCGGGCCTTTGGGAAAAGCGGATATCATGGATTTATTGAGCAGCTCCAACATTCAGGTGGGAATTTCGCTGAGTAAAACTACGTACTCGGTGACCGATCTTTTGGATCTGGCTTCCTCGGGCAGTTATGTTTTGTATGTGGATAGCAGTCGGCTGACTCGGGATAACTTGATTGCACTTGCTAATGCCAACGTTCAACTGGTGGTGATGACAGCGACAGCCAATCTTTCTAAAGCCGATCTTCTTGCGATAGCGGCGGCGAAGCCATTTATTTTGAATGTGAATTCTCCGCTTTCGCAGGTGGATCTCGTAGATTATGTGACAGCAAAGATTCAAGTGGTGATCCGTTCCGCGCAATCCGGACTTTCCCGGGCGGACGTTCTGGCGGTGGCGGGAGTTAATTCAGAGCTTGTGACAGTGATGCCTTAAAAAACAAAAAGGCCCTCGAGCAACGAGAGCCTTTTTATCTTTTTGGTTAGATTCAAATTACTGATTCATAACAGAAACAGCAGGCATTGGGCATTGCAGAGCCTTGAGTTTCTGACTGATCAAGTTTGCATCCGCTTGGTAACCTTTACGAACCAATGTATCTTTAGCTTGGTTCACAACGGATTTCACATAAGTTTGTCCGTTCAACTGAGTGACACCACGGCACGCGGATACAACGGAAGAATCCATTTTCACATCCAACACCGGATCAATCATATCGCAGAAGAATTGAACTGCACCCAAGTGATCGATCGCTGCGGACCAGTCCAACCATGCGGATTCCAATTGCTGACACATGATTTCTTGTTCACGAGAACCCATTGGAAGCTCTTTCAAGTTGATGTTGCTGAGCTCTTGAGAAATCTTGTTACTTTGCTGCTGAACCACAGGATCTGTGTATGGATAACCTGTGACTGTGAATTTGATCGCATTACCACGGCCTGCTTCTGTCAAGCTGTAAGAACCCGCACGAACCGCGCGAACACCCGTGATGAAAGCGGAGATCGCCTGATCATGCATTTTCTTCGTGTGCTCAATCCACGCAAGGACTGGCGGATTGCCGAAGCCCCAAGCGCTGCGTGAGCCGAACAGACCGGCTTTCAGTGTCACCATACGTTGCGCAAGCTCAGAGCGGTCGATGATAGAGTTATCTTTAGCAAGTTCCTGCATCGCTTTTTCTACACGTTTGATCGTGGTTTTTTCGATTTCAATACGAGTGTACTGAACTTTCCACTGACGGTATTCAGCGCTGCGAGAAAGTTCTGTTTCCAAGTCCACCTTAGACTTGTTGATAACAGAAGAAGTGATGTTCAAAGATTGACGAACACCCGCCAACCAAGAACGACCTGCTTGCGCACAGTATTTCAAAGCATTTTCATCTTCAGAAGCTTTAAGCGCATATTCAGCAATACGCTTCATGGAGCTTGCGTGCAGCGTCTTCATAGTCACAGCTTGAAGTTTCTGAGCACGGTCGCCTTGAGTTGTCGCGTAATCAAGATTCACGAACGCGGAAGCCGGGAACGTTTTGCCGTCTTGCGCCCACTGAACCAATTCGTTGGACAAAGTACAAACCATCAAATCATCGCTGTTCTGATTAATTTGGCCTTCAACCGCGGCAAGATCCGCACGGTCGCTAGCCAATTGCTTTTCGATCGCTTCGCTGTATTTCAGAGATGAATCTCTATATTTCAACAATGCAGAAAGCTCGCGAGAAGGATTGGCGAATTTTGCGTTATAAAGATCGACGTTTTGCTCAAGCTCTTGCGTGATCTTATCGATCTTACCGCTTTGCGCGAGCTGCATGAAACGAACTTTCTTCGCCACTTTAGTGAATTGGCAAGTGTTCTGAAGAACCGCTTTGCGGTGTTCAGGGTTCGTCATATCCAAGGTGTTCTGATCGATCATTTTAGAGATCGCAGAGATACCGCTGGTCGCAATCGCGCCACCGATGACGAATGGCAAAGCCGGAGTCAAAGCCGCGTTCATGGAAACCGCAAAAAGAGCATAAGGAGCCAAGCCGTTGATAACGTCATTGAGAGCCAACAGAACTTTACCCGTCGACATTGTTTGACGACCGCACTTGGAGTTCAGGAAGTTATTGTTGTTAACGATATCGCCGAGGTTTTGCACTGCCGCCAAAGCCGCCGTCATAGAAGCGTCGATTTGCGTGGTGTTCACAGCATTAGCGTCCTGGGAATCCATGAGGTTTTGCAGAGTTGCAATGCTGTTCTTAATGGCGTTTCCGTTTTCTTCCAATGATTTCGCGGAAGGAGAACCCGAACATTCCGGGGAGGCTTTCACTTCTTTATTCAAAGAATCGATAGCGGCGATTAGTTCCGCATGCGGGCGGTTTTCAAACAACGGACAGCTGTAAGCTTCCGGCACACGCGCGATACCCATCTTCGTGCCGCTGGAACTGACCTGCGGACGGCCGTTGTTTGTCGTCGTCGTTGTGCTACGGTTGTTATTATTGTTGTTGTTCTTACCCGTGGAGTTGCCGGTCGAAGGCATCGTTGGGTTGGTCGGTGCTAAACCCGTGTCGCTTGTATCGTCTTCAGGGAACAAGTCGAGCGGGAAAGAAGCCGTGCCTTCTTTGGCCCATACCATATGAGGAGCTTGCGGAAGGACGAAGCTGGCCGATAAAGCCAAGATCATCGCACTTCGCTTAACGTTCTTAAAATTCATAAGGTCTCCATTGTTAAACTTTTCGCCAAGTAACTTTTTTTGCGTGTCAATTTGAGGCACTCTTCACCAAGCATGTGACCCTAAGTTCTTGGAATCACACCACTCCGCTGGAAACACCTGACTGAGCACGTCCGTTCGCTGGCAGCAAAGTGCAAGGGCAGTGCTCAGATCGGCTCGTTTTGAAACAAGTCTAAGGTCTTGTCACAAAATACAGCACAACCGTTACAACCGTGGACGCCTTTTGACCCTTAGCCCTGAGAAACCCTTGTTAAATGCTTATTATCTTAAATTTAAAGGGACTTAGCTCCACCGGAATGGAACGCTCTTTGAAGGAGAGGAAGGTATGAGATTGGTCATGTCATTTCTTCTTTTCATATTTGCGGGAGTTCCCTGTTGGGCGAAGGTGGATTTGAAATCCACGAAACGCCTGATTATTCCCGTTGATAGAGTGACTCCGAAGATCACCTCTGCGGATGTCGCCAAGGTCGTACCGACTGATTTGAAAGAGGGCGACAGCGAATCAACGGTTCTTACTCGTATTGCCGACCGTGGTTTTTCATTGTGGTTTAACTCTTCCGCGATGCGGGCAACTACTTTGGGCCGTATGGCCGAAACAGCTCAAGAAAAATTAAAGACCGACGTGGTCGTTCCGGCCAGCACTCCTCGCGGTGTCAGCCACAAGTTCTCATTTAAGATCGAAGCTTTCCAGGCATTGGCGAAGGTGGAATACACCGGCTGGTTGAGAGCCGCGATCAACTATGATGCAAAATCTTCTGAAACCGACATCCTTTTCAAAGACAAAGTCTTCCAAAACAAAGACCTGATCGTCAGTCACAAGGCGAGCAAAGAACAAGGTCTTTCCATGGTCGGTCTGGCCTGGACCTTCTAAGCCTCATTTGACGAGCCCGGCGAATGGGCCTAGGCTTTTCATATGGAAAAAATCGTATTTATCGCTGGGAAAAGAACCCCTTTTGGAGCTTTTGGCGGTTCCTTAAAGGACGTATCAGCAACCGATCTGGGAGTAGTGGCGGCCAAAGCCACGCTGGAACAAGCCGGGCTCTCTCCCGAAAAAATTGATCATGTGATTTTCGGCAACGTCGTGCAATCAGGTGCCGACGCCGCATACTTACCTCGTCATATTGGTCTAAAGACCGGTGTGCCTGTGCATGTCGGCGCTTTTGCCGTGAATAGACTCTGTGGCAGCGGTTTCCAATCTTGGGTGAACGCGGTGCAAATGATCCAATGTGGAGAAGCTTCCGCCGTTCTTGCCGGCGGAGTTGAGCAGATGTCTTTAATTCCTTACGTCGCACGCAAGGTTCGTTTCGATGGCATGCGCATGGGAAACTTTGAACTTGAAGATTTAATGACCTCCGCGCTGACTGATGCTTATGCAAAAATGCCGATGGCCATCACCGCGGAAAACCTCGGTGAAAAGTACGGTATCACCCGCGAGCAGTGCGATCGTTATGCCTTGCAAAGCCAGACTCGTTACAAAACCGCTTTGGATAAAGGCTACTTCACTCAAGAAATCACTCCGGTGACGGTGGAAGGTCGTAAGGGGACTGTGACCGTTGAAAAAGACGAGCATCCCAAGCCGGATTCCACCTTAGAAAAAATGGCGACCTTAAAATCATTGTTTAAAAAAGACGGCCTCGTCACAGCGGCCACGGCTTCAGGTATCGTCGACGGTGCTGCGTGCTCTCTTTTAACTAGCGAATCCAAAGCGCGTGAGTTGGGATTAAAACCGCTTGCACGCATCGTAAGTTATGCTTCGGTCGGTTGTGATCCAACGATCATGGGAATTGGTCCTGCCGGGGCCTCGCGCTTGGCTTTGCAAAGAGCCGGTATGAAGCTTGAGCAGATGGATCTGGTGGAAGTGAACGAAGCTTTCGCGGCTCAGTATTTAGCTGTGGAAAAAGAATTGAAACTGGATCCGGCAAAGACCAATGTGAACGGGGGAGCGATTGCCGTCGGTCATCCTTTGGGAGCTTCCGGCACACGCATCATGAATCACTTGGTGTATGAACTGCACCGCCGAAATGCGAAGTATGCGCTGGGTTCAGCGTGCATCGGCGGCGGTCAAGGCATCGCCATCATCATCGAAAGAATTTAATTATGGAAAACGGATTTAATCTGCGGGAACGAACGGCTTTGATTGTGGGGCCGTTTTCGACCACTGTGCAACATCTGGTGATGGGGCTGACACAGCTGGGATCGGATTGCGTACTGCTCGATTTTGACAACTCCGCAAGTCAGCGCTTTTGCAATCAGATCAATGACGCCCGCGAGATCAATCCTAAGTTCGGCCGGGCTTTGGGAATTAAATCCGCCATGAAAACGCCGGAAGACATCAAAGACGCCGTCGGTACGGCGGCACACTCTTTTGGCAGCGTTGATTTATTTATTGATGCTCAGACTTACAATAAACCGAACCGTTATAAAATCGGTGAAGCTCTAAGTTATCTTGATGAAGAAGTTCAGCACAATTTCAAGAGTTCGGTGATGTTGACTCACGCGGTTTTGAATTTTCTGAAAAATCGCAAGCGCGGCCGCATTCTTTATTTAATGAACGAAAATTATCCCGACCCTGTGATGGCTGGAGCGCGCGGTGCCTTGGTGCCGTTTGCACAAGCTTTGGCAAAACAAGTGGCTGAACACAATATCACAGTGAACGTTCTAAAATTGGGGCTGACGGAGGAGTTCATTCTGGCTCAGCATCCAGAAGCCAAATCCATCAAAGAAGCGGTGGAAAAACTGCGTGAAAAAGAACCGCACTTGCGTATCACCGAGCCTGATAAAGTGACGAACACCATCACTTATCTTGTCAGTCAGTTTGGTTCGGCTGTGAACGGTCAGGTTATTTCTTTAAGTTAGTTTTCTCTGCAAGAGGGGCTTAAGAAAGCTTAAGCCCTTTCAAGATGCGATCACCCTTTTCAATATTTTCCGGCGCCACATAGATGCGGTCGATAATACGTGCGCCTTCGTAGCGTTGGAAGATTTCCGTCGTCTGATTGATCGGTGCCGGCTGTGCCCAACGGTCGTACTGATCCACGACGTAAATCTGCAAAGCTCTCTCTTCCGGAGAAGCCGTGTGGTATTTGGACAGGCGCGCTTTGGAGCTGGTGCGAATCACTTCAAGGCCTTCCGCCTCCAGCGCTTTTTTCATCAGCTCTGGACGTTCAGATTCGGAAGTATTGTGCTGCTCGATGAGTACCTTAAACGGCTTTCTTTGCGCGATTCTTTGCGCCCACGGATTCGTCGCGTTGGTGAGATGCTCATGCAAGCGGTAATCGTTATAGCGTGTGTATTCATTGATATCGCCGGGCAGAACGAAAGTGCAATCCGGTGAGGTCAAATAGCGGTTGAGCATTTCTTCATAGATGATGCTTTTGTGATGGCAGTACACCATCAAATGCATGTGGTGACGGGAAATCAAAAAGTCGTCGAAGGAATAAAGCGCACGGCGGTTGAGAGCCAGGTACATTTTATTTTCGCGGCGATAGAAAGTCATATTCTGAATCAGCCACGCCAAATCAATTTTCCCGTAGTTGGTACCGCAGAAATAGCTGTCTCTTTCGAGATAATCCATACGATCCACATCAAGCTCACTGGAAACAAGCTGACTGAGGACCGGGCGGAAGTCCACGCCGTTATCAACGAAGAAATCATCCGGGCAGTGCAAAGCCTTGTCGATCAGGCATGCGACGTGAATGGGCTGGATATCCGGGAACTGTTTGCTGATGGTCTCGGCAATGCGCGAGTCAGTGACATATTTAATGGTATAGTCTTCATGATTGGCGCGGCGGTTGTGATTCATCACAGTATGCGCCTCTTCGCCGTACTGCTCTTGTTCTTTGTAAAGCTTGATATTCAGCTCAGAAAGATGCGGCATCACTTGTTCAGTGGTGTGGCTTAAAGGTCCGTGTCCCACGTCGTGGAGAAGAGCCGCCAGGCGCAGGACTTGGCGGAAGCGGGTTTTTACGGACGGTTTTGAAAACGGATAAACGCGAAAGATCGCATCGAAGGTTTCTCCGGCCAAATGGCCGACGCCGACGGAGTGGATATAACGGTTGTGCGTGGCTCCCGGGAAACTGAATTCAGCGTAACCTAATTGTTTGATGGCGCGGAGGCGCTGGTATTCCGCCGTATCCAAGACAGCGACTTCCGGATCGGAATAATAGATTGAGCCATGAACGGGATCACGAATTTCCATGGGACGTCCTCCAGCGGTAGGTATTCATTGTCGCAAAGAATATGTCAATTGTCGACCGCTCTAGGGCTGGAGATATTTCTTAAAATAGGCATTTACCAGGCGCGTGAACTCATCCTCATTGACGACTTTATTGAATTTTTCCATGTTTTTCATGGCTAAAGGCGTTCTTTTAAAGGCGACTCCATACTGATCGACCTGAATGACTTTCGCATTGATTCGCAGTTTATCCTTATGAGGTTTTAAGACGGGACTTGTTTTGACAAGGTAATCAAACATGCCGGCATCGATGAAAACCACATCGACCCTTTTATTGGCGAGTTTGAGCAAATTCATTTCGTCGGTGGGCGCAGGTTCTACTTTGATTTTCTTTTTATCGTAGAGTTCCCGAAAAGGCTCCACGATGTCGTAACCGGCGGCATTACCGATGCGGTAGGGGATCAGGTCCGTAGGTTGCTTCCAAGTCACCGGTTTATCTTTGTGTTCGGCAAACACCCACGGCGTGCGGAAGATCACATTCGACATTGAAAATTCCGGAGCGACATTGATTTGTGTGACGGGAAAATAACCGGAAGCGCTATCGTCCTTATGAACGATTTGTCGCGCACGCAGAAAGGGTGTGAGGGTGATTTTTAAATCTGTGTGCGATTTCTTTAAAAGAGTTCTCAGGGCGTAAATGGCGGCACCTTGCTCCGGCAGCTTTTGACTTATAAAGGGGGGTGCTTCGTACGTGATAAGATGAATTTCGTCGGCCCAAGAGCTTTGGACTGACAAAGAAATAATAATATTCCACAAAAGTGAAATCTTGCTCATGGTTAGAATCATCCGTTCTCAACGTCCAATAAAGAAGATCAACCGCTCCTTTAGAATCTCGTGAAAACGGATAAAAGTCTTTCAAAATCAAACAGTTATTGTAAATTGAGAGGACAGCGCTTGCCCTTCAAATAACGCGACCTTGGACCAGATCTGTAAAAAATTGAGACGTATCACTTTAGGAATTTCTGAAGTCTCCGATCAGTACAGTAAGAATGAATCGCCCATTAGCACCACGGTAGGTGCACAGAGTTTCAAGGATAGAAACTCTGCAGATCTTCAAGGAGGAGGAAATATGGGTTTGCGTATTAACACGAACACTGCTTCGTTGAATGCTCAGAGGGTACTCTGGGGGACGAAGATCGGTCTTGATAAGAGTATGGAAAAGCTCGCATCAGGATTCCGTATCAACAGAGCTGGTGACGATGCCGCCGGCCTCGCGATCTCTGAGAACTTGAAAGCTCAGATCCGCGGTTTGAAACAAGCATCACGAAACGCCCAAGACGGTATCTCTCTGGTGCAAGTCGCCGAGGGTTCCATGAACGAGATCTCTTCGATCTTGATCCGCCTCAGAGAGTTGGCAGTACAAGCCGCTTCTGATACAGTCGGACCCACTGAGCGTCAATTCCTCAATGTGGAATACGATCAGCTGGTTTCAGAGATCGACCGTATCTCCGAAGGCACAGAGTTCAACGGAACTCAGTTGCTGGCGGGCGTGGGCTCCATCCTGGATTTCCAGGTCGGTACTCGAAACAACCCTGAAATTGACCGTATTTCTTTCGATGCTTCCAAGGCTGATGCGAACTCCGCAGCTTTGGGTGTAAACCTGACCTCCGTTGCTGATAAAGCTTCCGCGCAGAACGCGTTGGCAGCGATTGACCAAGCGATCGTGAGTGTCTCTGCGATGCGCGCTGACTTCGGTGCGATCCAGAACCGTCTCCAATCTACGGTTTCCAACATCCAGGTTTCCGTGGAGAATATGTCAGCTGCGAACTCTCGTATCAGAGATGTGGACGTTGCTGAAGAGACATCTGAAATGACTAGAAATAATATCTTGTTGCAAGCAGGTACTAGTGTCCTAGCACAAGCGAACCAACAAGCCAATGTAGCACTTGGACTCTTGAACAAGTCTTTCTCTTAAGCCTGAATGATAAGCTCCGGTGAAAACCGGAGCGGGCCGATGAAGACTTTGGTTCCCGATCTTGCTAGATCAAGATCACCCTCAAGAGAACTGCTGTTGTAAAAACAGCCGTTCCGAGTGTACATAACCCGAAGCTCTGTTAAGAGCTGACAATTTGATCTGTTTCCTGCGACCGAGGCCCGCCGAAATTTCGGCGGACCTCAATTTCAAAACGCAGCAAATGATTTTCTTTTCCGCGCTTTCTTACGCAGTTCTTCTCTCCAAAAAAAATTTCCTGAAAATAAAAAACAAAACGCAAAATCTGGACTCGAGTCACAAACGATTTTTTCCGAAAAGTTAGGTGGAACCTTGTATCGCAAGTTCCGAAATTTAATTTAACAGGTGCACGGATCGCACCTCATGCCAATGGATGGCAATTTTTCAAGGAGGAAGAGGATTATGCAGGGAGGATAGAATGGGATTAAGAATCGGTACCAACGTGGCGGCATTGAATGCGCAAAAGAATCTGTACATGACACAGATCAATGCGAACAGATCCATGGCCAGATTAGCTTCCGGCTTCAGGATCAACCAGGCCTCTGACGACGCCGCTGGTCTTGCGATCAGTGAAAACCTCAAAGGACAGATTCGCGGTCTGCGCCAAGCAAATCGCAACGCCAATGACGGTATTTCGCTTGTACAAGTGGCCGAGGGCAGTTTGAACGAAGTTTCCAACATGCTCATTCGTTTGAGAGAGTTGGGTGTTCAGGCCTCTTCCGACACGATTGGTGAAACAGAAAGAAAGTTTTTGGACGTTGAGTATCAACAGTTGAAGTCCGAGATTCAGCGTATCACTGAAGCGACGGTCTACAACGGTTACGAACTTCTCAACGGAACCGGCGGGATGATCGACATCCAAGTGGGCACGAACAACGACCCTTTCCGCGACCGAATCAGCTTTAATGCGGGTGCGGCGAACGCTTCTCTGGAGGCCTTGGGCCTGACAGCGGAGTCCGTGGGAACTAAAGAGGGCGCGCAGCTCAGCTTGACGACGATCGATCAGGCGATGACTTCGGTGAACGCGATCCGCGCGAACTTCGGTGCTTTACAAAATCGTCTTGTATCAACATCTAATAACTTGTTGATCGCAGATGAAAACTTGTCAGCAGCGAACTCACGCATCAGAGACACTGACGTCGCGTCGGAAACATCCGAGATGACGAGAAATAACATCTTGTTGCAAGCGGGTATTTCCGTCCTTGGCCAAGCCAATCAGTCACAGCAACTGGCTTTGAAACTCTTGGGTTAATAAGCGCAGTCCGAATCAAAATTTGAAAGGCGGTTCCATAGAGGAACCGCCTTTTTTTTCATGGTCGTCTACTGGCTAGACATGCGGATGTCTCTTTCTTCTTTTTGTGGGTTAAGCAGGTTTATTATAGAGCCAGCTTAAAGCGTATTTGGAGTTCAAATACCCGCACTTTTGCATGATTTTCAGGGCAAAGTAGACCATGTCTTTGTAG
>Ga0182746_1000323_pt1 | contig 74489 bp, 73 predicted proteins | sample eDN3rd30CBELigOP_FD_128881 | JGI IMG/M metagenome (GOLD analysis project Ga0182746, IMG submission 128881) | Enriched Organic Plus compost microbial communities from Emeryville, California, USA - eDNA 3rd pass 30_C BE-Lig OP (version 2) (version 2) ...
GTGATTGCCGCTGAAAGTGACGAAGAAGCTACATTCGAATCAACCACCATGCAGCAGTTTTTCCTAAATGTTGTGCGCGGCTCTCAAACACCATTACAACCGCCTGTAGAAAATATGGACCACATTTGGAGTCAACCTGAGGAAGCAATGGCTACATCCATGTCCAGTGTGACTCTGTTAGGAAATAAAGATTCGATTCGAAAACAGTTGACGAGTTTTCAAGAGAAGTATAACGTCGATGAAATGATGGCTGTATCGTATATTTATGATCCTGACAAACAAAAACGGTCTTATGAGATTTTAAAAGAAGTAGTGGATGGGAAGTAAAGGTTAGAAGTGATGAACCCCCGACTTCTTACAGAACTGTACGTACAAAAGGCTTCGCAAATAGCGACAAAAGGCTTCGCAAATAGCGAAGCCTTTTGTATTTATTACTATCCATTTTTATTAACTAAAAACAGTCATCCCACAACTTCCGAATAATTACTGTCCGATACTTTAGCTTGTTTTTTATCATAGGACGCTATTAATTTTCCACATAAAGAAGCTAAAACTTGTTGAAATAGCATTCCTAAAACAACAGGTAAAACTACTTTAGGAGGAAAATACGTACTGGCTATTACGGTTCCCGCACTAATATTTCTCATTCCACCTGTAAAAGCTACAGATACGGCTACATCTCTATTCCACTTAAATGCCCTAGCAGTAGTCCAGCTCAAGAAATATCCTGTAATAGCAATGATAACAACGGTACCTGCAATAAAGACAATTCTCCCATTCATTTCTCTAAAATAATGCGATACAATACCGCCATTAATCACAACAATCGCAGCAATCCCCAATTTTGTAAAAACGGCTAATTTCGGTCCTAATATAGGCTGTATTCTCCCCTTAGTCATATGGTTCAGACACATAGCCACTACAGAAGGAATAACAATCATAAGAATTAAATCCGTCATTAATTTATACGTATCTATTTCTACCTGCTGTACTGTAAAAATCGATAAACTAAGTGGTACAATAACCGGTGACAGAAGTGTGTCTAATAATATGATAGAAAGAGCAACTGGGACATTTCCTTTATACATAACCACCCATATGAAACTAGTAATTCCAGTTGGAATAACAACAGACAGAATTAATCCAGTCATTGTGTCAAAATCGCCAGCAAATAAAAGATGACCGATTCCCCAAGCAATACCTGGCATAATCACATGTAAGATCGTCATTACTAATATGATTGGAAATGGATTATGAAGAGCCATTGTTAATTGTTTAAAATTAGACCCGAGACTCCCAGAGAAAGTCATTACAGCAAATATCCAAGGTATAAGAAATTTAACTTCTTGCATAGAATCCCCAATAAAAATACCAATTAATAAACTTGAAGGTATCATAATGGGTAAAAATCTCCCTAGAATACTATTTAATTTGTCAAACATCCTTTTTCATCTCAATCATCCATCCCTTTAGTAGACTAGCTTGTTATAGCACGTTACTTCTATAGTTACCAGTAAATCCTAAATCTTTCCCCACGTGCCGTATTAATAAGCAGCTACCTCCATCTCAAGCCCTAGTTTTAGGCACTTCGCGACTCCTTGAGCAATCTTAACTATTCCCCCGCTTTACATTTCATTTAAACTATTATAAGACTATATACCATTTTTACAAAAAATGGAATGTTTTTATTTGAAAAACTGTTCCCTTAAACTTTTCTCTCCATACATAATGGAAATTAACACTTTAACTGGTTCTAGTTCTTTATCTTTAGATGCACTCTATGATATAAATTTTTTGGTCCGCTTAATGTTTTCACATTGAAGAAACTTTTAACCACAATATAAAACCAGCACAAATGACTATGCTGGTTTGCTACACAATATTCAGTTAGAAGTTTCCTGCAACCTTTTCTAAACTAGTTTCAATGATTTCTTCTGCTCGGTCAGGTTACTCTCCCCAGAACATACTTAACCGCCAATAGATTATCCTTGTGGATTAATGTTATGGTTATGACGGAATCTATTACTTGGATCGTACGTTTTCTTTACCGCTACTAAGCGCTCGTAGTTTTCTTGAAATGCATTAGTCGTTACATCGTCACTTACACCGATTCCATTAAGATATGAGGCATTTTTGTAGGAAAACGGGCGCATTCCTCCATATACGGAATCTATCCATTGTTTACATACAGCATCGTCTCCAGCCATAGCTATTACATCAACCAGCAAGACAAACTTTGCATTTCGGATAGCAAATGGCGTTGCATGAACAGGTACTCGATTCATTTGCCCGCCAAGTGCCCACAGCTGAACGAGTATGGTTGGAGCTGGTGCATTGTCTATTTTATAGAGGAGCTGCTCAATGACTGTATCATCCAATTCATCAAAGAAAAGAGAGGTTCCATAAACAGGTACGGTTTTTGGCACCATTGGGTCTAGCTTCTTTTGGAACTCTACAAATGGTACTACTCCTGTTTGATCAATGATTGGTTCTGCTAACTCGCGAAGCGGTTGAATGACTGTTTGGCCTTCTTTCGCGTCACCCGCATAGATTCCTAAAAGCATGATTACCTTTTTATGATGTAAAAATTCAGGTAAAAATGGGGCGGGTGGCAGCACAGTAGCTGTTAGATTAAGAGAAACTGCTTCATCGGGAGCTTGAACCAAAAATTGTTGAACTTTGTTTAAGATGTCTTTTGCATCCTTAAAATCGTACATCACATCCAAAGCCAACACTTCTGGACCTACGGCATGCAAGGCAAACTCAAATCTAGTAACGACCCCAAAATTTCCGCCGCCTCCGCGAATTGCCCAAAATAAATCTTGATGATTCTTTTCATTAACTTCCAATACAACACCGTCTGCTGTTACGACTCTTGCACTAACAAGATTGTCACAAGTTAACCCATACTTCCCTCTTAAATAACCAATACCACCATTTAGAGCTAACCCTGCAACACCTGTTTCGGAAACCGTTCCAGTAGGAACTGCCAGTCCATACTTTTGAGTTTCAAGATCTATATCTCCAAGAGTAGCTCCACCTTCTACAACAGCCACTTGTCTCTTTTCATCTACTGTTACCTTTCTCATATGTGATAAGTCAATCATTACCCCACCATCACAAACAGCAAGACCGGCTAGATGGTGTCCTCCACCGCGAATCGAAATAGATAATTCATTTTCCTTCGCAAACTGTACAGCTGCAATCACATCATCTTCTGACTCACAAACTACTATTGCGGCTGGTTTTCTATCAATTACAGCATTCCAAACCTTTCTCACTTCATCATAGCGCACATCATTTGGACGTATTAATCGCCTGCCTACATGCTTCTCAAGGGTACTATACATTCTGTAACCACTCCTATCTTTTATACTTGAACAATAGTTCATTGTTACTATATAATAGTACCATTATTCGGTTATATTTTCACAAAATTCTGCAATTGAGATTACACCAATAGTCATACGTTCAAACTAGTTGGTCTAGATTTTTCAAAAAGTAAAAGGGACAGAGGTTAACTTTCCATTGCAATCTAGCAAAAGAACTGGTATCATCTAACATAATTAAATATTTACTTATTTCAATATTTTTTTGAAGTAAGGATAGAGGAGCAAAGACCATAAGTACGCATTAGGAGGATGATGAGATCCAATGACGATTGCGAAAAGGGGAATTTGCCGAAGTGGAAAGAATCTCATATTTCTTGAAACTGGTTCTGTTATTGAATAAATACAGAACTGTCATATAGGAAACTATATGGAGGGCTATCTTACGCATGGAAATAATTTTTGTTACATATTGTTTCTACTGCAGCAACGAAGCCCCGTTGTTGCTTTTTCGCGTTTATCGTTAATCGCCCTTCTCCCTCTATATAAAAAACATTAAAGGACGTGGAGAAGTAATGAATTTCGGACAAATTTTAACTGCAATGGTAACCCCATTTGATCACAATGGTGAGATTGATTTTAATACTGCAAGAAACTTAATCAATTATTTAATTGACAATGGTACAGACGGTTTAGTAGTTGCTGGTACAACTGGAGAATCCCCTACGTTAACGACGGAAGAAAAAGTCGAATTATTCAAATTTGTTGTTGAAGTTGTGAATGGAAGAATTCCTGTTATTGCTGGTACTGGCTCTTATAACACTAAAGCCTCTATCGATTTAACAAAGCTTGCAGAACAAGCAGGGGTCGATGGAATTATGCTTGTTGCTCCATACTACAATAAACCTTCTCAAGAGGGATTATATCAACACTTTAAAGCAATTGCTGAGTCAACATCATTACCGGTGATGCTGTATAATATACCAGGACGCAGCGTTGTCAATATTTCTGTTGAGACTGTCGTTCGCCTTGCACAGATTCCAAATATCGTTTCCATTAAAGATGCAAGCGGCAACTTAGATGCGATGACTGCAATTATCAGCCAAACACCTGAAGATTTTTCATTGTACAGCGGGGATGATGGTTTAACATTACCTGTATTATCGATTGGCGGCACGGGAGTAATCTCAGTTGCTTCTCACATTATCGGTAATGAAATGCAAGCGATGATTGAAAATTTCAAAAATGGGAAGCTTCAAGAAGCTGCTCTAGCTCACCGCAAACTTCTCCCAATTATAAAAGCACTATTTGCTGCGCCAAACCCATCACCGGTAAAAGCAGCATTAAATCTAAAAGGAATATCTGTCGGCGGCGTTCGCCTACCAATCATTCCTCTAAACGATGAAGAAACAAATTCATTACAACAAGTACTGCAAGTACTGAATGTAAAAGAAGAAACGATTTCTTAAAAAGTTTTTGAATCATCTAAGCGGGATCTAAAAACGGTGCGGACCTCCCATATAACGTTACTATCTAGGAGATCCGCACTCGTATCTTACTTTAGTTATTAAATGAAAGTAAAAATGACGTGTACAATGATACACGTCATTTTTATACTAGTTACTTAAACTAATCTACTAACCTTTACAGTAAGCAGCTTTTGTAATTCTGCTGTTAGGCGCTGCTCTGCTTCATCCTCAACACGGAAACCGCCTGTTGCCAAACGTTCAATTTGCTGGTCAATAACATAGACCGGATTTAAAATTTCAGTTGCCCCTAGTACCGATAATACTGGCTTTAATGCATATTCAATAGCTAAAAGATGACCAAACGAGCCACCTACTGCTAAAGGTACAACGATTTTTCCCTCTAATGCTTTTTGTGGCAATAAATCTAAATATGTCTTTAAAATACCTGTAAAAGAAGCTTTATAAATAGGCGTTAAAATGACAACAATTTCTGCTTCTGCTACTTGCTGATTAGCGCGTTGAATGTCCTCGCTTGCAAAGTTTGCTGTAATTAAATCCGTGGCTGGCAGTTCATGTACATAGATTGAATGGAAGTCGATTTCCTCTTGCTCAAAAAATCTTTCCACCTTTTGTTGAATAGCTGTTAAACGAGACTTCTTTGTATTGCCTCCATTAATAATCACTGCTTTAGTCATTTATATCCTCTCCTTTATTTACCAGTTATTTGTGCCGTTTTTTTAGATGAATGTACAGGTACTGAAAGTCCTAAATTCCCGCGTAACGTATTGCTCTCGTATTCGGTACGGAATAAACCTCGACGCTGCAGTTCCGGGATTACGAGTTCAACAATATCGTTTAAGCCATCCGGGAAAGTTGGCGGCATAATGTTAAAGCCATCTGCTCCTTCATTTAAGAACCACTCTTCTAATTGATCTGCAATCTGTTCAGGTGTTCCAACGATTTCCCGGTGACCCCGCGCCCCTGCAATACGTTCATAAACTTCACGGATTGTTTGTAAATTTTCTCGTTTTGCAATATCACGAATAATGTTATAGCGGATGCGCGGATTTGTTTCATCTTCAATCGTACTAAAATCCGGTAGCGGCGCATCGACATCATATCCTGATAAATCAATATTGATGAAGTTCGATAAATAAGCTAGACCTACTTCTGGTAAAATGTAGCTATTCAACTCTCTCTGTTTGGCAAGTGCCTCTTCCTCTGTTTTAGCCACTGTAATAAATACACCAGGCATAATTTTTAAATCCTCATGCTTGCGGCCATATTTAGCTAGACGTCCTTTTACATCACGATAGAAGGCTTGGGCCTCTTCAAGTGTTTGCCACGCTGTAAAAATAACTTCCGCTGTTTTTGCCGCCAGTTCTTTTCCGGCTTCAGAAGACCCAGCCTGCACAATGACTGGATGACCTTGCGGTGTCGATGGTGAATCCAGCGTCCCTTGTACCTTAAACCATTCTCCCTCATGATTAACTGGGTGCACCTTCTCTATATCTAAATATCGACCTTGTTCTTTATCGATCACAAGTGCCTCGTCTTCAATCGAAAACCATAGCTTTTTGACAACATCTACAAATTCCTCTGCACGTTCATAGCGGAGCGCGTGCTGTAAATGCTTTTCTTTACCAAAAAGGAGTGATTCACTGTCATTTGCTGAAGTGACTACATTCCAAGCCGCTCGACCTTTTGATAGATGATCAATAGCACCAAATTTACGTGCCACATGAAACGGTTCGTTATATGTAGTTGTTAATGTAGCAGTTAACCCAATATTTTTCGTAACGGCTGCAAGTGCCGAAATAATAATGACTGGATCAAGCTTCAATCCCGATGATGAATTTTCTAAAAGAGATTGACCAAATACATCCGCAAAAAACACCATATCGAATTTGCCGCGCTCAGCCGTTTGGGCTAATTCAATTAAATAATCTAAATCCAATGTACGGTTCGCTCCTGAAGAAGGGTAACGCCAGCTTGCGACATGATGTCCAGGTAAATTGAAAAACGCTCCTAATTTCATTTGTTTTTTCGCCATACAAAAATCTCCTATTTATCATATTTATTTAATCGGGATTTCACAAAAAAATTATTTAGCAAACGGGTTATATTCGTTTGTATATAAATCTTCCGCCTTCACTTGACCTTCTTTTAGTTCACCATTTCTGACAAGCCACTCAATCCAAACATCATACTCAGATGGTGTAATGACACCGCCTGTTTCGGCAATTCCTGTACTCTTCCAATACTTAAGATTATCGGTTGTTTCCTTTCGCCCGCGCTCATTGATAATTTTTTCAAAGCGTGCAATAACTTCTTCCCTAGGTGTTGTTTGTGCCCATTCAATAGCCTTGGCAACCCCTTCCGTAAATTGCTTTACAGTATTCGGGTTATCCTTGATATACTGCTCTGTAAAGAAATAATCACCTGCCGTAAACTCTGAGCCAAACACCTCGATATCTTTAAATAATTCTACGATCCCTCCCGCTTCTAAAGCTCGATCTCTTGCAATACTTGCAGTACCACCCAATACAGCTGCATCTAGTTGTTTATTTCGCAGGGCTTGTTCTGCATTCGACATCGGAATGGTTACTAATGTTACTTGTTCAATTTCTTTCTCAGTTAAGCCGCCTTGACGTAAATAATCTTTGATAACAAACTCCGCATGAGCCCCTAAAATATTCACACCCACTTTTTTACCAATTAAATCTTTCGCCGATTTAACCGGACTGCCCTCCAGTACATAAGCACCCATATACGTATTTTCATCACTGCCATAAGAACCAACGACGGACTTCAATTTTACATTTTTGGAATAAGATTTAATAATCGCTCCATTAAATGCGGCCCCAAAATCTATTTGTTTTGTCGACGTTAATTGAATGCTTTCCGGTCCGCCGGCGCTATCACCTATATAATCTAACTTCAAATCTCCTAAATAACCTAGATCCTCTGCTAGCTCAGGAAAGCCCACGATACCTGGCGACCCTTGATATTGCAGTACTGTATCTTCTTTAGAATCAGCAGCTGTCTTATTATCTGAACAGCCTGTTAAAATACTGCCGATTACACCGGTTGCTAAAATAAGTGATGCTAATTTTTTCATAATTGCTCTCCTCGCTTCACCCTAAGTCTCATATTCTTTCAACAGTAAATTCTGATCTATTTTCCAGCTCTTTGTATCTGCTTTTTAGACGGACTTACAGGTACCGAAAGTCCTAAATTTCCACGCAGTGTATTACTTTCATATTCTGTACGGAATAAACCGCGTCTCTGTAATTCTGGGATGACCAGTTCCACAATATCATGAAGGCCATCTGGGAAAGTTGGTGACATCACATTAAAGCCATCCGCTCCTTCATTTAAGAACCATTCCTCTAATTGATCAGCAATTTGTGCCGGCGTACCAACAATTTCTCGATGACCGCGTCCTCCCGCAATATGCTCGTATACTTCCCGTAATGTTTTTAAATTTTTACGTTCCGCAAGAGTGCGAATAATAGTATATCGAATTTGTGGATTCGTCTTATCGTCAAACTCTACACTTTCAGGAAGTGGTGCCTCTGCATCGTATCCTGTTAAATCTACACCAAAGAAATTAGATAAGTATTCAAGACCGATCTCAGGTGAGATGTAGCTATTTAATTCCTTTCGTTTAGCAATCGCTTCTTCCTCTGTTTTCGCTACTGTAATGAAAACACCCGGCATAATTTTTAAATCTTCAGGTTTACGGCCATATTTTGCAAGGCGTCCCTTCACATCACGATAGAAAGCTTGTGCTTCTTCAAGTGTCTGCCAGGCTGTGAAAATAACCTCAGCTGTTTTTGCTGCAAGTTCCTTTCCTGCTTCTGAAGAGCCTGCCTGTACAATCACTGGATGGCCTTGCGGTGTCGATGGTGAATCCAGCGTTCCTTGCACTTTGAACCATTCGCCCTCATGATTGACTGGATGAACCTTCTCTAAGTCTAAGAACTTCCCTTTCTCCTTATCGATGACAAGTACCTCTTCTTCAATTGAAAACCATAACTTCTTGACAACCTCTACAAATTCCTCTGCTCTTTCATAACGCTGTGCATGCTCTAGATGCTTTTCTTTCCCGAACAATAGTGACTCCTTTTCATTTCCAGATGTCACTACATTCCAAGCTGCCCGCCCTTTTGACAGATGATCAATGGCACTAAATTTACGCGCTACTTGAAACGGTTCATTATAAGTTGTTGTTAACGTTGCCGTTAAACCAATATTTTTTGTCACTGCTGCAAGTGCTGAAAGAATAATAAGTGGATCCAGTTTTAAGACCTCAGTGGCTAGCCTTTCTGAAGGCGTTTTACCAAATACATCCGCAAAGAAAATCATATCGAATTTTCCACGCTCTGCTATTTGCGCTAATTCCGTTAAATAATCTAGGTCGAATATACGATTTGATGCGGTTGAAGGATAACGCCAGCTCGCTACATGATGTCCAGGCAAGTGGAAAAATGCACCTAATTTCATTTGTTTTTTTGCCATATTACCAACCCCTATTTTTCTTATTGTTTTAGTTATAATTAGTATAAAAAAATAATCGAATCACTCATATTATGAATTTACTGGCTGCTTCCATTTTGAGAATTTACGCTCAAGCATGCTTAAGCCTTGATTGATAAGTAAACCTAACAAAGCAATCGTTAAAATACCTGCGTACATTTCAGGAATCTGGAAATTGTATTGTGAATACGTAATTAAATAACCTAAACCTTCTTTTGCTCCTACCATTTCTGCTGCGATTAACACTAAAATCGCTCCTGTTCCTGCCATACGAATCCCTGTAAAAATAGTTGGAACGGATGCCGGTAAAATCACCTTAAGAAATAGTTGATAAGAAGAAATATTCATCGAACGTGCCGATTTAATCAATAATGGATCTACATTTCCTACAGCAGCAATAGTGTTTAAGAGAACCGGCCATGTGCAGGCAAATAATACAATGGCAACTTTGGACGTTTCACCAATCCCTAGCAGTAACATAAATACCGGCAGCAAAGCTAATGCTGCTGTATTGCGGAACAATTCTAACACTGGATTTAATAGTTCTCTTGCTAATGGATACCAACCAATCATTAATCCTAACGGAATAGCAATTAGCAACGCTAACGCAAATCCACTCACTGAACGAGTGATACTCGCCATAAAATGAGCGAAAAGCTCACCTGATATAACCATATTCCACCAAGAAACTACCACACTAGAAAACTTCGGAAAGAACGCCTGATCTACTAAGCCAATTCGTGGTGCGATTTCCCATAGTAAAAATAATGCCACTAATACAATAGACTGTTTGAAAACCTTTTGCAGGCTGGAAAACACAAATAGTTTTGGTTTTCTCGGCTCTACAGCTGACTGTATAGATTTTATTGTCTCCATAAGTATGACTCCTCTCTATTCTAGTTAAATATGAGCACCTTGGTATTCATGTTCATGCAGTAAACTCCAAACTTCATGACGCGCTTTCACAAAATCAGAATGGGAGCGAATATCCGCATCCTCTAAGCGTGACTTAAGCGGAATATCCACAATCGTTTTCACCGTACCAGGCCCCGGTGTCAACACGACGACACGTTCACCTAAATAGACTGCCTCATCGATACCATGTGTAATAAAAATAATCGTTTTCTTCGTTTTCTCCCAAATACGCAAAAGTTCACTTTGCAGGGATTCGCGCGTTTGGGCATCAAGTGCAGCAAAGGGTTCATCCATCAGTAAGACATCTGGATTAAAAGCTAGACTTCTAGCAATTGCTACACGCTGCTTCATTCCCCCGGATAGTTCATGTGGATAACGGTCCGCAAAGTGACTGAGTCCAACTAAAGCAAGAAAATGCTCAGCCCGTTCTCTTCGTTCCTGCTTTGGAACACCCTTTGCCTCTAAGCCAAATTCAATATTGCCTCGTGCTGTCTTCCATGGAAATAGGGCATATTGCTGAAAGACAATACCGCGATCGAGCCCTGGGCCTGTAATTTTTTCACCATCAATTAAAATGCGTCCGCGTGTCGGCATTGATAAGCCGCCTAGTAAATCAAGCAAAGTTGATTTGCCGCAACCACTTGGACCTACTAATGTTAAAAACTCGCCTTCTTTTACCGTAAAACTTAAATCCTTTACTGCAGTAAATTCTTGCATTACACCCTTTTGTTTCGTATCACGAACCGTAAAAGTTTTTGTGACACGTTCAAATCTAATTTTCTCAGTACCTGTCAATGAGCTCACCCCACCCTTTTATAATTAAACACATAAGAATAGTATGTTTATGGTTATAGTAATCCTGCTAATTAGTTAGCTTAGATTACTAGTGGCCGCCGACTTGTTTAAGCAAAAAAGGCTCAGGTGACAACGACTATCGTTTATCATCTGAGCCTCCGGTTAACCAGTCAGCATCTTCTATGTATTTAACTTTGTCCTACTCAATTAACCCTATTTTAGCGATACACTTGAGCAGGTTCAATACCAACTAAACTTATAAACTTAATTTATCACATAAAAATAGAATGTCAATGATATTTTTTAGAAATTTCACCATATTCACTTAAAAATGGAAAATGGTCTTTTCGACCCACTTCCTGTTTTTAGGCAATAAAATGACCCCAGCTATATAGCACTGAGGCCATTTTAAATGAAACAAACTAGGATTTATAAAATAAACTTATTCCTTCCCTTCGCTCTCTTTTTCCCATCTTGATACCTCTTCGCGAACTTTAGGTGCCACTTCTTTACCTAGCAGCTCAATCGCTCTCATGACATCTTCATGAGGCATTGTGCCAACTGGTACATGCAGCATAAAACGGGTGATACCTACATTCTTTCGCAGATAAATAATTTTATCAGCAACCGTCTGTGGATCCCCGACATACAGGGCGCCTTCCAAGCTGCGAGCAGCATCGAAAGTAGCTCGGGTATACGGTCCCCATCCACGCTCTCGTCCTAATACGTTCATCGCTTGCTGGGTTGAAGGGAAAAATTTGTCCGCTGCCACTTCCGTGTTCTCCGCAATAAAACCATGTGAATGCGAGGCGACAGAAAGCTTTGATACATCATGACCAGCGCGTGCTGCGGCCTTTTTATAAAGTCGGACCAGCGGCTCAAATTGAATCGGACGGCCGCCAATAATCGCTAGAACGAGCGGCAATCCTAGTAAACCTGCACGAACAACCGACTCAGAATTTCCGCCGCTGCCAATCCAGACTGGCAATGGATTCTGGACTGGGCGCGGATATACACCAAGATTTTGAATCGCTGGTCGATGCCCGCCTCTCCAAGTCACTTTTTCAGATTCTCGAATTTTTAACAATAGCTCCAGCTTCTCTTCAAACAGCTCATTATAATCGTTTAAGTCATAGCCAAACAGCGGAAATGATTCAATAAAAGAACCCCGGCCTGCCATGATTTCTGCACGACCGTTTGAAATCGCATCCACTGTTGCAAAATCCTGAAACACTCGCACCGGGTCTGCAGAAGAAAGCACAGTAACCGCACTTGTTAAACGAATTCGCTTCGTCTGCAATGCAGCTGCAGCCAGCACAACGGCTGGAGAAGATGCCGCATAATCTTTACGATGATGTTCACCTACACCAAACACATCCAAGCCTACTTCATCGGCTAGTACAATTTCTTCAACTACCTCACGTATACGCTGTGCATGACTGATCACCTCGCCCGTTTTGACATCTGGTGTTGTCTCTACAAACGTGCTTATACCTATCTCCATTTTATCCCCCTCCTGCTCCTAGAGAACAAATCATAGCTCTTATGTAATCTTATTTTTCAGAGTACCCGACCCCCTTACCACATTAAGGATCGCGCTCAACTTCTTCACATCATAATTCCTTTACCATTAAAACATGTGGAATACCTTCTTCCATGAATACATCGGATGACGCCTGATAACCAAGCTTTTCATAAAAACCTTCTGCTTGTGTTTGTCCATGCAATTTTACCCGAGATACTCCTTTTTCTTCGCTACGTCCTCTAATGCTTTAATAATGACTTTCCCAAGACCAAATTTACGATACGGAGCTAAAATACAAATTCTCTCCAATTTCCCTGCGCCATCAACAACTCTTACTCTTCCCGTTCCTACAGAATGTTCCTCGTAATAAACTAAAATGTGTTCACATTGTCCATTTAGTGTGTCAAATTCATCAAATTCTGCCTCCACCGGCACACCTTGTTCCTCAACAAATACTTCTTTTCTAATCTGAAATGCTTTTTTCAAATCATGATCGACTGTTATTCTTTTTACCTCCACTTACCTTCAGCCCTTTCTGGATGTATAATTCAAGCACTTTACTTCTTATTCCTCATAAATCATTTTCCTTATCATTCCACCATCTACGACGAGGTTAATGCCTGTAACAAAATTATTTTCTTTAGCTGTTAAATATAGACAAGCTCGCGCAATATCATCCGGCTTTCCTACGCGCTTAGATAGATGCTGTTCATGGTCGATTTGACTTAATTTTGCATAATCTCCTGTTTCAATCCAACCTGGAGAAATAGCATTTACTGTAATCCCGTCTTCACCTAACGAGGCCGCCAGAGCATGTGTAACGGCAACGATTCCACCTTTTGTGGCCGCATAAGATTCGGAATTTGGCTCAGACATAACAGCCCTTGTAGAGGCAATATTGACAATCGATCCGCCATCCTTATTATGACGCATATATTTTGCTGCTTCACGTGAGCCTAAGAACACACTTCTTAAGTTTGTATGAATCACATCATCCCACTCTTCTATCGATAAATCATAAGGAGACCTGAATAATGCTTTTCCTGCATTATTAATTAAAATATCAATTTGACCATATGTTTGATTAGCTGCCTTCATTAATCGAATGACATCTGCTTCTATTCTTACATCTGTTTGTACGAAAAGTGCTTCTCCGCCCTGTTCTTTTATCTTAGTAGCGGTTTGTATACCTGCTGTTTCATCTATATCTGCTAAAACGACATTAGCCCTTTTTTCTGCATAAGATAAAGCAACGCCCTTTCCAATGCCATTTCCCGCTCCTGTTATCACGACTGTTTTATTAGAGAAATCCATAATCTGTACACATCCTTTTTACTCTCAATATTTTTTAAGATAACACAAAAGAACAATAGAGAGAAAACCTGCCTCTATAACAGATTAAAAAGAAAAATTTGCTGGATTGCTGGAATTTTGTGCTTCATGACTCTGATGAAGGACATTTCCCTGACTGGATTCCTCCATTTTGACCAGTAGCCCACTTTTTTGGGACGGTAAAAAGATTGTTCAACTAAACGGGAAGGCTGCCCCAAAAGCCATTTTCATGGCCTTTAGGACAGCCTCTCGCTTCGTTATATAAAACAGACAAGAATTGTGCCAATCTATTTCACATCATACTTTTTAAAATCCAGATAGAAAACTTATAATTTAAGCAGTTACTGCTGATAATTCTTTTGCTACAGCTTTAACTTTTTCTAAACCTTCAGCAATAATCGTTTCAGCTTGATCTGACGCTGCATTATGGCCTTCAATAATGACTTCATTTACGATTTCCATACCGAATACGCCGCCAACAACGTTTTTAATATAAGTAGCAGCCATTTCCATTGGCGCTGCTTCTGGTGTTGAGTAAACACCGCCGCGTGCACTTAAAATAATCGCTTTTTTATCAGTCATTAAGCTTACTAATTGACCATTTTCGTTATATTTGAATGTGAAACCTGCTTGGTACACATAGTCGATAAATGTTTGTAATTTTGCTGGGATTGTTAAGTTCCATAATGGGAACGCGAATACTACTACGTCTGCTGCTGTTAAAGCATCCATTGCTTTTTGTTTAGCAGCTAAAATACGTTGTTCTACATCTGTCATTTCTTCGCCTGATTCTACTTTACCAAAAGCGTTGAATAGATCTTGACCAAAGTAAGGCATATCTTCTGCAAATACATCATAAGTTGTTACATTTACACCTTCTACGTTCTTCATAAAAGTTTCATACATTTTACTTGATACTGCTTCGGAAGCTGGACGGTTATTTGCTTTTACAACTAATACGTTCATTACTGTTCGTCTCCTTTAATTATCATGAATAAATATATCATGAATAAATATATTATTAATAAATTTATCTTTAATTCATAGTATATAAGTAAAATATAATTGTCAACAAAATAGCTTTCAAGCACTTAACACTGTTAGTGAACTTATAAACACGGTAATCGTTCAATCTGCACTCTTTAAAATCTTGTAATACCACCTTAATTCAATAATCTCTAATTAACTATATTTCAGAATAAAAATGCATCTAAAGCGTATTGCCCAGGACCTATTAGCGCTATACCAATAGCCACTGCAAGCAGAGTAAGGTTATATTCATATCCATTGGATGTTGCCCATAAGCCATTTGGACCATGTACCTTCACAATAGCCATTACCATCGTTCCTGCAATGATTACTCCTGCAAGCGGGGTTAAAAATCCTAAAACAAATAAGATTCCTCCAATAAGTTCTGCCAATCCTGCGAAAAGAGCCATTGTTACTCCTGGCTTCATGCCAATGGATTCAAACCATCCTCCAGTACCTTTTAATCCATAACCTCCAAACCAACCAAATAGTTTTTGGGCACCGTGACCAATGAATAAAATGCCTACTACCAAACGAATGATTAATAATCCAATACTTATCATCAAAAAACCCTCCTAAAAATCACCCTGTATTTTATCTCTGATTCGAGATAATTAAATAAAAAAATTTAACTTCCTACTCCTTCATTTACCTTTTTGAATCCTTCTTCCTACCTCAACACGATTTAATGATTTAAATATATAATCAGCTAACTTCTACGGATGAAGGTCAACTGTTACCTAATCCGACCTCATTTGCTCGCGTAATACTTTAGTTGTTTACATTCATATCAAATCAGGCAAATCCGTACATTTTCTTTTTCCACCTCCGTAATTTACCTTTTATTAAAACATCTTGAATACGAGATAATAATAATACTTAAAAATTTTTATGTCAATCCCCCTTTCCATTCGATTAGAAAAAGCATAAAGAAATGTTCAAATTAAACATCTCTTTATGCTTCAAGTATCCTCTTTTGTTACGAAAACAATTTTTTATGTTTCCAATTCCCCCATTTAAAATAAGCAAAAGCGAAGATACTGCTAATAATGAAGCCCGCTCCCATACCGATTGCAATACCGTTTTGACCAAAGGCATTTGAAAAGAGATAAGATAAAGGGTAACGCAGCAGCCAAAATGACAGGATATTCAGCACTAACACCTGGTACATCGCCCCTGCCCCTCTCACAATGCCATTCAAAATAAAATTAAGGCCGATAAACGGGTAGAGAAAGGCAATAATCTTTAAATAATCCGCACCAAATTTAACGGCATCCTCTTGGGAAATAAATAAACCTATTAACGGTTTCGCTAAAAAGAATACAAGAACTGCAATCAACAGCATGATGATCACATTATAAATCGCACCAAAGATAGCAATTTCCCGAACACGATCCCAACGGTTGGCACCGATATTTTGCCCAGCCATACTATTGACAGCTGTTCCTAACGCCATGGCAGGTAAAAGAATGAGACTATCAATCCTCTGAGCAGCGCCAAATCCAGCAACTACTGCTCCGCCAAACGAGTTGACCACAGTCATGATGGCCGTTACTCCGGCAAAGATTACCGTCATTTGCAGTCCAGATGGAATCCCCAGTTTAAGAATCAAGAATACTTCCTCTCTCTTTGGAACGAAAGGCGATGTAAACGGCACGAGCTTTCCGTGTAATGTATAGACAACTCCTAACAAGAAAGCGAGTCCTTGCGATAATACCGTAGCATACGCAGCACCTTTTATTCCCCAGTCAAAAACAGAGATAAAAATAGGGTCCAATGCCGTATTTAACAGTGCGGCAATCATGACAAATTTCAGCGGTGTTTTACTATCTCCCAATGCTCTTAATACCGTGCCGATAAAATTGTAGCCAATCAAAAATAGAATTCCGAGAAAATTAATCTGTAAATAAATAGTAGCATTTTCCAACATTTCGGCGGGTGTATTGAGCATTTCTAAAATCGGTTTTGAGAAAAAATATCCGATGATTCCAAGTACAATGGATAACGAAGTAAGCAGAACGACGAAGGCATTCAAATAATTTTTAAGCCCTGTATTATCTTCCCTCCCCCTTTGTTGAGAAAGGATTGTCAATGTGGCATTATTAATCCCAAGAATAAATGAAAGAACAGTTAAGACAACTGTCGAAGACACAGTAACTGCTCCAAGCGCATTAGCCCCTAAAAGGTTGCCTACCCAAAGACTATCTATAAACTGATAGGATACCTGCAGCAAATTCGTCAGCATAATCGGCCCTGAAAAGCTGATCAACTGCTTCATGATTCGGCCACTGGTGAAATCATATTGCGACAAAATGGAAACACTTCCTTATTACATTTGAGTATTTCCATATTTTATCCCGGAAAAATAAACAGAATCAAGACAAACGCTTACGTTCTAGTGCCAATATGATTGGTTAGAAACTTTTGCAGATTGTATGAACGACATGTATAGTGTAATCTTGTATACAACACCCAATTTTTTCAAAAAGGATATGATTATTGTGGTAAGAACAATTATTCTAAATGACTACTCTATTTCAGTGAACGAGTATGAGGAAAAAAAGACGAAGGATGGCAATCTCATTTCCATTACGTTTGATGTGACAAGTGAAGATTACCATGATGTGACAACATTACTATACGAAGGGGCATTCGAGGTAAAAATCCCCGAAAGAAATCGAGAATTTAAAGGGACCATTCAACAGTATTCAACTTCCATTACAAACCTTTATGAAAAAGGCAACGTAGGAGAATTTAAGCTCAGTTTACTTGAAAAAAGTTAAGAAAGGAACTTTTTCGTTACACGTAAGAACCGGTTCCTTCTACACAAAAAGGACCATTCATCTCCCACTTTTTTTGGACTGCGCTCTGCACAAACTTAAAGTGGGAGTCTTCCCACCTAAAACGATAAATCATTTCTTACCTTCTTTTTCTCGCTCCGATTAGGTACGTTCCTATTTCACAAAAAATCTAGCGCTAATTTCAACTAAATAAATTGGGTCAATAGCTGGTTAAACTTGTCACGTTCTTCCCAGAACGGACCATGGCCGCTATATTGAAACGGTACAAGCTGTGAGTTTCCTATTTTTTGATGTAGTTCTTGAGCTTGTGCAAATGGAATAACTTTGTCATGAATACCGTGAATAATTAAAGTGGGAGCACTTATTTTTAGAATATCTTCATGGAGCTTCTCATCTCTTAATAAAACAATGATTGCCGCGGTTGACCACCCTGCTGCCTGTAATCCCATTTGGAAAAACCAGCCGGAGAATGAGCTGGTTATATACTGAAAGAAAAAAGTATCCGTTACTCCCTGCATCATCTTAGGGCGGTCATTTAACGTTTCTTTAAGAAGTTTATTAGCCGTTTCTGTTGAAAAGCCTGTCGGAGCTGCAGCGTCAACGAGGACAAGTTTGGATACTCCGTAACCATTGTGTCGAGACATATATCGAATTGCGATTCCTCCACCCGTAGAGTGGCCCACGAGCGTAACATTGTCTAATTGAAGGGTACCTATTACTGTGCGGATATCATCTGCCAGTCTGTTATAAGTGTAGCCGCTCATTGGTTTATCCGAATTGCCAAAGCCCCTCCAGTCTATGCCAATACAGCGGTACCCCAATGCAGGAAGAACATTAAACTGATATTCAAACTGTTTATGGCTCAACGGCCAACCATGTATAAACACTATAGTTTTGTTACCGCCTGGGTTAATATCTTCTACATATAGATTCACACCCGGTTCTACATTCACAAAGTATCCCATGCCCATTCCTCCATAATAATGTGGTTTTGACAATAGGGTATTCATTTTAGTAAACACGGGTGAGTACCTAGATTGCAGGGTAGCAAAGTAAAAAAAGAGGCTTTGCCTTTTATTCGGGCAAAGCCATCCATATGAGTATAGTGATTACAGCCTAATTTCGATAGCCCATGAATTCCTTAATTTTTTTCTCCATCGAGTTTAACTTGTGGTCAATATGATTGAATTGTTTTTTTCTGTTTTTTGAAGAGCGCCAAGATAATGATAGGATTACGATAAAAATGACCGGAACTGCTAAAGCGATTAATTGAAAAATAAGACCCCAGATATCTACTTCCCGCATCCATTCTCTCTCCTCTTTCTCATATTGTCCCTCTCTTCATTTTACCATTTTTATACAAACAAGTTGTAAATTTTAGCTTACATACTGTCAAAAAAGTATCATTTAAAACTAAACTTACATAATATAGAATTCAATTCAATAGTTGGAGTTAGTAATTTTTTTTATTTTACCTATTGATATTTTTATTGTATGTTGATAATCTAAAGAAGCGTTAATTGGAAAGCTACTATTCAAAAGCTCGAGTCTTTCCAAGCAGATAATTTTTTGACCACTTCTTTTAAGAAGTCAAGGCCATACGGACAGCCGGGTCAAATGCCGATTGGCAACTTTAGTTGCCTTATTGATTGAGTTAAAAGCTCAAATTTTATAAGTTGGTTACTTTACAACCAGTGCATGTGCACATCAACTTGTGAAACGGTCAATAAGAGTGGAAAAAGTAATTATTTGCTATATAGACTCTGATCATATTACGATATATTTTGAATATTAAAGAGCTTTCTACCCTATATATTGGATTTTTATGGTAGACGTATGCACGTGACTTTGTCATGGATATACTGATGCTTTTTAAATATTGATAATTATATCTAAAGCAAGTGTTGTGCGCGAGTATGCGTTTTGCACTTGCTTTTTTATTGTTTAAAAATTTCTTAATGGGTTATTCCTAAAGACATACTAAGTAGTTGATGTACGGCTAGTTAGGTTGTTATGGAATTGCTTTTTGCTTTGAAAAATCTATTTAGGTTAGGAGATAAGAGAAATGGGAAAAGCACTTATTATTGGTTGTGGTGGAGTCGCTTCAGTTGCTATTCACAAATGTGTTCAAAATAGTGAAGTATTTGAGGAAATTTGTATCGCAAGTCGTACAAAATCTAAATGCGATGCTTTAAAAGAAAAACTAGATGGTGGAAAAACCAAAATTACAACTGCACAAGTTGATGCCGATAACGTGGATGAGTTAATTGCATTAATTGAAGAAGTAAAACCAGACATCGTGATGAATTTAGCTTTACCTTATCAAGATTTAACAATCATGGATGCTTGTCTTGCTACTAAAACACACTATATGGATACAGCAAACTACGAACCAGAAGATACGGCGAAATTTGAATACAAATGGCAGTGGGAATATCGCGAACGTTTTGAAAAAGCTGGTATTACAGCTCTTTTAGGAAGCGGCTTCGATCCTGGTGTTACAGGTGTATTTTCTGCTTATGCATTGAAACATCACTTTGACGAGATTGAATATATCGATATTCTTGACTGCAATGCTGGAGATCACGGATACCCATTTGCAACAAATTTCAATCCTGAAATCAATATCCGTGAAGTTTCTGCTAACGGAAGATATTGGGAAAACGGTGAATGGATCGAAACAAAACCAATGGAAATCAAACGCGTATATAACTTCCCTGAAGTTGGCGAAAAAGATATGTATTTGTTATACCATGAAGAGCTTGAATCTCTTGCGGTAAACATCCCTGGACTTAAGCGTATTCGTTTCTTCATGACATTTGGCCAAAGTTACCTTACTCACCTAAAATGCCTTGAAAATGTAGGAATGACTTCTATCGAGCCAATTGAATTCGAAGGAAAACAAATCATTCCGCTTCAGTTCTTGAAAGCTGTATTACCGGATCCTGCTTCACTAGGACCACGCACTAAAGGTAAAACGAACATTGGCTGTATCTTCAAAGGGAAAAAGGACGGAAAAGAAAAAACATATTATGTGTACAATGTTTGTGACCATGAAGAATGCTATAAAGAAGTAGGTTCTCAAGCAGTGTCTTATACGACAGGGGTTCCTGCAATGATTGGTGCGGCAATGATCATGACTGGAAAATGGAATAAGCCAGGCGTGTACAATATTGAAGAATTTGATCCAGATCCATTCATGGATGCATTAAACAAATGGGGACTTCCATGGAAAGAAAGCTTTGATCCAGAGCTTGTTGATTCTGAGCCAGTAAAATCAGTAGAACCGGAGCTAGCTCGTTAAGATGCGATTTGAAGAATTACCAACACCATGCTATGTAGTCGATGAAGAGCTTATAGAAAAAAACCTAAAAATCCTGAACGGAGTCATGGAACGCACAGGATGTAAAATTGTTTTAGCACAAAAAGCATTTTCTATGACAACAATGTATCCCCTCATTGGAAAATATTTAAGTGGTGCAACAGCAAGCGGTTTATTCGAAGCACGTCTAGGTTACGAGGAAATGGGCAAAGAAAATCATGTCTTTGCCCCTGCCTATCGCGAAGATGAAATCGACGAAATTATATCTATTTGCGATCATATTATCTTTAACTCCTTCTCACAGTTGGAAAAGTTTAAAGATAAAGCTCTTCAAGCTGGCAGAAAAGTCGGCTTGCGCATCAATCCTGAATGTTCCACACAAGTTGGTCACGAGATCTATGATCCATGTTCAACAGGTTCTAGATTCGGTGTAAAACAGGAAGATTTTCGTCCTGATTTGCTTGAAGGTGTTTCAGGACTTCACTTTCACACTCTTTGTCAGCAAAACTCTGACGATTTAGAGACAACGCTAAATTCAGTAGAAGAAAAGTTTGGACAATGGCTGCCACAAATGGAGTGGATTAACTTTGGCGGCGGCCATCATATTACAAGAGAAGATTACGATATTCCAAGACTAGAAGCTTGTATTAAGAAAATGCAGGAGAAGTACGGTTTAGAAGTCTATCTTGAGCCCGGTGAAGCTGTTGCGCTCAATGCAGGCTATTTGATTACATCTGTGCTTGATTTCCATAAAAATGGAGTTGAGATTGCCATTCTTGACACTTCAGCAACTTGTCATATGCCTGATGTATTAGAAATGCCATATCGTCCTCCTCTTTTCGGATCTGGAGAAGCAGGCGAAAAACCATTTACGTATCGACTTGGCGGACAAACTTGTCTTACAGGCGATGTAATTGGTGACTATTCTTTTGATCAGCCATTAAAAAGTGGCGACAGATTAGTTTTTGGTGATATGGCGATTTACTCCATGGTAAAGACCACAACATTTAACGGCATGCCATTACCAGCCATCGCTGTTAAAGGTAAAGATGGAGATTGTCGCGTCGTGCGCGAATTTGGCTATCAAGATTTTAAAATGAGACTTGCATAAGAAAATAATAAATTTTTAAGAACCAGACTCTGAAACATGGGTCTGGTTCTTTGCATAACGCTTCCATCTCATAAGCCTCATAAATGAACTATTTATCGTGTAATTTATGACAATTAATCTTAAAAAACACATTCACTTATGATGCGATTCTCCATAAAGAAAGATAGAAAACATTAAAATCTTTGCCACTTGTGCAACGGAGAAAGCCTCCATTCCTCCCCCACTCTTTCATGGAACCATCCAATACAACCTACAAAATAATCACTTTACCCTACTTACATATCAGCTATTCTCCCTATTTCTTTCACAAAATCCACATGTAATCATATGGATTCACCGTCTATTTGAATCGAAAACAATATTTTTTCGTTATTCCGTCAATTTTATTTTCAAAGACATTGCATCTATCCTAAATGTCAATTAATTGAGAAATATTGATAGTAATTGAAAATTTAAATTTCACTATCCAAATCTATTTATATCCCTTTTTAAGGTACCGAACACTACATAGCTACAACAACGATCCACATTGATTAGCAATAGCTATTAAAATAAATCATGATAAAGTTAAGTATTATTCTTGACAAAACACTAAGATTTATATAATAATAAGTTTTGAATTAGAATTATTATAGTTAACTAATGATAATAAAAAGGAAATGATAATTATTATTAATTGTTTAAAGTTTTAACTATATGTTCTAACCTTGCTATCTATCAATTCTAAAAAACACTCTAGGAGGAAATTAAATTATGTCTCTAATTGGAAAAGAAGTAAAACCATTCACAGCATCAGCTTATCATAACGGTGAGTTTATCCAAGTTACTGAAGAAAACCTAAAAGGAAAATGGAGCGTAGTTTGCTTTTACCCAGCAGACTTTACATTCGTATGCCCTACTGAACTTGAGGACCTTCAAAACGAATATGCTACTCTAAAAGAACTTGGAGTTGAAGTGTATTCTGTTTCAACAGATACTCATTTTACCCATAAAGCATGGCACGATCACTCAGAAGCTATCGGCAAAATTGAATACATTATGATTGGTGACCCTTCACAAAAAATCTCTCGTAACTTCGATGTACTGAACGAAGAAGAAGGTCTTGCTGATCGCGGTACTTTCATCATCGATCCAGATGGTATTGTACAAGCAGTTGAAGTCAATGCTGACGGTATCGGCCGTGATGCAAGCACTCTTGTTAACAAAATTAAAGCAGCACAATATGTTCGCAACAATCCAGGTGAAGTTTGTCCAGCAAAATGGAAAGAAGGTTCTGCAACACTTAAACCAAGCCTTGATCTTGTAGGAAAGATTTAAGGAGTATGACTAAATGTTACTAGATGCAGATATAAAAGCACAGTTAGCCCAATATCTTCAACTGATGGAGGGTGATGTGCTGCTCAAAGTTAGCGCAGAATCTGATGACGTATCTCGAGACATGTTGGCTTTAGTAGACGAATTAGCCACTATGTCATCCAATATTAAAGTAGAAAAAACACCATTACAAAGAACACCGAGCTTTAGTGTAAATCGTATTGGTGAAGACACTGGGGTAACTTTTGCTGGTATTCCTCTTGGACATGAATTTACTTCATTAGTATTGGCTCTGTTACAGGTAAGCGGAAGAGCTCCAAAGGTTGATCAGAAAGTCATTGATCAAGTTAAAAGCATTAAAGGTGAATATCACTTTGAATCTTACATTAGCTTGAGTTGTCACAACTGTCCTGATGTTGTACAAGCATTGAACTTGATGAGTATTCTTAACCCTGGCATTACGCATACCATGATTGATGGTGCAGCGTTTAAAGAAGAAGTAGAAAGCAAAAACATCATGGCCGTACCAACGGTGTTCCTAAACGGAGAATCATTCGGTAGCGGTCGTATGACGCTTGAAGAAATCCTTGCCAAAATGGGAAGTACTCCGGACGCATCAGAGTTTGCTGATAAGGATCCATTCGATGTGCTTGTTGTCGGAGGCGGACCAGCTGGTGCAAGTGCAGCTGTCTATGCAGCACGTAAAGGCATTCGTACAGGTATTGTTGCTGAACGCTTTGGCGGTCAGATTATGGACACTATGGGCATTGAAAACTTTATTAGTACGAAGTATACAGAAGGTCCTAAGCTCGCAGCAAGTCTTGAAGAACATGTGAAAGAGTACGACATTGATGTCATGAATTTACAACGTGCCAAGCGTTTAGAAAAGAAAGACTTCATTGAACTTGAGCTTGAAAACGGTGCTGTTCTAAAGAGTAAAGCCGTTATCCTTTCAACAGGTGCTCGCTGGCGTAATGTTGGTGTACCAGGTGAAGCGGAATTCAAGAACAAAGGTGTAGCATACTGCCCTCACTGTGATGGTCCATTATTTGCTGGAAAACATGTAGCTGTAATTGGCGGCGGTAATTCGGGTATTGAAGCGGCAATTGACTTGGCAGGTATTGTGAAACATGTAACAGTTCTTGAGTATAATTCAGAACTAAAAGCTGATGTTGTACTCCAAGAACGTCTTTATAGTCTGCCTAATGTAACTGTCCTAAAAAATGCTCTAACAAAAGAAATTACCGGCACTGACAAAGTTAACGGTATTTCTTACATGGACCGCGAGACTGAAGAAGTTCATCACATTGAATTACAAGGTGTATTCATTCAGATTGGCCTTGTACCTAATACCGACTGGTTAGGTGAAACGATTGAACGTACCCGCATGGGTGAGATTGTAGTCGATAAACACGGTGCAACAAACATCCCTGGCGTATTTGCTGCAGGTGACTGTACAGATAGCGCATATAAACAAATTATTATTTCTATGGGATCAGGTGCAACTGCGGCCTTAGGTGCTTTCGATTATCTAATCCGCAATTAATGAATAATGTGATATGCATACTTTTTGAAAGCCCCTTTACTATCAAACCGATAGCAAAGGGGCTTTCTTTTATTGATTTATAACCTTACGTTCAGTGCCTCGCATCTAAAAGTAATTTTATCTCTTTTATTTGTGCTATGTGTCGTTGTTCGTGCAAATAATGAAGTAATTTCTTTTACTAAATGATTTCTTATTTCATACAGATTGTCATTCAATGACTTACTCATGAAATTTCTCCCTTCACCAGAAAGTGAGTACTCAGAGTCCTATTTTGTATATATTCCCCATGCTGAAAAGTATTCTTTGGTTTTCATTTCACTATTCTGCGCCGCTAGCGAACATTCACGAGTAATATGTATCTATCTGAGGGAGTTTAAGCTGCACTATTTATTCCAGCTATTATAATTCAATAATGCTTTTTATCTGCGTTATACATACGAGTGGTCAGAACATCAATCCATTCACAGATGGCATAGACGGTGCATCGTATTTAGTCTAAAAATCAATCTTTTCCAAGTACAACCCAGCTGCATCTGCCATACGACCTGTTTGGATTCTTTCTTTTGAATCTAAAATGCTTGGGATGTTTTCGGCATCTATTTCACCTAAGCCAACTTCTATTAACGTTCCGACAATCTTTCTAACCATATTATAAAGAAATCCATCTCCCCGCACTCTAATTTGGATGAAGCCATCAGTTTCTTCTATATTAATAGAATATATTTCACGCACCATCGATTTTTTCTTAGACTTTGCATTTGAAAAAGCAGTAAAGTCATGTTTGCCTATAAAATATTGACAAGCTCTTCTCATTCTTGCGATATCCAGCTCCTGCTCCACATGCATACTGTACTTTCGCATGAAAGGATGGGTGTAGTGTTCATTCCAAATCTTATACAAATATGTTTTATCTTTAGCATTATAACGCGCATGAAAACGTTCAGGAACAAGCGTAACCTCCACAACGCTGATATCTTGCGGTAAATATCTATTTAAATAATTCATGACTTCCGATTCAGTCAAATTTTTATCCGTCTTAAAATTGGCTATTTGAGCAAGGGCATGTACACCGGCATCGGTTCTGCTGCACCCAATGATTTCAACATTTTCCCCTACTAGTTCGGTTAACACATTTTCTATTTTTCCTTGAATGGTATTGTCACTATTACCAAGACGTTGCCATCCCTTATAGCGCCCGCCATCATATTGAATGGTCATTTTATAATTATTCATTGCTTCCTCCTTATTTTCCCCACACAACGCCTGCTGTATGAGAAACCATATCAAACTGTTAAGTTATTAGTGCACTGTGTGATATGTTTTCAAAGTTTCCCTGCTCCCTATTTTCAGCTTTCATCTGAGAGCACCTTACTGCTTACAAGAACTTTACTATATAATTTGTGTTAAACAGTGTAAAAAGCACTTCTGCATAGTGTACCAAAGAGGCTGATGTCATGCAACGAAGGAAACGTTTAATGGAATCGCTGAACCTTAAAACAAAAAGTTGGTCCCTACCATTTGTAGAGAACCAACTAACATTCATTACTATATCCTGTAATGGATTAAGGAACTTGTCCGTGAAAGTCGATTAGAGCGTCTCCGATTCCAGTCGAAATCCTTCCACAATCACATCTTCATCGATTTCCACCAATAGGCACCGTTTTCCTTGATACATAATATATTTTATATTTTTTAGGTCTTTCGGACTTACGGATACATCTGCCACCTTCGTATTGATTTTAATCATTTTAGGAAGTAAACTGCTTGCCTTGAATTCATGTTTTTCGTCATCGACTACAGCTTTGAAGGCGTGCTCCACTTTTGCGGTGTCCACATTTTCGACCCCGCTCACCTCTAAAATACGCTCAATGTCCCGATAATCCAATGTAGGAGGTTCACTTTCTTCATTTTCTTTATTCTCCTGTACCACCTTATCGATTTCCTCATAGACACTGGAAATGACTCTAGAATCCACTTCGTCTCCGATCACATTTTTTAAGATTTGTTCAAAGCCGTCCTTATCTTCAGCGGCAGTAATAATGTCTTCACAATTGAGAACCTCTGCAATAAATCGTTCATCTGGTTCATTCACTTTCCCTGCACAATATAGAATATGATTTACATCCGCAGCATTGTCATTAAAAGTAGGAAACAGAAAGCCTGATAATGGAGATTCTAAATTAACAATTGGATCAAATAAAGTATTCGATTTGAATTCTCTCTCTATATAATCAAACACCAAGGTTTTTTTCGGCTGATCGGTTTTATTGAGACTGCAAAGGATAAACTCGTTGGAATAGACTGCATCATCCCCGCCTTCTCCAGATTCCAAATCCCGTTTCCGAGTCGGCTTTCGATATTCCCCTCGAATAAACGTCACGACCGTATCAAATTCATAAGCAGCATGAGCAAACATTTTCCCGACAATTTGCAGCATGTTGTCTGTCCAATCTTCTGTTGTGTCTGCCTGTAATCCTTCGAAGAGAATCATTTGTGTGCTGCCTTCCACATCTCGTTGAAATTTCAACTCAAACAGTTTGGCATCAAGCTGACCCGTTAAAACCTTTTTGAAGTTGGCCAAAAATAATTCTTGTGCTTCCTGTTCTAACATTTGAAATGGTTGACTAACATGATGATAAATCTCACCTGATTCTTTCCTAACATACACATTAAAGATTTCACGAATATTCATAATATGTTCGTTATCTACTTTAAATTGCTTTCGAATATTAGCAATGTCTTTTTTATTCATATACCTCAACTCCTATTCCTGATTATACTGTTCAGACAGGAAAATAGGAAAGCTAGACAACTCCTACTCTCTATTTCTATTTTTTTAATTAAGATTTTAACTTTACATCACTAAGATTTTTCGGAAGTAAAGATGATACAAAATTAATTTTTCACGTCTTGTTCTATAAACATTAAACACCTTCCGTTGCAAGTTCGGAAGGTGTTGTCTGCAAATAATCACTATTAGCGGTGATGCTTCTTAATTTGAAAGATTTACTTTACTTCGTTTGAATGAACCTGTGATGTTGTAGATTGTGTTTTTTCCTTATCAATTGTATTAGATGAAGCATTGTTGGCCATATTTTCAAGAGATTGACCAACCGTGTTTGTAACATTTAGTTTATGTTCCGGGATTCGCTGACTTTTCATAAAATAATCATCCTCGTTTTCATTTTTTCGATTATGGGTATACCTGTTACAAGTATCCTAAATTAAATTTCCTTTATCTATCTTGTGCATTTTCGACCGCAATCTGGTATGCATCCAAAATCGCTTCACTCTCTAAAGGATCCGATATACCTAATAAGTATTGGTTCCCCTCTTCTCCCTCGACTTTCATGACAATCGTCTCTTCTTCTCCCTTTAGGAGAGCATAAGATTCTTCCTTCATATCAAATAATGCCTCAAGCGCATAATCTTTACGGTTACCTTTCTCATCCTCAACGGTTATATAATCTCTATGGTTATCACGCATGAATATCTCACCCCAATAAAATTCTTAAAAGAACAGTTATTAAATAAAAATTCGAAAAGACTGTAATTACAATCCTAATTATTGACTAAAAATGGGCCCTCCCTCGACAAAAATCCCTATAAATTAATGTCTCTATCATAGCCTGTTAAACATTCAGTTTTTATATACATTTTTAGAGAGCAAAATGGATAAAGTAAAAATATCCAAAGACGCATAGAAGAAATGTTCGGAATGAACTTTCGATCTCGTGATATTTAAAAGGAGGAATTGTTATGCCGGAAGTTAACAATGACAATAAAACAACGAAATCTCAAGGCCAATTGAATGATAGTATGGATGAAGGATCAATCGATAATAACTTAAACAGCGATAACGCATTTAGTGACAATGGTTTAGAAAACGCTGCATTACTTGACAAAGCAATGAGGAAAGGAAAATCCAAATAACCGCAAAAGCCCGTAACTTAGAGTCACAACACCTAACAGGATATTATTTAACTATTTAAAACCACTCCCAAATAGATATTACATACTAAATTGGAGATTTTTATTTGTTAAACTTATGTTTAGAGCTGGGTGAATGATTAGGCATCAATTAAAAAAGGTTGTCCCGAGGACAACCTTTTTTAATTAGCCTATAAGCAACTAAACATATATACTTTTCTCATTGAACTGTGACGTTCCATGAAAAAGTGCGTTCATCCTGCTTAAATCAACGCACCTGATAACCACCTATAAGTCACAAAAATCTACTTTCCGCAAAGCAGCGAGAAAATTTCCATTGTTTAACGGAAACCTCATATAGGCTTATACGTATGAATTCTTTGTCACCTTTTAGAATTTACCGACTTATTGCCCGGTGCAAACCAACCGATTAGAGCAATCCCAACTAATACTCCATAGAAGATCAGATTCCAAGCGGTACTGTGGGGGAAATCATGATCTAAGATACCGATATCCTCGTGAGCAAGAGTAATGACAGCAAGTTTGACACCGACCCAAGCAACAATCGCATATGCTGTTGTTTCCAACGCTGGACGTTTATCAAGAAGTTGCACAAACCAAGTCGCTGCATACTTAATCAGGATAAGACCGGCAAGCCCTCCAAGAACAACAACAATAAATTGTCCTCCATCCATACCACCGAAGTCCTCAACCGGTGAATCGGGAAGACCAAGGGCAAGAGCAACCGCAGCTAGAATCGAATCAATCGCAAAAGCGAGGTCAGCTACAGCAATCTTCCCTACTGTGGGCCAAAAACCTTTCCCAGCGGTTTCCTTTTCATCATCCTTATGAATATTCTCATTTTCTTTCCCGAACCGAGCCTGAATGATATGCTTTAAACCTAAGTAAAGAAGATAAGCTGCTCCTATTGCCTGAACCTGCCAGACGTTTGCAATAAAAGAAATGGCAAAAAGTGCAGCAAATCGGAAAACGAAGGCCATAATGATTCCGTAATTTATAGCCTTTTTTTTCTGACTTTCAGGTAAATGCTTGGCTATAACCGCTAGTACAAGGGCATTGTCAGCCGATAACAATCCTTCTAATCCAATTAGAATTAACAATGTCCACGCATACTCTAGCCAGATTGACTCCATTCACCTCTCTCCTTTCTAAATATGTTGAAAGTTTCACTAACAATAGAATGCCCTTATAAGCTACAGGTAACCTTGAAGAATATGGTTTTATTATGTATCCATATTCTTCTCTATACGCTATTTGTTATCATTTCAACAAAAAACAAATACTGCAAATACCATATGTTTCAGGTAGTTCTTCGGCTATTCTGCCCCTTTTGTTTAATAAGCAAAAAAACTACTATATAGCAGCTCCAAGCGTCAACCCAAGCATTTGTTAATTTTACGGTTCACAAACTTGTTAAAGTAATGAGTATCTTGTACAAATGATGAAAACGTTAATATGTAATGTATTCATAGAGGAAGGATTGGCCGTTTCGATAGAATCTCGGATCATAAATTCCGAGTTGTTTATCATCATCAATGATGACTACAAATGGTGACCATTGGTAGAGAGTCTTGGCCTTTGGGCTTTTTGAGAATAAATAATCCAGGTCTGCATTCTCTTTAGATTCCAGTACATATTGGATTTCTTTACGTTGGAAGATTCCATCTTGAAAGATGGTCACGATTCCTTCTTGTTTAGTAATAACCTGAAAGGTAGTAGGAATAAAACCAGCTGATAAAGCAATTTGCTCATAATCTTGATTGTACTTTTGATAGTAATAATACCCTTGTACACTTTGCAGGCTAACATGAAGAACTATTAAGAACCACGCTGCGCGAAAATAATAGGGTTTCTTCAGAATCGTCGTCTTCTTTGATAAAAAATAAGCACTGCCAATGATAACCCAGAAAACAAAATCAATAATCGGGATGGTTCCAAATGTAATTCTTGTTTGAGAAAATGGTTCAAGATAACCTGTCCCCCAAGCATTAAACAAATCACTGGTATTATGAATAACTACCGCAAGCCATCCTAGAAAAAATAACCGTTTATCCTTCACTTTAAAGAAAAACATACATAGGACATAGAATAATAAAGCCCATATCGGTGTAAGAAAAACAGAATGGGTAATGCCGCGATGCCACATTTGATAAAGCCCTTCTGTATCCCATAGTTGAGAAATCACATCGCTATCAGGAATTTGACTCGCTCCAACAGAAGTGAACAAATAAGCCATTTTTGTTCTTCTATCCACCTTATCTTTCTGAATTGAACCATATAATGAAAGTCCAAAAAGTGTGTGTGTAATAGTATCCAAAGCTATTTCCTCCACAAACAATGATGTTTTGCAGAATCTTCTGCATCACCCTTAATTCGACATAATAAAGCCACTTCCTTTTTATTCAATTATTTAGAAAGAATAAGCTTTTCGAACAGACCACTCCTAGCTTACTTGCTCCAAAATACTATCGAAATCGGAACAGGTCTAATTCGTTTCTCTATATAGATTAATGACATCCTTTAATGCTGCCGCTGCTGCTCCTCTTGGGTGAGATGCTCCTCCAGTTGCACAAACGGCCCCCATTTCAATTGTTTCAAAAACAACACCTTTATTTGTTCCATTGACACGAGCTAAAGGATGCTCACTTTCGAGCTGACATGGTTTTACTTCTACGATTACATTCCCAGCTTCTTTGTAAGCACTAGCTAGAAGCTTAAGCGTACAGCCATTTTGTTTAGCTTCCTGAATGTCTTCCTTAGTAACTTGTTCAATGCCTTTAATTTTTACATCTTCCATTAATAAACTGCTTCCGAAAAATCCATTAGCGAGGAGAAGAATTTTGCAAGCTGTATCAAATCCTTGCACATCTAAAGCAGGGTTTGCTTCCGCAATTCCTTTTTCCTTTGCAATTTTTAGCGCTTCTTCAAAAGATAAATTGTTCTCGCTCATGCTTGCTAAAATGAAATTGGAGGTTCCATTTAAAATGCCTTCAATACGAGTAATTGTGCATCCTGCTAAACTATATTCTCCGATATCAAGCGTTGGTAAGGCTGCCGCGGTTGCGCCGCTGTATTTTAATCGGCTGCCATACTTGGCTGCTTGTGTTTTAATTTCATTAAATGACTTTACAAGTGCTCCTTTTGAAACAGAAACAATATCCATCCCATTCAAGATAGATTGCTGAATATAGCCAAGTGCTGGTTCTCCTGTTTCTATATTTGTCGGAGAACACTCGATCAGGACATCTCCTTGAAAAATTGGTTCGGTAAAAGGGAGCTTGAAATATTCCGAATATCTCGAAAGTGCTTCCGAACCCGTTCCAAAATCCGGTAAGGTCTCAAGCTTGATTCCTTTTTCCTCATAAATCATTCCTTTACTGCCAACGATTCCGGTTACAAGTAAGTCAAAGCCGTACTTTTCTTTCATTAAAGCTCCATTTTGAATAATTAGTTTGATTAGCTCTTTCGCAACGGTGCCATACCCAGTTAATATGATTTTCTTCTGCATAGAAATCCCCTTTTATTTTTTAAAAATATATAATTCACTCACAAAATTTGCAAATTTCATTCTAAATCTAATGGAAACCGAATTACTTACAATACCATTTTAATGCATTCATGTATAAAATTTTATCAGTAGCTTTTTCATCAAATAGACGCTGAATCAATTCAATGTCTGCATACGCAAAAGGTCTTTTCGCCCTTGTAGATGGCAAATCTGTTCCGAACATAAGAGCGTCTGGGTTAATATCATAAATTGATTTTAAGGCATTCTCGATATTCAATTCTACACGACCAAAACCAGTGGCTTTAACTCGAATGCCTTTATCCACCAGCTTTAATAAATGTGTTAATCCTTCTTCAGATAATCCTAAATGGTCAATTGATATGGCAGGTAATTTTTCAATAGTAGATGCAATTTCGGGTAATTCTTTCGCATCAATATAAAGTTCACTATGCCATCCTACTAAATCATAAACTCTCCTAGCAAAGTAGTCGAGCTTCGATAAATCCTCTGAACCGCCTCGTTTTATATTAAAACGTAATGCTTTTATCCCATTTTCATTTAAATTTATAATCTCTTCGTCCGTCGTCGTAAAAGGTAATTGCGTTACGCCACAAAATGTTAAACCCATTTGTTTAAGTGCCCTTAATAAATATTCTTGGTCAAATCCTTGAAATGACCCAGATACAATCGCTCCACCTAATACATTCAAATCAGCCGTTTCATTTTGATAATCTTCTACAACATAACTAGGCGGCAAATATCCTTGGTTTTCGATAATCGGAAAATCAAAATCAACAATATGAAAATGTGCATCAAAAATCCTCATTGTCATTCCCCTTTTCTTTTCTTTAACCTATCAAATATGGTACATAAATAAAATTATGCTTTACAATGCTGGTCCTTAAATGAAAACAGACATTGAAATGCGCCCTTTGAATACAACTTCTGTGATTATTCCTTATTTTAATTTGAAAAATGGCTTATCGAGGTTCGATAAGCCACTTTTATACATATTGTATTATTTTGATAATGCGATTTTTATATGGGCTAAATGATGCTCTTCGTGCCAAGCTAATTTTGCAACTTTTGCTGCAACTGTTATTATACCGTTTACCTGGTGAATAAAAGCTCGATTTAATTGCTCTTCAGTTAAACTATGTCCTAAAAATACGATGCGCTCATTTATACCTTCTAACATTTTAATAGAACTTTCTACAGGAAGCTTTGTATCCGGTTGAATAGCCCACTTTTCTTCATCAAAAGCTGGTACTGTTGGATTCTCATCTGTTAAAGCCAGCTTCAAACGTTGATACATGTTCAACTGAGAATCTGCAATGTGATGAACAAGTTGACGAACTGTCCAGCTACCTTCACGATAAGTTCTGTTTAATTCCTCATTACTTAATGAGTCCACAGTTTCTCTTAATCGAATCGTGTAAGTTTCAATTTCCTTTAGCCATTCTTGCATATTTTCTAATGTTACTTTTTCAGGAACTTGTAGTTGTCCAATTGGGTATCTTACATCCATTTTCAATCCCCCTTGTCCTTATTCTTTATTTCATTATATTTCGGTATTAACGTTTAACTTTATTTAATTATATCACTTCAACAAACTGCAGCGTAATTCAAAGGCTTATTCAATATTTAGATAAAATCCTCTTACGTTTCGCTCCCATCACAGTAAGAAGCTACAACAGCAGCCATAGCTTTAGCACTAATGATAAGGCTTTTTTCATTGATATCGAATTTAGGATGATGATGCGGATAAGCCTCACCTGACTCAGGGCAAGCACCGACATAGAAGAAACATCCTGGTATTTTTTCAAGATAGTAAGCAAAATCTTCTGAAGGCGGCTGTGGCAGTGTCTCCAAAACAGCTTCTACTTCTGGAATGGATGCTTGTTCTAAAGCTTGACGTACATGTTCCGTTACGTCAGGATCATTATATAGAACAGGATAATCATTGTTATATTCAAGAATAGATTTTACTCCATATGATGTTTCTAATCCTTCCGCGAACACACGCACCCCATTTTCTACGATTTCTCGAGTTTCGGGAGACATTGTTCGAACATCCCCTTCAATGGTAACGGAATCTTTGATTACATTAAATGTACCTTTTCCATCAAAATTACCAATGGTAACAGAAGCTGTTTCAAATGGATTGATTCGACGGCTGACTATTGTTTGTACATTCATGACGAATGAGCTTGCTGCAACAATAGCATCATTGGCTAGATGAGGTGATGATCCATGTCCCCCTCTACCTTGAACCACTAATTTAAAATAGGATCTTCCTGTTTGTGTGTTCCCGCTTCTGTAATAAATATGACCTGTTTTCATGTTGCTCATTACATGAATTCCAATGATTGTATCTACACCATCAAGGACACCCGCTTTAATCATACCAATCGCGCCGCCTGGAGGAGCTTCTTCTGCTGGTTGATGAATAACTCGAATCGTACCTTTTAATTGATCTTTAAACTCAGCTAATGTCTCAGCTAATACCAACATGTATGCTGTATGACCATCATGACCGCAAGCATGCATAACCCCTTCGTTTTTTGATGCAAAAGGCAGCCCCGTTTCTTCCTTAATTGGCAAGGCATCGAAATCGGCACGAATAGCAATTGTTTTTCCAGGCTTCGAACCATTAATGGTTATAACGACACCGCGCTCACCACCGAAGTTTGTTTCAACGGAATCCACTGGCACTTCCGTATAAAAATCGCTGATATATTTAGCCGTCTCTTCTTCTTGGAAAGAAAGTTCAGGATGTTCGTGTAGATAACGGCGAATCTCAATGATACGATCCTTTTTTTCATCTAACTTTTTCATTAGTTCATCTAATAACATTTAATAATCCCCTCTAACTGTTCAATGTGTTTTATTTATAATTTGCAGATTAATTTCGGGATAATCTCAAAAAATAAATCTTCAACTATACTGAAGTGAAAATCCCCTTTTTCCGTAAACCCATTAGCTTTATTCTTATAAAAAGAAGGCGCCTTCTTACTTAAGAAGCGCGCCTGTTTGCGGAAGATTAAATGAAGTTGGTTCACTTACTATACTAAAATTAGATTGTAGTCAGGAACTTCATAATCAATTCGATTTACTAGGTACATTATGAGTTTTTAGACTTTTTATCAAAACGGACAGGCACCCAGCCTCTGAACAAACGTGACTTTACTTAATTATATAACTGTTTCGTCGCGACTCCCCTCATGAGCTTCGCTTGAAAGATTCTTTTTCGTGATAAGCCCCGCTGCCGCAAAGATACCTAAAACAGCACAGGCAATGATATACATGAATGCGGATACATATAATCCATTAAAAACTTCAATTAAATAGCCCATAACCATTGGTGCAAGGAATGCCCCAATCATCCCGCCAAGATTAATCATCCCAAATGTAGACCCAATCACGTTCTTTGAGAACATTTTATGCGGAAGGCTAAATATGATAGCCACAATTGGGCCATGAAAAAACATACATATAGCTTGATACGTGATAACTAGTGAAACAGACGGTGCGTTGAATAACAAATAAAGAGATGCAATCATGATGATAAAGCTTACAATTGCAAGATATTTTTCTTTGCCGCTTAATAAAGACTTAATAAGTTGTCCGCCAATAATAACACCGACAGCCCCAGCAAGTGCAGGAATTGACGTCAGCATCCCCATAGACATCAAATCAAGACCTCTCACATTTACAAGATAAGGAGGCATCCATGAAATAAGTCCCCATACGACCGTACTTACTCCAAACCACATAATGGCCAACTGCCAGCTTGTCCTGATTTTTAAAACATCTTTAAAAGAAACTTTTTGAACCGTTTCCTCCTCAACTGTTTCGACCTGCATATTTTTCGGGCTTAAATAATACCAAAGTAAAGTTGCAACAAAAACACCTAATATACCTATGGTGATAAAGAGGTTATGCCAACCAATCCACACAAGTAACGGCGTAGCAATTAAAGGAGCAATCACTCCACCAAGTGAATTGGAAGACATCATGATTGTCTGGGCACTAGTTCGCTCTGCTTTCGGAAAAACATCAGCTATTGCTTTGGAGCTGGCTGCAGGATACGCTCCTTCTCCGAGACCAAACATAAACCGAATCATAATCATAGACATAAGAGACCAAGCCATTCCTGTCAAAATAGTAAATATTGACCAAAACACAATAGCAACCGTAATTACTTTTCTGGATCCGAATTTATCAGCAAGCCAGCCGCCAGGCAATTGCATTAAAGCGTAGCCAGCAAAAAAACTACTCAGCACAACCCCCATAACAGAAGGGCTAAGATTAAAATCTTTTGCAATTTCCACAATCCCAACATTCATTGCCATCCTATCAAGATAAGACAAGCACCATCCTAAAAATAGCAGCGCCAGAATCACATGCCTCTTTTTATTATTAATTTGGTTGTTTTGCACATTAACGTCCTCCCCCTAAAGTTAACTATGTAATCTTAACTAAAATCAAACAGCCTAATTTCCCCTTACAATATGTTAATATTAGTTAATTCCTATAGTCTTTTCACCAATGCGTGTAACGCAAAGTGCTGCTTTCCTTTACTGAATATGCCGCTCCAAGCAGTGAAGCCGAGAGAACAGTCTTTTTTATCCCGAATTGGCAATGCTTCAAAATCAGCGCTGTACGCAACTGTTTTCTCTAGTTTCGCCCTTTTAACCAAGCAGCGGTGCCTCATCTAGTATTAACGAGAACTTCAATTTTACTTTCTAATTCCTTTTAGTTTTTTCCACTATACCTTCCTCTCTAATAGAAAACGCTTTCAAAAAAGTGATTTTTGTCACTTTTGGTTATTTACTAAATATTATATAATTTCATACATATCGGTCAATGTGGAATCAAACAATGATAATGCATACCAATTGTTCATACCAACAATGGAGGCTAAGAATATGGAAAGAAAAGAAGCGCTTCTTCAACAATTAAGTATAGAAAATCAAAAGGCACAGTATCACGTAACGAATTTAATGGAAAGCTTCCAGGCAATGAACTCAACTCTCGAATTGGATGAAGTACTAAAAAAAATCATGCATTTTGCATTAAAGATAGTCGAAACAGCAGAGGCAGGCTATATCCAAATGTATGATGAGCATTCGAATAAACTGATCATAAAGACATATGTTGGCTTTAATGAGAACATCAGCTTCCTTAAAATAAATATAGGTGAGTCTATTACAGGGAAAGTTTTCAAGGACGGCTGTGTAAGGCTAATTACTACAAGTGAAAAGATTTATAATAGCATGAGCGATTTAAGCAAAGAAAATCTTAATATCCTTAATAAGGCACACCCTAATAGCCAAACTATTAAGTCTATCTTAGCCGTCCCCGTTTCATTTGGAACAAAACGGATTGGCGTTATGACATTTCATTGCTTTGATATAGAAGATGGTCTCAGCGAAACAGATCTCCTTCTCTTACAAAGCTTCGCTTCTCAAGCAGCTATTGCACTTCATAATGCTCAACTTCACACAGAAGTGCAGAAAAGCCTAGATGAAGTCACCCATTTATCACAAAGACTCAAAGAAACCAACGCGCTGTTAGAAAAGCGAACAGAAATTCACAATCACCTCACCAAGTTATCAGTTCAGAACAAAGGATTAAAAGCTATTATCATAGAAATGAATAAACTGATGGAAAGGAATTTTATCTATGCGGATTATCTTGAAGGAAATTACGTTCCGCAACCCATTAAACATTTCACTGAAAGGATAGATGATATTTTCTTTTTCTTTACTAATAAAATTGAGCCAGCTTATGTATCAATTTGTGACACCATTCATATTGATTGCTATATTTATCCGATTAGATCAGGCTCCGTTTTCTTAGGTTGCCTGATTGTAGAAGGAAGCGCCCCTCTATCACAACTCGATAAACTTATCATCGAACAAGGAGCACCTATTCTTTCTCTTGAAATAATGAAACTTAGATCACAGACTGAAATCATGTATAAGAAAACCTATGAGACATATCAACAGTTTCTAAAAGTAAAAAATCCTCAGCAGGCTGAGATTGCTGCAAAGGAATTAGGAATTGATAATCATTATTTTCTTCAAACAGCTTTAATTGAATTAGATGGAAACGTCGATCTGCGCTCTCTTGAAAACGATGCACTGCTTCTTCTAACACATTTGAAAGAGAAAATAACTTTAGAAAACAGCCTACTTTTTAGTTACAATAATAAAATTACCTTTTTTTCTTCTGCCCGAGATACTGTCAGCGAAGCATACATTACAAAAATAATCGAAAACAGCATAAAATGGTGGAACGAACGGTTTACAGTAGTAGCTCGAGCAGGAATTAGCACAGGACATTACTATCCTGGACAAGCCGAAGAAAATCATGTAAAAGCAGAAAAAGCCCTTCTTCACTTGAAAAACCAAAAGAAAAAAGGCGTTCTTCATTACAGAGATATTGGAATTAGCATCCTTTTTTTAAACCATTCCCCTGAAGAAATCCATTCATTTCTGCGTGAGACGTTTTCCCGATTATGGACAAATCAGGAGAAAAAGGACGAACTTCTGCATACACTTTTCACATATATACAAAATAACCGTTCCATGACTTCTACCGCTAAGGAACTTCATATCCATACAAATACGCTTTATCACCGTATAAAAAAGATTGAGGATATTCTAGATATGGACTTTAGCCATTACGAGGATTACCTAAAAGTACAGCTGGCGGTCTATCTTTATAAAACCTTTTTTGGTTCATTAACAGAGCCAGGAAACTTAATGTAAAAATTCTCTAAAAAAGAAAATGTGAATCACCCTCGTATTGGTTAAGTACTCCTGCTAACCATACGAAAGGTTGATTTAAATACTTCCACCCTCAAAATCGAAAAAGGACTTCCCACAAAAGTGAGAAGTCCTTTTTTAACGGAATAGCAGAATACCTATTCTATATCTTTAAATCGTTACATTTTGAGCTGCAGCTTCAAAAAATTCGCAACTGCTTATGATACGCTTTGTCCCGCTTTTTGTAATGCTTTTCCATTTAGACCAAGCGCCTCAGATGTTGAATTATGAAGTTCTCGGAAAAGATCTGGGTTTTCCGCTAGCTTCTTACCATAAGAAGGAATCATTTCTTTAAGTTTTGGTTCCCACTCTTTCATATGCTGCGGGAAGCACTTTTTAATTACATCAAGCATAACGTGAACGGCAGTGGATGCACCTGGAGAAGCCCCTAGTAATGCAGCAACCGTACCGTTAGCTCCAGTAATAACTTCCGTACCAAATTGAAGCGTACCTTTACCTGCAGGAGTATCTTTAATAACTTGTACACGTTGACCTGCTACTACGATATCCCAATCTTCGCTTTTAGCGTTTGGAACAAACTCGCGTAATTCTTCAATACGTTGTTCTTTCGATAGCATAACTTGCTGGATTAGGTATTTTGTCAACGCCATGTTTTTCGCACCTGCTGATAACATAGTCAAGACATTATTCGGTTTTACAGAACCTAATAAATCCATATTGGAACCAGTTTTTAAGAACTTTGGTGAGAAGCCGGCAAACGGTCCAAATAGCAATGATTTTTTGTTATCGATATATCGTGTATCCAAATGCGGAACAGACATCGGAGGAGCACCAACTTTAGCTTTTCCGTATACTTTTGCATGATGCTGCTCGACAACTTTCGGGTTATTACATACTAAGAATAATCCGCTTACTGGGAATCCGCCAACATGTTTACTTTCAGGAATACCTGTTTTTTGAAGTAAAGGTAAGCTTCCGCCGCCGCCGCCGATGAAGACGAATTTTGCCGTATGGCGTTCAACTTGACCGTTAGCATTACGCACTTTCAATTCCCATGAACCGTCGCTAGTACGTTTAAGATCATTAACTTGATGGTTGTAGTTAACTTCAACGTTTTGTCTCTTTAAGTGATCAATTAACATGCGCGTTAGAGCACCAAAGTTAACATCCGTTCCAGAGTCGATCTTTGTTGCTGCAATCGGTTCCTTTGATGTACGGCCATCCATAATAACTGGAATCCATTCTTTCAGTTTTTTTGGATCATCAGAAAATTCCATGCCTTGGAATAAAGGATTATTTGAAAGCGCTTCAAAACGCTTTTTCAAGAACGTTACATTTTTTTCCCCTTCTACTAAACTCATGTGAGGCAATGGCATGATAAAGTCCTGTGGGTTACGGATTAAATCGTTATTTACAAGATGAGCCCAAAACTGTCTTGAAACTTGGAACTGTTCATTGACGTTGATAGCTTTAGTAATATCTATAGAGCCGTCCGATTTTTGAGGAGTATAGTTAAGCTCGCACAGTGCTGCATGCCCTGTTCCCGCATTATTCCATTCGTTAGAGCTTTCCTCTCCTGCTTTGTCGAGCTTCTCAAACACTTTAATTTTCCAATCTGGTACTAATTCTTTTAAAAGTGTTCCTAAAGTCGCACTCATAATTCCGGCACCAATTAAGATAACATCTGTTTTATTTTCTCTATTACTCATGTTTACCATCCTTATACCCTAAGATTTGCAGAAAGGATGTAGGCGCGTCAAAGCAAGACAAGGCGCAACCTAGTCACACACCTTTTCTGTATCAAAATTATTTTAAGTGTATCATATTTATTTATATTATAGTGTATCACATTTATTTATAGATTAAAATATCTACTATTATATTACAGACACAAACTATCTGTAATCTGGTAAAAGTGGAAATATCATCCACAAAGCCTTAAAAACTGCCTTTTCATACTAATTACATATAATAATGTATCACATTTATTTAGAGATGAAAATAGTTACTATTATATTACAGTTGTAGGGATTTTATGGTAATAAAAGGAATTATGATTCTATACACACCTAGTACCTAATATTGATAATGCTGTTTAGGATTCATGTTAGCCAATTTACAAAGAGCCAAAATCACTCGAACATTGCAATACGTAAAAAGAAAGAACTCCTTCATACATCAAAAATTTGAGGCTTTCCTGGACTGCTGTTTAATGAGTTGTAGATACTATTACCTTAACCTATTGATGTCGTCTTATACTTGAACTGCATTACCAAATTATATCAACAAATTTTTAAAAATTAAGGGAAGACTAATGTGGAATCATTTATGGCACATGAAAATGGGAGAAATGCACTCGTTCAGCTCAATAAGAGTGGCCATACCCTGACAACATAATTTTATAAGATGAGTACATACTAATTTGGAGGTTTTGTTTGTTAAATTTATGTTTAAAGCTGTGTGAGGAAATTTCTTAATTCAAAAACTTTTTCGGAATAAAAGCTAGGTGAATGATTAGGTATTAATATAAAGAAAGAGGTTGCCCTAAAAAACATCTTATATCATTTTCTATGGACAGCCTCTTCAACCACTTTAAAGCCTAAGCATGACCTTTCAGCGGATAAATATATTGGATACGATTTATTAAAAAGAAAGCACAGCTGCTGGACAATATATTAAAGTATTTTTCATTCAAAATCATCCGGGTTCTTTTCATCCAAGATTCCTCGTTTAGAGTCCAGAGATGCTGGTCTTTCTTTCGAATTTGACGCCGGTGATAAAACATTTCCATTAGCGTCATACTTTATTTTATTTTTTTCATCCTTCATTTGGTAACCCCCTTTGGCAATCTTTTTTAGTTTGCCCCAACTCTAAAATCTTAAACGAAAAATCCAATTAACTATCGGTGGTTTCACTCTCGTTTAAAATAGGAGTGCAAAGCAAACTATAATGTTAAAGCACCATCATAAAAAAGGATTGCCGCAGCAATCCCTGTTTAACTCTTACACCCGTTCATTGCATTTGTTTAGCCTAAAACAAAAAGACTGTCTTAATAATGATTAATTTTAGAATCCCTCAAAAACATCAAGTTAAATTTTGAAGGGCAGTTAGAAGGTCCTTATTCTTTTGGGCTTTTAATGCTAATTTTGAAAGTCCATCATTCGGAATTCCCTCATCTTTTTTAGATGAAACCGTATTATTTTTCATTTGCTTATTTCTAGACATGTTTTCACCATCCTTGTAGTTTGATTTGGTTATTGCCCTTAGATACCAACCATTATAAATACACTACACAAAGAGGTCAGAGTATTATTTTTTTGTTATGGGCATCCACTATTTTAGTTTGCTTTCTTTTTTGCAAGCTATGCTATTTGATTTTCTTCTTCAACGTTCAATCTCAAAAATAGCCTCGACTTCTTCCTGGATCACTCTATTGAAAGAAAACGTTTTTTCTCAATTCAAGATCCCTTTCCTTGTCAATGAAATGCTTGGTATGTTTATCAAAGCAAATAGAGTAAAAATCTTTTTTCTCTTTCTTCAAAACACTGTTTAATTTCTTTTCTAAGAATGGATGTTTCCTAAATTACATCATTAAAAATTAACAAAGCCAAAAAATAAAAGCCTCCTAATTCGGAGGCTTTCTTAATTAATCCTTGCTACCGCACATGAGCTGTAGATAAAAACGGATGAATAGTAACTTGTACATTTTGAGATTGCTGACGTGGAGGTGACTTAGGCTCAACAAATATAGTTGAGTAGCAGGACTCCACAATCGTAACAAAGTAGACTAAAAATAATATTTTTTTCAGTCAATGATCCAAAATAACTTCTTTTCTCCTTCTTGCAAGTAAATTCGGTGAATCATCACCATAATTGCAATACTATCATACATAAATTTTACACTATTACTATCCTCTAGTAAAGCTGTCCTTACTATTCTCTCTAACTATCAGGAAGTTCCGTGGAAGTACAGAAATAATAGAATTGTTTCCTTGTCATTATTATTTTATTAACAGATTGTCCAATCTTTTTCAATATACCAGAATAGTATATAGCATCACTAAAACTAAGAAGGGATAATTATGAAGGTGTTAAATAGTTTCTTTAAAATAGGAGTTGTTTCTAATCTTGTTTTATTTCTTACGATGATGCTTCTCCCTGCTTTCATTATTACAGATCAATTGGATGTTTTTGAAAGAATCATTTTCTATATTTTTAAAAAATAAGTTTAATGTGCCTGTCCCCCAATTGTTAAACGAACGGGGGACAGGCACACTAGCCCTATGTTTTCCTTTAATCTCCGACTCTTTCACCATTAATATAATAAGCAGGCTCAGAGAAAGGAATAAACACGACCTCTACCTCATCAACACCTGTTGACATGATATATTTAGTAACAGATTGGGCGAAGCGATCGCGAGTTTCTTGCCCGCGTTCAAACCATTTTACTTCAATAAGCGGGAAAGCCGGAATTTCTTCCCCGTCAAATACAAACGTGGAATGAGGCACTTCGAACGTAAAGTTATCTGTCCCGCACTCACAAATTTCTGCAAGCTCCCCTACTAATGGCTTGCTGATTCTTTTCATCTCTTCAATCGATACTCCTCGAATCACTAAGTGTGGCAATTGTATTCCCTCCATTATGTATCACATCATTTATTAGCTTTCTACTAGAAATTTTATATCAAGTCTCTTGATAAACAAAGTCTTTCCTTCTTTTCCATGTTGTAGATGTAGGTTAAGTAGAACTCTATTAGCCACTACCTGTTCCATCGGCTTTATTGATATAGCAGAAGAATATGAATGGTCGCCTGGGTAGATTCAAACAGAAATAATTGATTGATTAAATCAGTAAAAAAAGGATTGCCGCAGCAACCCCTGTTTAATCTAAAAGAGTAGTTTCAAATAAAACCATTTCTAAACTTTATTATTCAATCTTTAAGGTAATTTTCCCAAAGTTAGTCGCATTCTCCATATAAATTAACGCTTCTATTGCTTCTTTAAGAGGATAACTTTTATCAACATATGGAGAAATTTTATGCTCTTCAAAAAATTGGAGCATCTCTTTAAAGTCTTCTGGGCTTCCCATTGTAGACCCTTTTATATCCAAGTGTTTAAAAAATATTCTTGGAAGAAGCAGTTCTTTAACTGTTCCGCTTGTAGCACCGAAATTAACGATACGTCCACCTGGTTTAGCTAAATTAATCAAATGATTGAAGTTTTCTCCACCAACGCTATCGATGATGAGATCCGCACCATCCATTAGTTTTTTCATTTCTTTCATCCAGTTTTCCGAGCGATAATTTACCCCGCCTTTTGCCCCAAGCTGCTTTGCTCTTTCAAGTTTCTCATCGCTGCTAGATGTAACAAATACATTTGCCCCATGTGCTACAGCAATTTGTAGGGCAAGCAGAGCCACACCGCTTCCAATCCCAGGAATAAGAACATTTTCTCCCTTTTTAAGGTTGCCTCTGTACATAAGGGAACGAAAAGCTGTTACACCGGCTAATGGTAAGGCAGCCGCCTCTTCCCAAGAAAGATATGTTGGTTTTGTAAAAACATTCTCTGCTGGAACAACTACATATTCGGCATATGTACCATCGGATGGCATTCCTAATATACGGTGATCCGGTCCATGGAAAGCTCGACTTTCTCCCCAATTCAAAGCGGGGTTAATAACAACAGCACTTCCTACTTTAATGTCAGAAACTTGCTCTCCAACAGCAACGACCTCACCTGCTCCATCTGCCCCTAAAATAGATGGCAGCTCCATCCCTGGATACTGTCCATAAGTAATCCATAGGTCTCTTCGATTTAACGCTGCATATTTAAGTTTTACTAAAACTTCATTTGCTTTTGGAGTCGGAACTTCTACATCTTCATATCTTAATTGAGTAGGTCCGCCTAATTCTCGCAAAACAATGGCTTTCATCTATTTTTCCCCCTAAAAGTATAGATTGAGCGAGCATTCACTCGAATCAAATGTAAAAATATACCTAATTTTCAGTATATTGCAATATTAAAACAATTACAAACGATTTACCTCATACTGAATACACAAAAGAGCGTCAATTCACTGTTGCAAAAACAGACCCTATCACATCATTAGTGATTTCTGCTGTGATCTTGCAAGAACAAATGACAGTTGTTCAAATACTTGGTGGTGCATTGCTGTTAGGCTCAACATTCGTTAGCGAAAATCAATCAATGAAATTTCCAAAGCGATTAAAGATAAAATCAGCTAAATAACGTACAAAACAGCGGGAAGCATTCGTTTCTCGCTGTTTTTTTATGTTAGAGTGTTTAGGTTTTTCTTGATAATCTATTAGCTAATTTAGCTCAATAAGTTCTCTACACCGCATACTTTATTTTAATTTGAGAAAAATATAAGAAAATAAAATTAGGGGGTAACCGTAACAATGAAAAAAATATTTGCAATATGTCTGCTATCTCTTTTATTTATCTCCTCAACAACTCTAGAGACAGAGGCTTTAACGTTTGATAAATTACCGGTCGAACAAACATCAAAACAATGGTCAGTTAAATTAGACAAAGCTAAACTAGGTGGTACAGGACTAGTAAAATCAAAGGAAGGAAACTTCCATAGGTATTCTTTAAAGGTTGATAACCTTGGTGAAGACGTATTATCTGCAGAAATCCATCTGTTTAGAAAGCAGCCGAATTCTAAAACAAAATATTCACTATTTGGCTGCCCTGATCAAACTGATTGTAATAAAAACCACTTTGAACAATCCGTGTCTTTAGCAAAACAATTGAATGAGAAGATCCCCTATCAATTTCACAGTTTTCTTTTAGCTGAAGAAGCGTCTGAATTAGAAGTAGAAATTGTTTGGACTCAAAAAGGAAGTGAAGGCACGCCATTAAAAGAAAGGTTTATATTCACTTCTAAATAATACACAGGTGCCTGTCCCTCCTTATCGTTTTACAACGTTAAGCAATTGAGGGACAGGCACCTGCCTATTTGTTTTTAATCCACATAATATTCCAATCTGGTACTGCTTACTTCACAAGTATCGCAAATATAAAGTTGGATAATATAATCCTCTTCAAATACTTCTTCTTCGATATAGATGTTTGTTGAGTCACAACCATAACATTTCTTACTCATACTAAACACTCCTTATTTCTACTAGTTGTACTCATTATTCCAACAATAAGCTAAAAATAAACAACAAGCCGTACAACTTCTCACCTTGTTCGCTACATTCTCCAACAAACAAAAAAAGTTCTTTTTTCATGAGAACTTCTAATCAGCAGTTAATTTTATACTATTCCCCTTACCTATCCTGTTCCGTTTAAGTACAAATCTGTACAACCTGTATGCTATAATTTGGAGGGTAAAATAAAGATAGAGGTGACCATTCTTGGCAATACATGTCGTACTATATCAACCAGAAATTCCGGCTAATACTGCAAATATTGCACTTACTTGTGCCGCAACGGATACAGCCTTACACTTAATCCGACCTCTTGGCTTTTCAACAGATGAAAAAATGATCAAACAAGCAGGTTTAGATTTCTGGCAGCTTGTAAACATAACGTATTATGAATCATTGGATGACTTTTTCTCAAAAAATCAAGGCGAGTTTTACTATATTGAGACGTTTGGTGAAAAAACACATTCAGCCTTTGATTTCAGTGATGTATCAAAGGAACATTATTTTATGTTTGGAAAAGAAACAACAGGTTTACCAAAAGACTTACTAGAAAAAAATGAAGATCACTTTTTAAGAATACCAATGAGTGATCATGTTCGTTCACTGAACCTTTCGAATACAGCTGCTATATTAGTATATGAGGCCCTGCGCCAGCAAGGATATCCCCATTTAAAATAAACAAAATCTTCCGTCTCGGAAGATTTTGTTTATTAGTATATTCATTAAGAACTACGTTACTTCTGCACAATCTGAATAAGATTGCCGCATGTATCGTCGAAGACAGCTATTGTGACTTCGCCCATCTTTGTCGGTTCCATAGTAAACGTCACGCCTTTTTCCATTAATCGTTCGTATTCTTTGCGAATATCTGCAACACCAAACATTGTTGCTGGGATGCCCTCGGCGAATATCTTCTTTTGATATTCCTTCGCAGCAGGATGGACATTCGGTTCGAGTAAAAGCTCGGTACCGTCTTGATCATCTGGAGAAACAAGCGTTATCCACCTAAATTCTCCGGCAGGAACATCCTCCTTTTTTACAAACCCTAGTTTTTCTGAATAAAACTCCAGTGCCTTTTCTTGATCTTGTACAAATATACTCGTAACAACGATTCTCATACTATCTTTTCCTCCTTTGATAGTTGTGACACATGGTACTGTGCTGACAATCTGGCTGCAGCAAAACAACCCGCTAGTCCAATTTATAAGCACCTTGTATGTTTTTTATTTTTAACACGTTTCTTCATTATAAAATTAATTACAAAACGCCTACTTGAATCTTACCAACAATAGGAATTTTGTAAAGGTGTTACATTTATTCCTCCGAAAGTATCAACTTCCTTAACTCCTTCGTCATTTGTGAAGAAGTAAGATAAACAGTGTCATTAGTTATATACATAAACGTACTCTTTTCATTTTCCTTCCCTAACCATAAATGAATTCCATGTGTAGGTAGTCCTTCTTCGTCTGATTTGTATTCCACCATAACATCGTAATTAGGTTCAGTTATATCAACCTTACCTGGTTGTTTAACAGCAGTCGTAATCGCCTTCTTAAAAATATCAATGGATTTCTTATCTTTGAATGACAGAATGAAATCTTCATTCATCCCACCAAAACCTTTTGATTTTGAAATTTTAACTTCTGAAATTTTTTCATCTAAGAGAACCATTGTTTCTGCTTGTTGTGACTGACAACCTGTTAAAATCAGAAAACAGACAACCAAAAATATTGAAAAAATAGTTTTCAAGATCCCCTCCACCCTCTATATAACTTTAAATTGTTTTATCTTTTCTACTAAAATAAGGACCGCACCAGCCTGTTTCATGAGTTCTCATATAAGTCCATTTGAATTCCTTATCTACCACATACACATCTTCTTCATTTAGAAAATCATCTGCATTTAAAGACGAAGCCTTTTCAAGAATTAACGCATCATTAGAATGCTGATAAAAAACATAACAAAATTTCTTTGATTCTTTGTTAAATGCTAAATCCGCTTGTTCTTCTTTTAAGCACTGCTTTTTTTCCCAGCTAAATACATGCCATAGGTAGCCACAGCAGCCATCTTCATCATAAAGATAAATAGAATTCTTTTCTTTATCACTAAGATGATTGGCAAAGTGATCTTCCCATTGTTTTCTTAAATACGTTCCCCACTTAGGTATTTCAGTTACCTTTACTTTTTTCTTCTCAAGCAGGGATACTAAATCCATCACATATTCCAAAACGACACCTACTCTACATAATACTCATATCTCATTCGTATCTCTGTTAAAAAATATACTACAACCTTACACGTTAAGTCTCACATGTAATTTCTTTAAGCTATAAAAACTAAAATCCCTAACATCCCTATTTTTACTTCGAGAAAGTTCATTCAAAACCTCTAATCAATAATTATCTCCGCTGTAAAACAGCGAATGGGTACAGCTTACCGCAACTTTAACCTTGTTGTTTGTACCACATATGGTAAGCATGAAGTACAACTGTCTTCTTTTGAAGTCGGAGAAACGATTGTACGTATTCACTTAATCCCTTACTTTCAATCTATCCCCTTGTCTAAAATTACAGCGTATGGTATCGATCAATTGTATACTCAAAAGTTAAACGCGGGCTTGGCCAATGCGACTGTAAAGAAAATACACAATCTTTTATCTAAAACATTGCAGAAGGCCGTGAAGTGAGGATTAATCAAGAATAATCCGGTTAAAGATATGTGCACTTCCTTCCACATACAATCAAGGCCGGTAAAATAAGCCAAAAATTCTAAACAAATAAGGAAAGCATTCTGTTCAACACAGAACGCTTTCCTATTAGAGAGATTGTATAATCAACCAATTAAGTGGTAACTAATTATTAGGCTTTTGGTTTCTCTTTACCCATAGAATTAAATAATTGTGTAGATGATAATGCATTAAATGGCATAGATACATTATGTTTAACGCCTTCGTTGTAAGTCGCAATTAAGTCTTTAAGTAGAACTGATAAAGCAGTCTCAGCTGTCCACTCAGAAATATCACTCCAGTTTCTTACTACCCAGCTGTCACCAGTACTTACTTTTAATAAATTTAAAATTTCTTCTTCTGGTAAGCCATAATGTTTGCCTAATTTTAAACCTTCTGCAACAGCGTTCATGTTAACACCTAAAATCATATTGTTTACTAATTTTGCTACTTGGCTGTTACCAGCTTCAGCGCCATAGTAGAATGTATTAGAACCAATTGCATCAAAGTATGGCATGAAAGATTTCACGATCTCTTCAGAACCTGAAGTCATAATTGATAATGTTCCAGCTTGAGCACCTGAAGCACCACCACTTACCGCAGCACTAATTAATGTTAATTCACTTTCTTCTTCAACTTTTTTGCCTAATTCGTTCATTGTATCAGGAGCAAGCGTACTCATAACAATAATTGTTTTATTTTTAGGTTGTGCAGATAATAAACCGCCCTCACTAAAAATAACGTCAACATTTTGAGCATAGTCACGAACCATTGAGATAATCGCTTCGTCGGCTTGTTCAGCCACTTCTTTTAAAGTTTCTACCATTGTAATACCAGCTGCTGCTGCTTTTTCGTAAACACCTTTAAATGCATCATAACCGATTACTTCGAAACCAGCTTTTTTTAAGTTAACTGCCATTGGGAAGCCCATTGTTCCTAATCCGATAAATCCAATTTTTTTACTCATATTCAATTCCTCCAATATTGTTATATATCTTTTTTCATAGTAATCAAATCTATCACATGAAAAACTTTAGAATAAAGTTCCTGATGCCTTGTTATAGTTGTATAATTCGTAGCAAGTATGAAAACTTGCTACAGTTAGAAGTTTAAGTTAAACCCAAGATTGTCATAATTACGATAACGGCCATTGCGACCCAGGAAGTAACACTTATACTGATAAATGCATTTTTGAACGTATCCTTCATCGTTAATCCCGCTAAATTGTTAAATATAATCAAGAATCCAGAGTAAGGAACAATTGCTAGAGCTCCAGATCCGACTGCAATTGCACGGTGAACCGTTTCCGGATCTAGTCCCAATTCCAAATAGTATGGAGCAAAATTCGCAACAGCAATACCAATTGCTCCAACAGCAGAAGCCGTAATACCACTAATAATACCTGTACCAATCATTAATGAGAGTACAGGAGGTCCAGGAATTGATTGAATCAATTGGAATACACCCTTAAACGCAGGAACACCTGTAGCAATGCTCCCAAATGCAATCGTACTACCAGTTGTTATTGTAGAAGATACCGATTCGGTAGCACCTTGATTTAATACCTCTTTTTGCTTAGCAATTTGTTTACGGAATAATATAGCACTCAATAGAATCGCAACAATTAAAGCGACAATAATGATGTTACTTACAAAACTAAATAGTAATATTATTCCTAATAACACGATGATTGGCAGTAAACTGATAATGAATGATGGAAGCTCACGCTCAGATGTAGTACTACTACTTTCATCCTTCTCATTCACATTAAACGTCTCATTTTTACGCAAACTTTTGGACAAAGAGAGTTTCATAAATACTAGTATGAAAACTATCGCTGCAATGGAAGTGACAATTCCGATCATCGGCGCAGCCGTTAATGTAGTGCCCAAAGCCGTTGACGGTACAACATTGTGTAATGAAGGTGCCCCAGGCAGCATCGTCATCGTGAAGGTTGAAGTCCCACCAAACACTGGAATGGCAACTAGTTTCCACGAAATATTAAGTTCTCTGAATATTGGTCTAGCCATTGGAATTAATGCGAAAATAATGACGAATACATTAATACCGCCGTAAGTAAGAAGGGCAGAAATAATAAATAATGCCACTAATGCGTTGTACGGATTCTTGGTTCCTACCACCGACAATACTTTATTTGCAATGGAAATCGTTGCCCCACTTTTATCCATGTATTTCGCTAATATAGAACCTAATAAGAATATAGCGAAATTTGATGCAACAAACCCCGCAAGCGCCGCCATATAAGAATTCTCTTTACCAAATACGGTCTCTAATATATTTATATCGTTAAACAGCAACACGACAATCGTGGCTATGGGTGCAGCAACTATGATATTAAATTTTTTAACAATAAAGAGAATGATAGTTAAAATACCTAACAATATCCCGAATATACCTAACATATCCATTCTAATTCACCTCTTATTCTCTAGTTGTTTTGGATATTAAGTAAGCAACCGCCTCCCTGAAAATTCACATTTTTTCTAAAATCTATTTCTTAATTTTCAAAACGAATTACTACGGATTCACAATTCTCTAATTCGAGATGATATTAAGTCATTATATAAATTTATTCAGTATTCTGAACTCGAAACTATTTAGTTTAGGATTTTCATTAAAATCGTCAATAGTCGGGATTGGATATATCCATCAACGGACTCCCTGCCCTCCCTCTTACACTTTGGCCGTCTACAATATAAAACGTGTTGGAATTCCCTTACTATCTGGTAAAGTATACTCCTTTACAACATCTAAACCTATTTGGTAGCGCTTTATTTCTCCTTCGTGTTATTCCTCCTAAGTTGTAATTTGTATGACAAAGTTACTATAACGTAAAATTCATATATTCGTAAAATATATATAATTCATAATACGTAGTCCTTTTTATCATAATAAGTTAAAAAGAAATTCAAGTAATTAGTTCTTGCTTGGGTATCCCACAAGCCAGTATTTTAAGAGAAATAAAAGGAATCTATTTTGAAAATGATTGATGTACATCTCAAATTAGAGTGACTAAAATAGATGAAATAAACACAAATTATATATATTTTTCATAGATCGGAGATTGAATTAATGGACATACGTCACCTCACTTACTTTATTGAAGTAGCTAAATACAAAAGTTTTACCAAAGCTTCTAAATCCCTCCACTTGTCACAATCTACACTAAGTAAAGTAGTCAAAAGCTTGGAAGAAGAATTAAATGTAGAACTTATCGACCGTTCCGCAAAGAAAATTGAATTAACGGAAGCAGGTGAAATCGTTTTGGCGGAAGGGGAAACGATTATGGAATCGCTAAATGATTTATCTATTCACCTATATGATTTAATGAACTTAAAAAAAGGAAAAATAAAAATCGGTATACCACCAATAATTGGTTTTTTATTTTTCCCAAAAATTATTAAGGGATTCAATAATCTGTACCCCGATATCAAAATAAAAATCTTTGAAGATGATTCAAAAAAGGTTAAACAGGAAGTCAAAGACGGAATATTAGATCTTGGTGTGGTTATGCTACCGGTGGATGAAAAGGAGTTTGATGTTGTCCCCCTTGTTTGCGAAGAACTGTCGCTTTTCGTCCATCATTCCCATCCATTAGCGCATAGGAAAAAGGTTGAAATAAAAGAATTACAAAACGAAACCTTTATTCTATTTAAGCAAGAGTTTATTCATAATCTTATTGTTCAAGAATGTCTAAAAGCCGGTTTTCGTCCGAAAATTGCTTACGAAATTTCTGAGTGGGGTTTTATTAGTGAAATGATTGGCGAAGACTTAGGAATTTCAATTTGCCCTAAACTCATGGCAAAAAAAGTCGATCAAGATTTAATCAAGGCGATTCCCATCGATAACCCAAGCTTGCCTTGGGATTTGGGATTGATATCCAAAAAAAAGAAACACATTTCACCTGCAGTTCGTGAATTTATCAAATATATTTCAGCTGAATTACCTCTTTATAATGATTAAAAGGAATACATAACATGAGTTATATGTATTTTACGAATAATGAAAGCTGCGTTATAGTTATTTCTGTCAAATACAAATGATTTTTAGCAGGGGGAAAATAACATGGAAACAAATCGTTACCAAAGAGGTTTAGATATTATAAATGAGATTACTGTAACAGATAACAAGGAAATTGGAACACACATGGATATTGTAGCAGCCTTTAAAGACCTTGCACCTGATTTAGAAAGTTTTATTGTTGAATTTGCTTTTGGAGATATTTATTCACGAGAGGGCTTAACTAAACAACAACAAACGATGGCCACAATCGCTTCTCTTGTAACTCTAGGTACGGAGCCACAATTGGAATTGCATATCAACGTAGGAATTACAATTGGATTAACTCCAAAAGAAATTGTTGGAACAATCGTGCACTTGATTCCCTATACAGGCTTCCCACGTGTCTTGAATGCTCTAAAAATCGCAAAAAAAGTTTTTGCTCAAAGAAATGTAACAGTTAAAGATTTAGAAATGCAGCCAAATTACTAAAACGGCTAACACGCCTTTAACGACCACATCCTAAAACAGATGAATTTGGACATAAATGCAAATAAATAAAATTTTCTCAAAATCCCCTAAGTTTAAGCAAAATAAAAAAAGACATATTCAGTCCCCAATCCTGAATATGTCTTTTTTTATTGATTACATAACTCTATTTAAATCCTAACTACTTGTCTGTATTCTATTTTAATCCATATCGAGCCTTCGAAACTAGCTTATTGTATTCAGATAAAGTAATACCATTTTTAACTGGTGCTACATAGATTTTAGTATATGCTGGTGTAGATGCAGTCACCCTATAAGTTGTTTTTGTAGTTTTAACTGTTTTATTTTCTGTTACTTTTTGTTGATCATAGTCTACATATTTTACATTTGCATATCCTAAGTCAGAGTATGTTGGGTCTTGTGTAAGAACAGCATCTTCAAGTGTTACAGCAGAATCACTTTCTCCATACTGATTTGATACCGACATTGAACCATAACCACCATCTCCGGGTACGAGAATCATACTTCCTCTAGATAGCCCTACCTTTTTGTAGCCATTAGCAAGCCTTAAGGGGGCCTTGCGGTGCCCCCTTAAACAGATACTTGTCACAATTCAAGCCCATTCGTTAAACTAAGAACGCTCCCTTATTTTTCTAAGCAGATAATTTTATATTTTTTTCCTTTTTTCTACGATTTGAATACAGAGTAAATAATAGAATAAACCAAATTGGTGTTAACAAAAGGGCCGGTCTTGTTTCTTCAGCAACCAGCATAATGATGAGAATCATGGCAAACAACGTTAGGACAGCGTAATTAATAAATGGTGTGAATGGTGCTTTAAATTTGGATTTTGCCTGTAATTGCGGACGTGTTTTCTTGTATCTCAAATGGCAAATGAGAATAACACCCCAAACCCAAATAAAACAAATTGCACTAATAGTTGTCACGATTCCAAAAGCTTGTTCCGGTATAAGTTTGCTCAAAAGAGCTCCCACTGATAAGACAAGCACAGATATCCATAACGCATTACTTGGTACGTGATTTTTATTCAGTTTTGCAAAATGTAATGGAGCTTGGTCATTTTTCCCTAAATTAAACAGGATTCGGCTTGTAGAAAACATCCCGCTGTTACAAGCAGAAGCAGCTGAAGTTAATACGACAAAATTAATAATTCCTGCGGCAATTGGAATCCCTACTAGACTAAACGTTTTTACAAAAGGACTTTCTGCTGCACTTAGTTCTGTCCATGGATTAACACACAATAGGATAACAAGTGCGCCAACGTAGAAAAGTAGAATCCTTAAAGGAATTTTATTAATCGCCGATGGGATATTTTTTTCTGGATTGGATGTTTCCGCTGCCGATACACCCACTAATTCCACACCCACATAGGCAAAGACCACCATCTGGAATGAAAGTAAGAAGCCTGATATTCCGTTTGGAAAAAGCCCTCCATGTTCCCAAAGATTTTGAACCGTAACCGTTCCTGCATCTGTCTTGAATCCCATCACCAGCAAAATAATCCCAATGCCTATTAATGCGAGAATCGTGATGACCTTTATTAATGCAAACCAAAACTCCAATTCTCCAAAAAGCTTTACAGTTAATAGATTGAATCCTAATAAAATGATCAAGCAGATAATGGCAGGTATCCATTGCGGGATATCAAACCAATATTGTACATATACTCCAACAGCAATCACATCAGCCATAGCTGTCATAATCCAACAAAACCAATATGTCCATCCGGTTACAAATGCTGCACGAGGTCCAAGATAGTCTTCGGCAATGTCTGTAAACGATTGATAACCTGCTTTAGACAGCAAAAGTTCTCCTAACGCCCTCATCACAAAAAAAATAGCAAGACCTACGATTAAATAGGCAAAGATGATGGACGGACCTGCTAGTTGTATCGCTTTGCCGGATCCTAAGAATAACCCAGTACCAATAGTACCTCCAATCGCGATAAGTTGAACATGCCGATTTGATAAACCCCTCTTTAATTCATGTTGTGCCATAATGGCGCCTCCTTAATAAAAACTTACATGTGAAACGAAAACAATAAAAAAAGAGATCGGATGTCCTCCAATCTCTAAGGTATAGGTATAAGAATAAGAATAATAAATAAGCACTTGTTATGCTAAAACGATTAGCACAACAAATACATATTCAATACTCTTCTGTCCTTTTGCCTGAGATTGTGAACCCTTCGGCGCCGTGGAATTCCCACGGTCTCTCCAGAAGCCGCTCCTGCTATAGTGTGATCCATAGCAATCATAGCTTGCTTATTATTTTAAAGTATTATTTCCGAATACTTTTAATTTTAGTAGTAGATTAATATTTTGTCAATATAGTGGATGGGGCATATCTCTCATCACCTTTGATTTCATTCCTCCATCATTTTCACCAAATCACGAAAACTGAGGTTGTACCGTAGATACCATCTTACAGTTAACAGAATACTGTCAGGCTGATAATGTTTCCATTTGAATAAATGTTGATTTTTTATACGATCATGCCCCTTTTTTAGAGTACTAGTATCAGTATGTCCAAGATTTAAAGATCACTTGCAAGTATCTTGGAATTTTTGCACGAGAACCAGTCAGAGGGGTTAATTTAATTATAAAAGGATTAAATTAGTCGACCTTGATAAAAAGTTTTAATTTGGGAATGATATGGAAAAGTCAATTACATTAAGGTGGGACTTATTATGACCAGTGAACAAAGAAAACAATTAAATGAAATAATCAGTCAACAAGACAAAGTTGTTAAAATGTGGGTGGAGTACTGGAAGGAATTCTCCAACATGCAAACATGGCATTTTTGGGGAGTCGTACTAATGTTAATAGTTCCACTTATCATTATTTATTTTTGTATTGATAAAAGAAAAGTATTTCATATAGGTTTCTTTGGTTTTAATATTCATACTTGGTTTACATATTCTGACGCTATAGCCATGAGGACTGCACATGTTGTTTACCCTTTTCAGGCAATACCCGTCTTACCTGTTAATTTTGCGTTAGATGCATCACTAATCCCAGTTTCTTTCATGCTGCTATACCAATGGTGTCTAAATCATCAAAAAAATATACTACTGTATGGTGTTCTTTTGAGTGCCTTTTTCTCTTTTGTTTTCAAGCCCTTGTTAGTCCTATTGGATTTTATACAACTTAATAAAGGTATGAATTACTTTTATCTTTTTTTAAATTATTTACTGATCTTATTTCTTGCAACGTTTATAACGAAGGTCTTTTTATATTTAAAAAAGAAGGGAACAGGATAAGCGATATTTAGTACAGATGTATCTTCTATGTAAAATCAGTGGACATATCTTTCAGTTCGCTGTTTTTTTATGCCTAAAAAGTTTTTGAAAAATACCGAAAAATTTTTATAGATTTCCATACCTTCCAAATTTCCCACCTCCTTACCTTATAAACAATTAAAATACTGAGGAAGTTCCCTATATTCCTAAGAACCAAGAATTATCTCCTGTAAAAAAATAATACGGCCTATCATCTCCATACTGGGTACTGATATTGGATTACGTTTTGAAACATTAACTAAGTCTTTCACTAATCAATTATCTGTTCAATCCGACTCCTCTATTATGTTAAATGGTATGTATAGAAGGATTATTAGGAGTAGAACTCTGCATAAAGAAGATACTTACAAAACTTGAATTATAATCAAGAGCAGGAACTCTCGCCGCTCCAGTCCAAGTTCATCAACTCCCCAGCCCCACAAAACTGAAAGAATATGAAACTTATCCGTCATTAAAAACGTATAAATGGTAATAATCAATAATGAGAGATGGGAATTAGATGCAAAAAAAGGTGCAGAAAAAGTTATTCAATTTATTCACAGGTGAATTATTTGCTACGATTATGTTTGCTGTATTATGGATGATGTATCTCCAACTTTTTAAATGGACAGGCCCCTACTTAACGTCCTTTTCTTCTTTATATGCGTTTGCTTTATTAGAATTTATCTTACTTCAAGGCAGTTATTATTGGTTTCTTAAGTGGAAACAAGTCCAACGCAAAGATTATTCTCATTTGCCTTATCGTCAACTAAGAATTTTTAGATTGTTTAAGAGATTGAACCTTTTCCTAATAGGAATCGGCATAATTATCATGATATATCAATTAATTGTATTTCCACTTCATTTTTATTGGTTTATATTTCTTTATATTTTCGCAATCATTGAATATATCAACTACTACCATATTCGACTCTCCTATCAAAGCATAGATGAAATGAAGGATTTCATTCGTCAAAAAAAACTTCGGAGTTCAAAGTTGGCAGAAGATTTGAAAAATCTTTACTAACTGGCTAATGAATGAGAATAAATAAACAAAGAGAACTTCTCTTTACTAGCAGTTTTCTTTGTTTATTTCATCCATGTTTATCTCCATTCCACTCGTTCTTTTCCTTTATTCATTAAATAAACTATTCCAGCTACGAAACAAAGGATAAGTACCATTTTCACACTTCCCATATGCAAAAAACTTTTTATAAAGGCCATTAAAAGATTCAACACCATCTACTCTCACTCCTCAAAAGATAAATTGGTAGGCTCGTCTAAGAGGTCACGTGTAAAATCAATATTCGTTGTTGGTATGCGGTCATCCACTTCCTCAAATTTAAGTTCATCTATCCATACTTGCCCATTTCCTGAAAGTAAAACACCAAAAGCGATAACCGCACTATTTTCAGGAACATCTAAGACGATGAAGTAATGATTCCATTCAGAATCTCCTACAATTGGACGATCACTCATATTATCAAATAAATGATTCTTGTGTTTCAAAGCGATAATACAAGGCAATATCGATTATCTTTTCATCCGTATAAAGTAATAAGTTAGCTGCGTTAGCAATTCTTCGATATCGAATATATTCAGATACAGTTACGCCAACCTCTTTTTGAAAAATGCGATGGTAATGATACTTTGAAAAACCATCAAAGTTAGCGATGCTTTCTACAATTACTTCCAATCCTTCTCTCTGTATAGCATTCCATCCTCTTTTTTATTCTATTAACGAATGATTACCAAGTTTCTTCTATATTATTATACCGGGGCAACACCCTGAACGAAAAAGAACCGCCACCCTGCAACCTAAATGATTGCGAGTAACGGTTCTTCGACAACTACAAAAAGCGGCGCGTAATAAATACTCGCCGCTTTGCTCTTTATGATTTCATAAACGAAGGAGCAATTTCTTCGTCATCAGCATATTTGTTATAAGCAGGTTCATTATGTGTACTAATATCTAAACCTGTAATTTCCTCTTCTTCTGATACACGAAGTGGTGTAAAGATTGAAATAATTTTCAATACAACATATGTGCCAACGACCGTTAAAGCAATTGATACGCCGACACCCGTTAATTGATGCAAAATTTGTTCTGGATTCCCGTAAAACAAACCATCTGCACCTGCTTCATTTACAGAAGTCGTTGCAAATAACCCTGTCGCAACAGCACCCCAAATACCAGCCATCCCATGTACACCAAATGCATCTAATGTATCATCGTATTTTAATTTTGCTTTAATAAATTTAATGCTGAAATATGCAACCGGAGCACCTAAGAAACCGATGATTAAAGCGGAAGGAATTGTTACAAACCCCGATCCCGGTGTAATTGCTACAAGCCCTGCAATCGCACCCGTTGCTGTCCCAACAAGTGTCGGTCTTTTCGTCAGTGCCCACTCAATAACAAGCCATCCTAAACCACCCGCTGCACCTGCAACATGTGTATTTAAAATAACGAGTGATGCCAATGAACCTGAAGCGAGCGCACTACCACCATTAAAACCGAACCAGCCGAACCATAACGTTGCTGCACCAAATAAGAAGAATACAATATTGTGCGGCTTTTCACCGTTACGGCGTCTACGTGGACCGATAATTAATGCGGCTACAAGGGCCGCTACACCAGATGTAATATGAACAACTGTACCACCTGCAAAGTCAAGCTCACCCATTTGTGCTAACCATCCACCACCCCATACAGCATGTGCCATAGGTGCATAAACAATTGTTGGCCATAATACACAGAACGGAATCCATGCTTTAAATGAAATACGCCCTGAAATACCACCTGAAATAATTGCTACTGTGATTGCGACATAAACAATTTGTAACGCTGCAAATAAATAATGCGGAATCGTTAAGCCATCATATGCTGCGCCGTCGACACCTTTCATTCCTAAATAATCCAAGCCACCAATGAATCCACCTAAACTTGCACCATAGCTTAACGTATAACCCCATAGTACCCAAACGATACTTACGATAATTAAACTAACAAAGCTATGCATTAACGTTGAGACAACGTTCCGTTCACTTACTAAGCCGCCGTAAAATAGCGCTAAACCTGGGACATGCATAAAGAGTACTAACCCCATTGCTACAATAATCCACGTCGTATCTCCTGTATCAATAACACCTTCCTCTGCAGCAAAAGTTGCCGGTGCAAAAAGAATACTTATAAACATAATAGAAAATAAAGTAATTAAAAATCTTTTCATGATCCCACCTCCAAATCTATTCATGGTGATGCATATGATCCGATTGTTCTACTTGTTGCGGGTTCTCCATCTGATCGAGTAAAACGGATGACACTAACGTTGTACATGTTGCTACTGCAATAATACATGCACCAAGCGTCACTTTTTTCATATTCACTTTTTCTTTTTTCACACTGTGTAGTTTCATGAAGTATAGTAATAAGCCAACGACTGCAACGTAAAATAAATCCATTGCAATAAGCATAAAAGAAATACGTGTATCTGGTGTCATTGCTGCTAACATTGCACCCATCATCGCACCCATTAACGTCGCACCTAAGGCTTCTATAATTCCCGCTAAGTCGAAAAGCTTTCCGACAAATACAGCGAAACAACTACTCACAATCATCGAAACGACTGTCGTAACTGCTAGATCACCCGGATATAAAAATGTTGCAACGAGACCGATTAACGTACCGAACATCATGCCATAAGCCATTGGGACACATTTCATTTTTCCCTCCGCTTTACGCACTTGTAATTTTTTTGCTGAGAAATATAAAACATACGTATATAAAATTGCGATAAAACCACTCATTAAAATTAACATATGCATTCCACCTTTAAAGAAACTACTTGAGCAAAATGCTCAAGTAGTTCACTTTTTTAATGACAAGAAGAATTCGAGTTACAAGAAGTGATTTTCTTTTCCGGGCGTGGTAAATCGATTGCCGGATTACGATCGAAGAAGCCTACGGGTTTTAGTTGGAAACTTTGATATGCGGTTGGCATTACTGGCCAATCTTCTGGACGCGTAATATGATGATGCCCCATTGTGTACCAAACGACAATATCTTCATTTTCAATGTCGCGATCTGCTTTTACGTAATGTTCTAAACTATCGCCACCTTTTGATTGGTTCGGATATTTACCAGAAGCGTACATTTCTTTTTTGTCAAACTTTGTAACGTATAAATGATTTTTAATGAAGCCCGCACGCTTAATAACCGTTGCATCATCAGTTGCGAATGGGAAGCAGTTTTCACCTGTTACGATTTTGTAGCTGACAGGCTGGCCTAAATAGTTCGTTGAATTCGGATTAACGATTTTCCATGTTTTTTGTGTACGTAAATCGATATTGCTAATCGCTTCCGATTCTTTTTTGAACGTATTCGATACTGTGTAGAAAGCATTATTGTTCGGATTTTCTGGACCAGCTACTTCCGTTACTGTATGCGATTCAACTAATGAGTTTTTCACCCCGTCAATCATCGGGTCAATACGGAAGTTGAAGAAATGTTGGTGATATGGCGCATTTACTTGTGGCGCAACTTCTGTGCCGTATTTTGATTTTTCACCTGGCTCTAATGCACCGACGTTTAAAATACCTGTTAGTTTCACTTCACATTCAATCGTACCGTCTTGGTAGAATGACCAGAAGAAACCGTAATCGTAGTTAGCAACTGTTGCGAAGAACGAAATTACAAGACGTCTTGAACGACGAACTTCTACGTTATTTGTACGCCAATCTGTATGCTTCCATGCAACACCATAATCTTCTTCGTGTAAGCATACCGCATTTTTAATAGTGAACGGTTCTCCTTTACTATTACTCATTACCGCATCGAAATATTGGATATGGCCTAAGCAATCACAACCAAGTTCTAATGAGTTTGCTAGTTGCCCGATGCCATATTCTCCTGCATCAAATGCATTTTGCCAGTTATGCGCTGGATTTGTATCTGAGTATGGTACGACCATTTCTGATAATGCTGCACGATATAAAATCGGACGCTCTTTGTCGCCGTCTTTATAAGACACTGTATGTAATACTAAACCTTCACGTGGCGTAAAACCGAAACGAATTTTCCACTTTTGCCAATCGATACAATGTCCTTCAAATTCAAAGCTCGGGCCATCAGGTTGCGTAATATCTAATCTTTTAACGTCTGTACGTACGTTAATCGGCATGCTTTTCGCATCTTCTGGTACGTATGCGCTATCTGTTGGTGGTAATGGTTTTACACCATAATCTTCAATACGTAAAATTTCCATTTTGTTTACGTCAACAACTGCAATTAAACCAGTGATTGGGAAACCGTAACCGTTCTTTCCCGCTGCTGGGCGTACCCATGCAAGTGCACGTACGACACGTTTTCCTTCATCTTCAGGAATATTGTAATAACCTGCTGACCAAGGATCAATCATTACAAGCGTCGGATCTGTGACACCACGTTTTTTCAATGCTTCTTGATAAGCAAGGTCTTCAATGACCAATTTTTCAACTTCGTCAAATTCATCTAACATATAGCCTGGCCTTACATCTAACACTTCTTCATATGACACAAGCGTTTGATCTGTTAATGAAACAACTGCTTCAAACGTTTGATTCGTTTGTGGTTCTAAAATAATTAACGCTGCTTGGCGATTAAATGCGTCACCTTTTTTAAAGTTTAATACGACATCTTTATCAGGTTCTTCTAATACGACCGTCGCAAAACGTACTTTATCTGTTAATGCTTTTTCACTTTTCACAATTTCAACCGCTAACTTAATCTCATCTGCTGAAAGCGGCTCTAATGGGTGTAATACATTCACTACTTGTTCATTTTGTAACAACATTTTAAATTCCTCCTCTACGTTATCTAAGCGAACTCATTCGCGTTAGGTTTAATAACATATTATTCAAAATCCCAAAATGTTTATTGTAAAAAACGAAACTAATAGTTATATTTAATTACATAAAATAAAATTTAGGAGTGATCTTATGTATAAACTGAATTTCTTTCCGATGCAACCTGATTTATTCCGCTATACATACACTTATGAGGAATGGAAGCCACTTAAAGGACATTTCGCAAAACAGGTCGCTATTTTTTATGAATTCACTACAAGAGATGTCGCTACTTTTCCAATTACGATTGTGCCAGACGGTTGTTTCGACCTTTTATTTTTACTATCCGATACAGAAGAAAAAGCATATTTATGGACGACACCATTCGCACGAAAAGAGCAAAACTTTCTCAAAAAAAATGCACATTATTTTGGCGTTCGCTTTTGGCCAGAACAAACAATGCTAACATTTAAAGATCCGATGAAGCTGTTTATTGAACAAGTCATCCATCTTCAACAAACACTCCACTTCGACAAACAAATTTTCCAACGCCTTTATGAAGCGCCATCGTTTCGCACACGCATACAAGTACTACAACAATTTTTAATAACCCTTGAACAAGAACCTCTCCTAGAAATGAAAATTATCCAAACAACGATTCAACAAATTTATACATTCAATGGTCAATGCTCTCTCAAAATGGTCGCGAATTCGACTGGTTATACAGAACAATATATTCGAAGATTATTCGAACGATTTATTGGTTTATCGCCCAAACAATTTGCGCAAGTTGTGCAATTCCAGCAAACGATCAATTTATTAAATACAGACGACCAAATCGACTTCCAAGATTTAATACATAAAGGCGGTTACTATGACCAAGCACATTTCATTAAACAGTTCAAAAAACATATGTGTACGACACCGAAAATGTATTTAAAACAATTGTCTTAAATACAAAAAAGCGTACACATTGTTTCGCAACATGTACGCTTTTACGAATTGTGGATAGGCTACACTTAGTTGGACAGAATTTTTAAGGTTAAGTAGACTACAGATCATACATTTGAGGAGAATCTACATGACCAAAAGAGAACGTCGAACATTTACAGAAGAGTTCAAACAACAGATCGTCCAGTTGTACCAAAATGGAAAACTAAGAAAAGAGATTATTCGTGAGTATGACCTGACTCCTTCTTCTTTAGATAAATGGGTGAGTCAGAGTCAGAATTCCGGTTCTTTTAAGGAAAAAGATAACCTAACGGCTGAACAAAAGGAACTGATCGAACTCCGAACGCGAAATAAGCAACTAGAAATGGAAAATGATATTTTAAAGCAAGCCGCGCTGATACTAGGACGAAAGTAAATGTGATCCAGAATAATCAACATAAATACTCGATATCAGCGATGTGCAAAGTCCTACAAATTCCTAGAAGCACCTATTATTATGAAGCAAAAGAAAGAGCAACAGAGGATGATATTACGTCCGATGTGATCGATGTATTCCAGGCAAGTCGTCAAAATTATGGGACACGTAAAATCAAGGTAGAATTAAAAAAGCGCGGACTCATCGTCTCTAGACGAAGAATTGGGCGCATTATGCAAGAGCAGGGCCTGGTTTCGACCTACACCCTAGCCCAATTTAAGCCTCATACGACATCATGTAATGAATCCGAACAGAAGAATAAACTAAACCGTGCGTTCGACCAGGGGAAGAAATGACGGTGGTTGTAAGCGATTTGACGTACGTAAGGGTCAATCAAAAATGGCATTACGTATGTGTTATTTGTCGATCTCTTTAATCGAGAAATCGTAGGCTTCAGTACAGGCCCGAACAAAGATGCCTTATTGGTTTATCTCCATCAAGGTCGACCTGCGTAAAATAAAGCTATTCCATACGAATCGTGGAAATGAGTTTAAAAATAAGTTGATTGACGACGCTTTAGAGGCGTTTCAGATTCAACAATCTTTGAGCATGAAGGGCTGCCCCTATGACAATGCGGTAGCTGAAGCAATGTTTAAAATCATCAAAACAGAGTTTGTGAAAGGTCAACATTTTGATAGTTTAGAAGAATTAACAAGGGAATTACACGACTACGTCCATTGGTTTAATCACATACGAATTCACGGGACACTCGGTTATGTAAGTCCGATTGATTACAAACTTGAACACCTTAAAAAAATTGTTTAGTTTAGTGTTGACACACCAATTAATCGGATTTTGTATATATTGACAACATGACAAATTTTTAATGCAGGAGTGGTGATATGGCTTCTAAAAGTAAGTTTGATGCTTTTTTATTTGGTCGTAATTATGAAAGAAATGACATTCATAATAAGAGTGCATACTCTAATGAACACGTTCTAGAGTTAGTTAATGGTCAAAGTAATCAACAATATCGAAAAGGTAAGAAAGTTGGTCCATCTCATCGTCCTCCTGTTCCAGTTGTATTGGACCCTACTCCAGCCCAGATTACTCCAATAGGAACGATTCCAATTTATTATAGAAAATCTTCGTAAACCTCACATGGTCCTGTTTTTTAAAAAAGACAACCTGCATAAGACCATATCCAAAGACCTTATAATCCCCTAAGTGACCACATTCTTTTGTGCTTTTTACCGTAACACGAAACTAAACAACTTACATCGCCTGCGTTTTCATTGACGTGGGCATTTTCATTTGTATACGTGTCATATTGCATGAACAGTTGGCAGGCCCAGAAGCTTCTCCCCTCACCTAAAGCTTATCTTGACAATCACGAGACAGAGAGGTGGAATTGGCAAAAGTATGTACAGTGCCTCCAACGAAAACAGTTAACCTATTTAATCAAACTCATAATTCTTTTGAGTTGCGTCCTATAGTTTCGTAAATTTCACCAAAATAAAAAAAGGGTTTTATAAATAATATATTTTAAAAGAGGCACTCCTTGAAACGTTATAAGCTGTTTAGCAGTGCCCATTCGTGTAGACATACCTGACGCAAGAATTACAGCAGAAATTCTAATGTTATTATTCACCATAGATTCATGGTATTAAAGATATTCTTTTTTCATTTTTCAACGAATACTGCTTTCTAAATTGTATTAGCTGAGCCATAATACTTATACTAATTTCCTCCGGCCCTTCTGCACCGATATGTAGGCCCACTGGAGAATGTATTTTATCAAGCAATTGTTTTGGGGGGCGTAAACGTTCTGTTCTGGCCCTTGAGCCCAATATCCCAATATAGCAGGGAGGGGAATGCTCCAACAGTAACGGTAGTATTTGTTTATCCCGAGAGAAATTGTGGGTCATTATTATGACATAACTATTTTCCCGTAGCTTGTTTTCCTTTAAAAATACTTCGGGATGCTCATTAATTAAGAAGTGCGCAGTTGGAAAGAAATTACGATTACACCTATTGCTTCTTGGATCAATAACTATTGTTTCAAAATCGAATGCCGAGGTAAGTTTAACAACAGGCTCTACATCTGGACCTGCACCAAAAATGTATAATGTATCCCTAGGTTTAATTCTTTCGAAAATAAATTCGCTTTCTAAATCATGTATAAATGTATACTGAAAATCGGTGCCTAAAATGGAAAACTCTTTTAAATAAGATACTAACCTTTGCTTAATGTCTTGGTCTTCTACATGACCGGTCACCATTTCATCATTTGAACAAAAAATTGTAGTCCCTGCTGCTACTTTCCCTTCTATGCTTTTTACGACAAAAATGGATTTTCCATCGTCAAGAAGCCGTTCTATTACGGGCATTAATGGCCGATTGTGGTTCGGAGGTATATGGCTCCATCCGAATGGTTCCAGTAGGATTTTAATTTTCCCATTGCACCCTGATCCAATTCCCCAAAGGATGTCGTTATCAGAGGCTAGATCATATTCAACGACCTTAGAATGTAAAGTAGTCATCACTCCCGTTGCATGATAGGATAAATCCTCTTCTAAACAGCCCGCACTTAAAGTACCATACTGTTTACCATCTTTTCCGAAGAACATAGTCGCTCCTTTATGCCTATAGGCTGATCCCAATACCTCAATGACAGTTGCCCTTACAAAGTAGTCCTCATTGTGTTTATTCAATATTTTTATATATCGATAGAATTCACTCATATGATCACCCATTGCCTTATTCTTTAGGAACCAAATAACCTAATTTCATAATTAATGTTCTATACTAGTGGACTACTAACGCCTGTTTCTTGGTCTTTTTCTATCGAAACGCTGCTCCTTTAAAACTGATTTTACGGCTTCGCGAATTTCCTGGTAACTAGTACACCGACAAATATTAGAGCTGAGCCATTCTTCCATGATCTCATCGGTTGCGTCAGGATGTTGGTTCACGAGCGCATGTGCGTTCATAATAAATCCAGATGTACAATAACCGCACTGAAAAGCCCATTTCTCAACAAAAGCATGCTGCATAGGAGTGTCTTGTAATCCTTCGATTGTAGTCAGCTTCTTACCGATAGCATCAACTGCCAGCATCATGCATGACTTGACTGGCAAACCGTCTGCAAGCACCGTACAGGAACCGCAATCACCGTTCTCACAGCCGCGCTTGGCTCCTGTTAAGTCAAGTTTTTCTCTTAAAACATCTAAAAGCGTATCTGCCATTCTAACAGTCGCCACCCACTGTTCTCCATTTATATCAAGTGTCAATTTTTCAATCACGCTCTCACCCCTCCTAAATAAATTAGCGCATCGAGAAGTGTATTTCTCAGGACAAATATACGATATTCCCTAGAGCCGCGTATATCACTTATGACAGGGGCCGGGATTCGAAGTATGGCCCTGTCAATCCGTTCCTCAATAGATATATCTGTGTTATTTAACTCTTTCTCCATCTCATAAGATCGAAATGGAAAGGCACACAATCCACTTATCGCTAACCGAATTGAACGATCAACTTTTAATGCTTCTAGTGTTATAAGGGGATAATCTACTCGTTCACTCTTCCTTTTTTTCTCAATATAGAAAGGCATTTTCCTATACTTTCCGTCTACTTTAATTTGTACAAGAAATTCCCCTCGCTTTAAGCGCAGCTTTTCTTTGAAAATCTTATGAACTGAAAGTTGGCGAATACCTTCAATGCCTGCAACTACAAAAGTACTATTAGATAGTAGCAATGGGAGTACGGCTTCACGATAGATGATTTCACTAGCAAGATTTCCTCCCAACGTAATTTGATTCCTTGATGTACGGTCGCCTATCCTTACACAAGCCTCGCCAAGCAGGGGTAATATTTTCGATTCCCAAACTTGTGTTAGGGTAAGGGCTGCTCCAACAACAACAACAGAATCTTGCTTATAATCCAGGACATTACATTCAGGAATACCTTTTACATCGATCACTGCCTTTGTGAAAACCTGATTTAGTCTTCCGAGCGTAGTTATTTCCGTTCCACCGCTTAAATATATCGGTTTCTTCCCATCTTGATCTAGCTTATCAAACAATTCCACTGCCTCATCTATCGAAGAAGGGCGATAATAATCAAAATTGAAGTGGAGCATTAATACACCTCCCCTGCTTTCAGCCTTGTCTTCCAAATAAACTCTGGAGTAAGAGGCAACTGTTGTAGTGAAACATTTGCTGCGAGGGATAAACTATTTGCAACCGCTGCAGGCATACCCATTATCCCGTGCTCACCAAGTCCCCGAGAACCAAATGGGGCACCCTTTACTGGGTTTTCAATGAATCGGACGATATACTCGGGCTGCTCTCCATAATGCATCACTTTATAAGATCGAAACTGTGTGGTTAAGACTTTGCCCTGATCATCATACAGAAATCCTTCTCTCGTCGCAAAGCTTAGTCCCATATTCATCGCGCCCATCACCTGTGTCTCGGCGCCTTTATAGTTCAAGATTGTACCCGCATCAGCAACACTTACAGCGCGGATTAACTTAAAAGTATTATCCCTTTTGTCAAATTCAACTTCCACCGCTTGAGCTACCACACCCCACTCTGGTCCCTGAATGCCTCTTCCTGTTACCGGATCCATTTCCGTAATTCCTGGAATCATATACGTTCCTCTTCCAACAACTTGCGTTCCGGCGACTTTACCATCTGGAAATATATAACCATACACAATCTCAGAAAAATCTATTGAAATACTAGGTGAGGTCTTCTTATATACTTTTTTATTAGCAACCTCCAACTCATCTACTGGAACTTTCAATATAATGGCTGCAGTTCTTTTTAATTGCCTAATCGCATCTTCTACAGCTCTAAGAACTGCATTTCCGGATAGAAACGTTGTTCGACTCGCTGCAGTCTCCCAATGCTCAGGAGATAACTGCGTATTTACCTCCATTTGAATAAACACATCGTCTACGTCCATCTTCATTTTTTCGGCAACCATTTGCGTTAAAACTGTTTTTGTTCCTTGACCTATTTCTATTGCCGCGCAATTAATATTTATACCGCCATCCGAGTTAAAAGTTAATATTGCGCCTGCTCCAACACCTGGCGGTGGATCCCCATTCTTCCAAGTACAACTAATTCCTTTTGTCCGTACAATTCGATCCGAAATGTCAATTCGCTGTCCTCTATCCCAATCAATAAGCTCCCTTAGCTGCAACAAGCATTCCCTGATATCTCCAAGATTACTTTTATTCAAAAGAACTTTTGTAGGCGACGTGTCACCTGGCTGTATCGCATTTTTCAAACGAAATTCCAACGGACACATTCCCAGTTTATTTGCCATTATATCTATCGTTCTTTCTACTCCAAAAGCAACCTCAGTACGCCCGAATCCCCGAAAATCGGTTGCGTACGGATGATTTGTATACATACATAGTGAATCACACCATACATGATCTATGGTGTAAGGCCCAGTACAATCAAACGCTGCAGCCTTAGTAACAGGGACTGCCCTTTCTGCATAAGCACCACCGTCAAATAAAAAAAAGAGCTTTATAGCTTGTAATTTTCCGTCGCGTGTACACCCCATTTTGACCTTTGCATGTAATCCAATATGAACGGGAGATGTAACAATGTCTTCCTCACGACTATTACGAAGCCTTACCTTTCTTCCACCTACCGCTTTAGAAGCAACATATGCCAACGGTTCTAATTGCACACTCGTTTTAGCACCAAACGATCCCCCGACTAAGGGAATATGAACGTGCACCTTTCCTTCATCAATATTAAACGTTTGACTAATCAATTCTCTCATTTCAAACGGTTCTTGCGAGGCAGAATGTATAATCACTTCTCCAGTCTTTTTAATTTCTACATCTGCACATCTTGTCTCTATTGCTGTATGATCAGATTGTTTAAATGAAAACACTTCTTCTACAATTACGTCACTCCGAGCAAACCCGCGTTCAATATTACCCTTTCGAATTCCTTGTCGGTTCGCTATATTTGTGCCAGGCACAGGTCGTATACCTCCGGATGTACCTGTGGTGTCAGCATCTTGGTCAATTAGGTATTGTTCAATTTGATCATGAACAAGGGGAGCGTCCTTTTGATATGCCTCAACAGGTGAATTCACTACACGCAGAGGTTTGTACTCAACACATATTAAAGTGACCGCTTGAATGGCAATGGCTTCCGTATCTGCGATGACCATTGCAATTGGTTCTCCATAATATCGTACCTTGTCAAATGCAAGCAGCGGGCGATCTTTAATAGTAGTCCCAATCAACAGTGGATAGTCTTTGCCAGTTACAATCGCACGCACTCCCGGTACCTTCCACGCTTCTGTTGTATCAACATTTCCTATATAGGCATGTGCATAGGTACTCGTCAACAGCTTCACATGTAATGTACCAACCTCTTGATGATCATCAATATACTTTACTCTCCCGGAGACCTTATCCCAACTTTCTTTCTTTAGGACGCTTTTCCCAATAACACGATACCGCTTCACACTTTCTCCCCCCTTTCGCCACTATAAAATCCTATTAATTTTGGAATTTTTTTAGAACTAAGTACTCACGGTATGTAAGGGAATACAAAAGAGGAGCTTTAAATTGACATATTTTAAAAATGTATAGAAGCTTGTCATACCTTTAGGGGACATCACTGAAAAGGAGAATGCTGAAAGGTGCTTGCCTTGATTGAGTCAGAGGTAATCAAAGGAACGTATTTTGAGCCTTCGCCTATTAATTTCGCGGAGCATCTTCATGAAAGGAAGCGGATGTACCTCTTATTCGTTTCCTTGATCTAGGGCATACTCATGCGACAATGCTGCTTGCCCAAGGCATACATGCTAAAGTTATTTCCGAGCGGCTTAGTGTCACAGTAATATTAAAACGACACTGGATATCTATTCGCATGTACTTCCAAACATGCAAGAAGAAGCAGCTAATCAGATTGATGCTTTACTATCTAAAACACAGTAAATCATCGTGGGCACCAAAATGGCACCAATCCCACTATTCGTGCCATTTGGTGGGGTGTCTAGCTAAAATAGAAAAAGCCCAAACCCTTGATACAAAAGGATTTGAGCCTTGTTTAAAAGATGACCTGTGAGGGACTTGAACCCCCGACCCCCACCCTGTCAATCTCATTGGACTAAATTAAGCTAGTTCAACTGAATTAAATAAGTTCGAAAAAGGTTGATTTATCAAGGGCTTTAAGCAAATCCAAAATCAAATGAGTTAAATAAAATCAACTCAAAAAAATAATTATGTGAGCATTTGGTTAGCAAGTGGTCTGTTATAATTAAGCTTATAAAGCATAGTTACATTCAAATAAACAATCAATCGGAATATAAAATCACATAACTTCTAATTAATTATTTAATGTCTCCGCTTTCAACTTGCGCGGACTGTATGTGGCACCACAAGAAATGTCGGTAAGTTTATCGTATTTATACAGTAAAAGGATCTAACAATTATTAAATAATAAATATAAAAGCTTGTATCGATAATTACCAGGTAATCATTATACAGGCTCTTAAATTCTTATTGAACTAAAGCACCCAGTTTAGTTTAATAAGAATTTCTTTAATCGTTCATTCTAAGAGAAACCTGGAAACGGAGGATTTTTATGAAAATTGATTGCCTGTTTCACTCTTCTCTGTTATTCACCCGTCAAAAACTAAATCAAAACTAAAAATAATGTACAGTTGCTGGAATAAAAGCATTTACATGCATTAACACAAAAAAGCCTTTGGGATACATCCCTCGGCTTTACTAATTAAACTTTAATTTTTATTTCTATTTAATCAACTTCCTTATCATTAAACCAACAATTAATCCCGGTATTACGGATAAAATAGGAAGCCAAACAGGTCCGAATAATATTCCAGATAATCTTAAATTTGAAGAATAAATACATCCAACCGTTACAAAAAATGCAGAAAATACAAACGGTAGGTAAGCATACCTGTCTTTTTCTCCCTCTGCATCTTTCTAAGCATCCCACATAGCAAAGAAATATAGACAAGGATAAAACATCAACCATTGGTAATTAGCTTGTTCTATTGCCTTTTCAATTTCTCCATGAAAACTTGAAATAGTCACTTCGTTCAAATTAGCTTGAACATTTATTAGAAATTCTAAGAACACAAACACAATACCTTTTATCAGCTTACCATTTAGAAATTGACCGAAACCAGGAAGGGCAATACTCCATAATAATGCTTCTTTACGGTTCGCCACATTATCTCTATTCCTTTGCTAAATTATTTCGGTTTTCAGCCATCGGTGGTTGTTCTAACCATCCGTTTTTTATCAATAGTTCTGACCCATCCTCAGCATATAACGCGACCTGACCCAACATTTTTCCGTATTCAACAGCTAGGTCTCTTCTTTGAGAAACAGATAAACCTGCACCAAAATATCCGACTGCTGCGGAAATCAATATAACAATGTGATTTAACATTAATTTATCTGAAAAAGGGGACGTTTTTGAGTTTGTGACTTCGGAAACCCATGAATTTGGAGACGACAAATCCGAGTTAGTTAGTATAGAGCTAAGAACACCAAATTGACCTACACAAAGATTTTTACCTCTTTGGAAATAATCTTTAACTTCTTTTGATTGGCAGACTTGTGCAAATCCCAATTCTAATACAACTTTCACACTAACTTTTATCATATTAAAGCAAAGTCCACTAATTTCCACTGCGTTTAAAGGTCTCTTTTGTCCAAACCATCCTGATAAATAATTTTGATTGTTTACAAAATCAATTTCATTTGGTGTATTTATTCGAGGAGGTTTACTATAAATACCTTTACCTAACAATACCTTTGCTATTCGCTTATATAGTCGCATTGTTTCAGAATTACATTCAATAAAGTAGTCTATTTGGTCATCACGCTGTGAAGTAGCAACAGCACCAGCATAGCCTGTTAAACCAAGTAAAGTCATAACATGCATATACACCAACATAAAGGCATCTGTAAACAATGGTGGGGCATTAAGATTAACATCTTCTTCTAGTGAAAATCCCTTTGGAATAGGATAATTCTCTTGATTAAGAAATCCTGTAATTTTAACTATATGGGATTCCGCGAGGCTACGAGCAAATTCAAGTATCTCCTTAATATCTTCATCTTTTACCTTTTCGATTGAATGTGTAAGGATACAAATTGATAACGAATCATTCATATATTGAGTCCAAAGATTTGCTAATTCTGCAGAAGTGAGTTGAATGGCGTTATGGCTAATGTTATCCACTAAATAACCTCCTAAAAATTCCCACGATAAATGTTCGGTAAAAACGTAAGTAAATTTCAAACCTCTTTGTTTTACCATGTTATTATTCATATTCTGTTGAATGATTATACCAACCATTTGTGGGGCTAATCAGGTTACAACTTCTAGTTTTTAGTTTCACAAACCCGTTAGCTTAAGTACATTTATTCACAATATCCATTTACCCTACTAAGCATTACTAAACGATTTGGCCCTAAAATAAAAAAGCGCCTATCATCGAGAAGCCTACTCTTGTTATTTCAATAAATAATTAAGGAAAAAAGAAGGTTATTTATGCTTTTTCTCCATAAAAAATAAAGCGCTTACTATCATAACGATAAGATTTTTCTACTATCCCGAAAAAAATTTTAAAAAATCTCCTCAAACCTTGAAATTTAAAAATCTCACAGAATATAATGTGTCCGAAATTAATAATATAAAAATTTTATTCTTAAGAAAGAGGCAAAAATTATGCATAAACACATCGAAGATTATCCAATGATTTTGACAGCGGTACACGTATCAGAAATCTTAATGATTTCCAAACCAACAGCTTATGAATTAATGGAATTGGCGTCATTTCCATTAATTCGAATTGGTAGAATCAAACGAGTCCGAAAAGACGAATTCTTCAATTGGCTTTCTCAGCAACAAGTAAGCGGCTTATAAACTTATAAAACAGAAAGCAAGTGGTCAAAATAGGACTAGACCACTTGCTTTCCTTTGTATACACAATTACCAAGCATACGGAGGTTAGCATAATGAAAGGTAGCATAAAAAAGAGAGGAAACACTTGGACATATACAGTAGATACAGGAAGAGATCCGCTAACGGGCAAACGCAGACAAAAAACCAAGGGTGGTTTCGCACGCCAAAAAGATGCACAAGCCGCTCTTCGTAAACTGCTTGTTGAAATCGATGAGAATGGGTATGTTGAACCAAGTAAAGAAATCTTTTCTTCCTATTTAAAAAATTGGTTTACATCACACTATCAAAAACGTATAAAGGATA